>ERZ1740059.1631-NODE-1631-length-11218-cov-9.784287_pt1 | contig 11218 bp, 8 predicted proteins | sample MGYA00581744_ERZ1740059 | MGnify/ENA primary metagenome ERZ1740059 (study PRJEB43018, sample SAMN04849738) | marine metagenome | isolation source: floating plastic debris | place: Pacific Ocean | collected 2008-08-28 | study: EMG produced TPA metagenomics... | reverse complement strand
AGATGACTTGACTTCACACAATCTGAGCTGAACATGATTCTGAACAGAAAGATATTTTGACATAGATCACCAGAGAGTCATACTATCAGACATCGATTTAACTAATTTGTAAAGAGTTGTCACCCCAAAAATTAGAGCATAAAATCATTTGATATGCAAAATTAGGAGTTGTCAACTCGCAGCGTCAATAGCACTAAAGTTGTCCATCATTGTTTTAAACAAGGTTTTTAACCCTACAACAATGTCAAACACGCAAGCAGAGGCGGTAGCTAGCTTGACCCTGCACGGTACATCATAGTTGTTGATCATGTCATGACAACAAGTGAATAACTAGCAAATGGTTTCAGGGGTGAAGGAAAGTTGACGCTAAATTTATGGTCATGTTCATCCCATTATCTCAATAATATCACAGAGTGTAATACATAATACGATTTGCATGTTCACTCACTGCCACTAGTGTGATCGTGATGTCAAGGCAATAAGTAAGCGTGCTCAGACAATGTGTTTTGAAAGGGGCAAAACAGGAAATATGCTGGCATAGATTCTCCATCATTTTATCAAGATAGGCCAATTCCCATATGAATTTGAGAAGTTAAATATTTTAATATTTTTACTTCATATGAGTCTGATTATAAAAGTGTTCGTAAGCGTCTTGTACATTCATTAGAGTGTAGCAAACACCTATCATGAGCATACATGGTCATAGTCATAGGAGAGTCGCCCAATTCTTATACTTGAAATTTATTGGTACAATCAGGGCAACAAATCTGAATGTTTTATCGCTGAAGTAATTAACACTATTTACACATGGGCAGATAATGCAACATTAAATTGTTAATCTTATGTTTTAAGTATTGATATACAAACTTGAGTTGTTCCATAGGATGTAATTATGCCGCCAAAGAAGTATATATCTAAACTCAGTGCTATTAGTTGACACTGATTAAGCGCTATAAATTTATCATAGATAAACAATCAAGTAGGATATTCAAAAAAGGCACTCCATATCCGATGGTATATTGTAAGAGGGACTCGGTATATTGATCTACCTGCATGCCGCATAGCGGCGCTGCTGTGTTGTGTACGCTGGATAACTGTACTGCTGACTTTACTTGGCGGGTGTCGTCTCCAACACCTCAACATTCTTTCACTGCTGTCGGATACATCTCACGCACCTGTGCATAGTCACTATGGGTCAATGTCTCTTAGTTTGCTTGCGTTAACATGCACAAGCCGGAATCAAAGAGAGATCTATTCGTCGCTGGCGGGTCATTATTTCAAACTCAACATTAGCTACTAATTTGTACTGCAATCCTGCATTGGCTTGGATGAAAATTGTAATTATTTCTTTCTTAACACTGACGAACTGAGGTGATCACTGACAATTTTCATTACATTAATAGTTATCCGTTTTCCGTGTTCATGCACAGCAGATTAGCTTCTAGTGTTTGTATAGTATAGACTGAAGTTACTCCGGATGTATGCGGCAGCAGGGATTAGTGGCGACGAAGAGGTAGATCACTTGTACCAGATGTTAGCAAGAGCCGGATTACAGAACATGACGACTTTGCGTGACCTTCAGGCCGGTATGCTTCAAGCTTTGGAGGAGATAAAGGAGCGTAACGAGACAATCGGAGAGTTGAGAGCCGTCATCGATGACAAGGCTAGAGAGATCTTCAATCTTAAGCGGGAGCTTGATATGCTGAAATCTGTGCTTGAAAATCCGCTGTCGCAAACAGACAACAGCATCCAAACTCATACCAAGAGGATTGCAATATCAGCTGCACCTGTCGATGTCAATAACCAAGCTGGCAGCGAGTCATACGCCAAATATCCATCGTATGTAGGATAGCAAAATATCCGTGGAGTGGATGGTAGTATAATATCCATGGTGGCAAAATATCCAGTACATGTAAATAGCCATCCTTTGTCGGAATGCATATTCATAACAATGCTTTGAAACTTGCAGCTTGCCAAATGTGCTAGCTATTAAACTGTACCAATAGAGGTGGGAATTAGACAGCTTTCAAATAATAGCAATGGCCAATGAGCACAGCTGCGATGCTGTTGCAAAAAAGGCCAAAAATCTAGCGTAGACGCACGTATCACAATTTTCAAACCGTAAAATTGATTAAAAACCATTCCATTCTATTATAACATACTTCTATGTAGTTTTACTACCTAATTACTGCATTAATGTTTTTGGAACTGCGATCGACAACCTCAATGACCTGAGATATCAATCATGCCTCCCTCCCAAATAATTACTGTCATAGGCGGATAGCTCCTAAATTTCATCTGACGCTCTTTTTGACGCAATTATGTACATAAACAGTATTATTACTTTATTAATTATTTTTACCTTTCAATTTTTTGTTCTTTTTTAACCGCTTTTCTTCATCTTCATGTTATCTGGTTGTGGAAAACTATACAAAGTGCTATCAAATCACCGAAATTGATTTCTATCCACCACAGTTCCATGGATTCAGAGTGGTATCATCTTACCTCTCTAACTATGAAATCATCAATATGAACCCTTAATGTGAAATCTCAAAACCTATAATTATATTTTAAATTACATTACATAATGTATCATGTAATTTTACAGTACCCGGGATCTCATAAAACAAGCTATACTTGACAATGATTTCATGAAGAATCTGGACACGGGACAAATCCAGGCTATAGTGGAGTGTATGTATCCTGTAGAATACTCTAATGATGATATCATCATTCAGGAAGGAGATGTCGGCTCTCTCGTATATGTCATGGAAGGTGAGAGCTCATAGCTCCAAGTGTCACAAACTATCACCAATGAGGAAGAATGATCACAACTTACCTTGCCATATTAAAGCAAACAAAAGTACATTGTGCACAGTGTGTTAATGTTCTCGTTTGGCTGACAAAGGCGCTAGAGAAGACTTCAAAAACCTATGAAATCACAATACATGAATGATCTAGTGGAGTGCAGTGGCATTCACTATTGAAATCTGTTAGTTAGCGGGCCCATGTACTCTGATAGCTCGACTTGTATATTGTGAGGTGTAATTAGAGCTGCTGACTATCAAACACCTGAGCCAATTTTATGAATAGTTTTTTAGTTGATTATGATGGGATGCCTGTCATCATGTCATTATAGTGCATAAAACTATTGCAATAACACCGCACTACAATATTCTAGCTAAAAAATAATGTTGTGTGTGAAAAAAGTCACTGCTGTATCTGAGTTTGATCCAAAATTCTTCTCATATTTGAGTTGTTTCCCCTTAGCTCATTGCCCTTGAGTTGCGAATTTGTATGACATAATTAGGGTGGACAACTCTAAACAAACCATGCACACAAACCCATAAGATAAATATACATTCTTCTGATTGCACGAACCGCTTTGTTATAATCCGTTCTAAATTTTTAGTGTAATTTGGCTCTTCTAAATTTATGATATAAAATATCAACACCCATAGTACTCTCTATGGAAGTGCCAACAAGTGCATGCAGTCAGTCTGCTTTGGCATGATATTCACCTGTCATACACCCTCAACAGAGCTATCAATTGGCTTGACCATCTCATGGTATTTTATACAACAGCTGATCCCATCAATGATTTGTCTAGTATTATTGTTATCCCTGGGTGCATATTTACGGGTATAAAAACCTCGGCAGAACGAAACTATTTTCAAATCAGAAATCAGCCTGCTGCAAGGCCATGACTATTCGGAAGTCCATTGATAAGCTTGTAACTGGTAAAAATGTGAAAGAAAAAGAAAAAAGTATAGGAAAGCTGGATCTGTCAGCATGGATGAAGAGAATCAATGGACAGCATCGTAAGAATGGTGAAGATGTTAAGAATGTTGGGTGATAAATCTGTGTCGCTGGTAGATTAAACTTTCAGAATTTGCTTCGTATTAGTTGTGCATGCATATTAGTACTGGAGCGTAGGTACTGTAAATAAAATCATTTTCATGTTCTTATGTGCTGCAAACCTATAGAAAGATTGTGTTTGTGCTCTGATAGGGATGCTGTTTCTGTCAAAATAATAATAATATTATTCTACTATATTTCAGAGGGTAAGGTGGAAGTGAGTAAGGATGGACAGAAACTGTGTAACATGGGGCCCGGAAAGGTTTTTGGCGAGTTAGCTATACTTTACAACTGCACTAGAACAGCTTCCATCAAAGGTAAATTGAAGCCAATTTCATGTGTATTGCTATACTCATGTAGTAATGTTGTGTTGTTTAACAGAAATTCCGAAACTCAGATGATATTCCAAGAAGTTACTTCAATATGTTTTCTGGGATGAGATAGGAATTAATCAGAATCATATTGTACTATTAAGAGGCCAAAGAGTTGACCGAGTAATTGACTTAATACTTCCTATGTGGGTTATACACTGTACAATGCAGCAAGTACTGTTTGAATTGTAGCCCTGACAACATGCAAACTATGGGCAATAGATCGGCCATGCTTCCAGAGTATTATGATGAAAACTGGAATGAGAAAACAGCAGGAGTACCATGAATTCCTTACAAGGTTGGTCTGGCTCTTACCGTGCAATTGTACTGTGTACTGTTGTATTCAGAGCAGGTTTTGAGGGCCTGTTTGAGAAAGACAGTTTCAAGCTGATGTATTTTCCACAATGATAAGCGATATCATTTAGATCTTTTAACATTTCATAAGGGTTGCTTATGAATAATGGTACAAAAAATCCGGCCAACATTAGGTTTGAGGCCAGACTTGTATGCAGCAAGTCAAAAATCTAGCCAATACATTTTTTCGTAATTGAGTAAAAATACGTAATTTTGGTCGAGTTTTCTGCCCGATCGAAAATAGGACACAGCTCCTGATTCTCAATAAAAGGTTTTTGGTGGGTGCAGTTTACATCTGCATACATTGACACATGAAATAATTGGGATGCTAAAGAGTGTATCAGTGCAACCAGCAGCATGTGCCAATTCTTATTACACCCATGTTGTTATCAGGTTGAAAGCAGCACTAGGAATAAGTGGCCATTGCCCTTGAAATAATACTTTATTTTATTTTTGGAGGCTCCTATGCGAATAGGTTTTCCTCTAAACCTATTGTGAAATATTCCGGAAACCCATGGTATGATTGTCCTGATCTTCGCCCCTCCTCACATTTAGTGAAGTGATTATAAGCGAAATCAAGGTAACATTTTCAATCAGTTAATCAATCACAAACCTCCTTGATTTGCAATAAATAAATTCAGTTGTTTATGTTATTAATTGTAATTCCTCGAAATGTCAATGGGCAATTAGTTCACTATATGCGCCTGTATTACATAATGAGTGACTTGAGTTTCTTCCCAGCCCTGTTTCCTCAAACTGCCAAGAACATGCACATTCTCCCCGTGCTTACATCAGTTGGGTTGGCATGGCAGAACATAGTCTACATTTACGCAAAGTGAGCCTGGAGTTTATCGTTTTATTATACGTAACTGGATTTAAAAACTGTACAGACACCAGTACAAAGTAGACATACTTCAACCATCCTTGTTGTTACACATCAGAACAGTCGACAGTAGAACTGCGGTCTTGGAAAACGGCGCAACAACCCAACCGAATTTTGGTTACATTAATTGATTGCCAATTAATGATTGCTCGCTGTCAGATTTTAATGAATCTAGAGAAGGCTATATTGCATAACCAAGCAAACCTTATCAAGGTTAGCCATACCTACTGAGCAGCTGACCAACATAACAACAAAAACGGCAACAGCGAACAAGCAGTGACTTCAAAGTGGGCTGGAGCTTTAGAATAAGATCGGAGTTATTTCAAGTTGCACCAGTACAGATTTGGACAGGAAACGTGACATTTATTGCTCACTCGCATTTCTATAGACAGACGGAGTGTGAAGGCTTCAAACAGCTGGCATGCCTGTCATGATCGCAGAATCGGATTTATTGTCTAAGAGAGGAAAACCTCCCCTGCCATCTTTAAAAATTGATATTATACATTGTGACGAGCCGAACGATGTGCAACACATACCACAGAGTACATCAGACATCAATCTATCGGTCTGCATAAAAGATGCACCGCCCTCGCCGACACAACACGCAGAGTTTACGCTGGCTCTGACTCCGACCACATTGAGAAGACGATTTCGTCACAGGAAACAGCCCGTCACAGATATTCACGCCTGCTTTGATATCAATGATATAAATGGTGCTATCACTGTAGTTGAGGAGGAAAGTAACAATAATGATACAAACCACACACTCGAAGTGAAACATTGCCATCGCTATGAACGAGACAGTATTGACTTGTTAGAGCGATACGAAGAATTCCACCCAGATAAATCAAGAGAAGTGGATGATCTGGCTCACCTGACCAGCCCTAACCAGCAGATATCACATCATATTAGGTTCAATCTGCTTGAACACTGCTCTATGAGGTTGGCATCAGATACCGGTGGTTTTTGTCTTTACACGATTCATGGGTTGTATGGGATGGACTCTCTGGCTTGACAAGCTCGATATTAATTCAACGCATATCTTCTACACCCTCGCGTTCCTTTTCAAATGAAATTTAGATTAAAATCCTAGTACGTAGGTTGAGCTCTTTCTGACCGGAGACTCAAACCAAATAGCCAAATTTAAAAGACTTGGCTCAGAATATGGGCAAAATTTTATGGGTTGCTCAACTTCAAAATTTTTGCTCGGCGCAGAAGACTCACGTAGTGTAATGGTACCAGCAGTCAGTATTGATGCCAAATAAATCTTTCTTTGCAGCGTGCCTATATTCAAGGATTTGACGACAGACAAAATAAGTAAGATCGCTGATGTTCTAGAAGAGGCCCACTACAACGATAAAGAGTATATCTGCAGACAGGATGCCAGAGGCGCCACATTCTATATCATAGCTAAGGGCAAGGTACAATATCATTCATCTAACAGCAGCGATCAACAAATATAGCAATTTTAGCTGTTTATATCTTCGTAACCAAGAAAGATATGTTAAAACTCCCGAATTAAAGTCTAGTGTAGCATTTTCCAAAAAGCCTGTCTAATAGCTATAACTGTAGTCATTTAGCCAGTGTATGTATTTGTGTAATATAAAACTTGAGGATCAATCATACAAGTTTGAAGTTCTAGATCTAGAATCCGTAAAAATCCTCGATTTTGGCAGTCTTTTGTTATCTTTGTTCAATGCAACTTATGCCAAATAAGCTCTAATGAAAATATTAACATCATTGCGATTAGCAGTATGTTTGTAAATTAAAACAACACATTCTCATTTCCATTGATAACTTTGCGTACTTTTAGGTGAAGGTCACAAAGAGAAAGACAGGAGAATCAGAACCAGCTTTCATCCGGCATCTAAAACGAGGAGATTTCTTTGGTGAAAAGGCACTTCAGGGGTAAGTGTCTCATAAAAATGACTTCGATAATTTTTTAAATATACTAGTTATCAAAATCACATTGCTTATTTACCTGTCAAATATATTTAATCATTGCCTGCAACGTGTGGAATTGTACATACTTCATCTCAGGAAAAATCCATCGATCAACAAAAAATCACCAGTCTTACGATTACGCTAACTATTGTTAGTTGTGCACATGAAAGCAATCTGAAAGGCTCATAATTATAATTACATATTAATTAATTATAATTACCTGAAAACACTTTCTTAATTGAATCCATTATGTAAGTGAAGGTAATTGTCTACTTACGCTCTCAATAATGTAAACAAGTTAGGCTCGTACTGTTGCCTGGCCAACATTTTCTCAATGAAGGATATGCATCTCAACAAAGAGCTTATTATTGGCCCTATTTATATCTCTTTTTACATTTATGGCAAAAAAATGTAGTTGGCTGGGGTTATCATGAAAGTATTGCTTCTAATTGGTCATACAACTGTTGTCATGTTTTTTTCGTAAATGCTAAAATATTGAAAAAAATGAAAATTACAGAAACTGTCGATTAAGCATTGTAACATGACGACATTTATTGTGAAATGATTTCAGAGAGGATATCAGGACAGCGAATGTTGTAGTGGACGACCCTGCAGGTGTAGATTGCCTGGTTATAGACAGAGAATCATACACACAACTCATCAGCAACATAGAGTACATAAAAACTGAAGATGTCGATGGTGTCACTAATAACAATGTGTAAGTGGGCCCCCAAATAATGTCATCATAGGAAATGTGTTTCCTAAAACCTCTGTCATCAATTTCTGAAAGATCTTAACTTCAATTGGACTCATTGTATACCCCTGCACAAAACTTTGGAATGTGTTCATTTTTACATGTCAGAGATATTAAAGAAAGAAAACAGTGAAGAATGTGATGAATGATTTAAGAAAAACTATCGAAACTGTTTTAGCCAAACATTAAAATGATTGTTGTTATGGTGGTGGTGATACGTCTGCACACTGGGATTGTTTTATCGTCATTGGTTTTATCCATAGGCATATAATATTATTATATGCCTATGGTTTTATCAAACTGGTTGTAGTCCTGTGCGGGTAGCAGTCTATGCACTTACTATATCTCTATTGGGCAGTAAAATCAGAAGCATAAATGTTTATTACTTTGATTTCATGTGTTTACAGCCAAAATATCTCTAGAGAGTTTGCTGCCTTGAAGCTGAGCGACTTTACAGTAGTTGCCACCCTCGGTGTTGGAGGATTTGGGAGAGTTGAACTGGTATGATGACATTTTACACTTTCCAAGTATTTTGCTATACCATTTTAGCAGTTTAGTTCATGGAATTACAATATTGTAGCCAGTATTGTGGCTGTAATAGATATTGAGCTTTTTGACAGGCGGTAGACATACGTGTCATGAATGAAGTTGCCGTTCAATGCACAAGCCAGACAGTCTATTGCACTTTCCAGACAACACCCTGCTGTCATAATCCACAAAGCTCTGTCTGACCGCTTTCTGACAGCAGATCATTGGTTCCGCATTCCTCTGATTGATCTGACATGACGCTATAAAGTACTTTTACATCTCTATTGTGTGTATGAACCATTACAACAACAATCCGGATCTAACACGTTTGTCTGTGTTTTACATCACCAGGTACAGAGAAATGATGATGAATATAAAACATATGCCCTGAAATGTCTGAAGAAGCATCACATAGTGGAAACAAAACAAGAGGAACATATCATGAATGAAAAGAGAATCATGACCGAGTCTTCCTGCGATTTCATTGTCAAGTATGTTTTGAAATGAGTTGATTTGAGTTGTATCAATGTTTCTTAACAAATGTTTTTGTGCCGGCCGCTATCCTAACACTCGTGGCCTATCAGCGAAAAGCACAATATATGTTTGCACATTTTTACGCTAGAAGCTAAAAGCACGGTATTAGGTATTGAAACGCGTATTGTGCCAAAAATTAATTGCTGTAATGAGTTGTTTTATCTCATACAGATGCTTCAGGACTTTTAAAGACAGGAAGTTTTTGTACATGCTGCTTGAACCATGTTTGGGAGGCGAGCTGTGGACTCTTCTCAGAGACAAGGAGACATTTGATGATCAAACAGCAAGATTTTACACTGCTTGTGTGGTTGAGGCATTCTCTTATCTACACAGCAGAGGAATAGTGTACCGAGATCTCAAACCTGAAAATCTACTACTGGACAACAGAGGCTACATCAAATTGGTTGGTCAACTTAATCAAAATGTAGCATGACATGGCAATGATTTGTCTGGTCCCATAACAGCAGGGTAAACTCGTTGTGCACAAGTACCCCTGGAATAAATGTAGTCAGAGGGTATCATTAAAGTGTTAAGAGTTGCACCCCTATGTACATTAAGGGGACAACTCCAGATAATTTGCTGTTCAGTACCAGACTGGTATATGGATGAATATGATAGTTGCAACTTGCATGTATGTTAAATGTCATGTCAGTACCCATCATCCAAATTTAAAAGTAGGGAGTTTACACCCTCATTACATGTTTAAGATTTTTCAAACCGATTTCAAATCAATACCAAACTTGGTATACATTTGTTTGTGCTCATATGCTTTGAACAGGTTGATTTTGGCTTTGCAAAGAAGATAGGATTTGGAAGAAAAACATGGACGTTCTGTGGAACCCCAGAATATGTGGCACCTGAGATTATACTGAACAAGGGACACGACTTCGCCTCTGATTACTGGTCACTGGGTATTCTTATGTTTGAGCTGCTCACAGGCAGGTTGGTATCATTTGACACAGAATTGACTCTTAGATCAACATCTGGCTTTTGCTGGTATGATGCTGGCAGGCACTCACATTTCAATTATAGGACCTTTCAGGGACACTCACTGAAACAAATATTACACCTAATAAAGCTCTAAATATTGGTAGGATTGCTGTTGGTATCTGTCTGCGCACGGAAAGTTTCCTAACACCTACATATATTTATATTTTTTCAGCCCACCATTTACTGGAGCAGATCCTATGAGAACGTATAACATGATACTGAGAGGCATCGATTCCATTGACTTTCCCAGGAAGATATCTAAGAATGCAGCTAGTCTGATCAAAAGACTTTGCAGGTATGTAATGCACATGATGGTATCAGAATAGCAAGTTTTCGGAAAAAACAAGCTTGTGTCCCCTTTACAACGAAAACCAGTTGTTTTGTTACGGCCATAATTTTGCTTCCATGGCAGAGGCAAATGGGTGTCTATGTTGGTGATTTGATTCACGTGGGATCAGCATCAATCTAAATGAATAGGTATTCATTAAATGAAAGGACTTTGTTGATCTAACATTACACTGAAACCTTGCATTTCAGACTTAATCCAGCGGAACGCATGGTGATTTCATTTCCACATACACAACATAAAGATAATCTCCTTTCCCCGTATTCCCCAAAAGCCCCAGTGTCTGGGAAACTTCTATCACCCAGAGATGACGTGAAATTCCCTGATATAAAATTCAATGGCTCAAATGTAGGCAATGCCAAACGACCCTCAATGTATGTGGAAATGTATCGTAATGCAGACAGCCAAAGGTAATTAAAATTGATCGATCCGGCACCATTATACCTAACAGGAGACTATTTTTGTCCAATCTAACTCACACTATTGTATTGCTGTTCCTTGCGTGAGTGGACAACCGTGTGAAAATCAGTAAATGTTGCTTGAACACTTTTCCCACCATCTGGTCTGTATTGACATTCTTGTTGACACAGGCTTACTACTATCGTTATTGTACTGTAAATAGACAAAACACCATGTTGCTATTTTAATCAGAACAA
>ERZ1740059.1630-NODE-1630-length-11224-cov-3.857731_pt1 | contig 11224 bp, 13 predicted proteins | sample MGYA00581744_ERZ1740059 | MGnify/ENA primary metagenome ERZ1740059 (study PRJEB43018, sample SAMN04849738) | marine metagenome | isolation source: floating plastic debris | place: Pacific Ocean | collected 2008-08-28 | study: EMG produced TPA metagenomics... | reverse complement strand
TACCTGATTATGGGTGTCTACGATCACTGCACCCACCGGTACTTCTCCCGCTTCTCCTGCCGTTTCAGCAAGTGCTAACGCCCGCAGCATCCATCGGCGATGGGTTAAGTAAACGGGATTATCCAACGGCGGCGGCGGCACATCAAAGGGCATCTAAACTATCCCAAAGTAAGTCAGGACCAAGACATCTTTACCTATATTTTTGACCTCATGCACATCGCCGGGTTCGACCAAAATACAGACCCCTGGTGCTAAGCGATGGGCGGTACCATTGACTGTCATCAGACCACTACCTGAGGCTACAAAAAACACCTCATACATGTCGTCATGGGCATGGGCATTTGCCACCTGTCCAGGGGCAAACGTGGCCTGCGAAAAGTTTGTCAGGTGAGGAACCTCTCCCGGCTGCAGCATGACCTTTTTGCGAATAGCGCTATTGTGGGAAACTCCCTGGTCTGGCAGCTCATTAAGGTTGATTTGTTTCATCAGCTGTCTGGGACGATTCGTTAGGTGTGACTAAATCGCGCAGGTCAGTTTTACCCACCATGTGTATGAGTGGTACCGGATCATAGCCGCCCTCATGCCAGGGGTTGCAGCGAACAATGCGTTTAATTGCCAACCAGCCACCGCGCAGAGGTCCAAAGCGTTCAATTGCGCCTAGAGCATAGCTGGAGCAGGTGGGTGTATAGCGACAGGTGGCTGGCAGCAATGGGGAAATCAAAATCTGATAACCACGAATGAGTGCCATTAGCACCAATTTCATATCAATGTGTTTTGGACAGCTTACTTGGGGCAATACTTTGATTTTAGACGGCTATTGTAGTTCTGACAGATAGAGCTGGGCGACCCCCGCAATATTATCTGCGCCATAGCCTGTCTGCTGAGCCCGTTGATAAACTGCGTGGGCAGCTTTGATCGATGGAATGTTTGCCTCAACCGATTGAGCAAATATTTCGGCATAGCGAAAGTCTTTTTCAACTAAATCAATAGGAAAAAGGGGACTATAGTTCTGGGCTGCAATCAGAGCCCCGACCCCCTTAAGGGCCGGACTCGTAGTCGGCATTTGGCTAAGCCAGTCGATGGCCGTTTTAGGGCATAGACCTATTTTTTGGAGCATACCGAGACTTTCGCTTAGGGAGACTACTTGAATCCCAAAAAGAGTATTGATTGCCAATTTTAGGGCCATACTTGCCTTGGCGTCTCCAACGTGATGAATGACGGCTGAATGACTTTTGAGAAGTGTTTGAACCGACGTTGCTGTAGAGGCTTTACCACCCAGTAGCTGGATCAGCTGACCGGCTTCGGCTTGAGGGCGGGAGCCAATGACAGGAGCCGCTAGAAATGAATGATTAAGCTTGTCCATCGTTTGGGCCAACTGATGACTCCAGTCGGGGGTGAGGGTGCTGTATTCGATCGCGATCGCATCCTTGTTTAATCCGCCCATTGCCCCGGTTGTTTCCTCTAGCCATACCTGACGAGACGCTTTATCATCCGCCACCATCGCGATCACCACCTCAGCGGTCTGGGCCGCCTGTCTGGGTGAATCATGGGCGATTGCACCCTGCTCAACCAATGGCTGACAGCGCTCGGAGGTACGGTTCCACACCTGTAGTGAATGTCCGGCGGTCAGTAAACGGGACGCAATACGAGACCCCATGGCACCCATACCTAAAAATGCAATGTTACTCATCAGCTAAACCTGGTAAACAAGATATCGATATCGTATTGATAAAAAATCCTGCAATAAATATCTAAAATTGCAATAGATTAGTGTGACTTACGCACGAATGGATCTCTTAACGCTGGAATTATTTATTGATGTGATGCAGCAACGCAGCTTTGCAGCGGTGGCTCGCCGTCGCAATATTGATCCGTCATCGGTGTCGCGTGCGATCGCAAAACTAGAGCGAGATTTAGACGTTCGTCTATTTCAGCGCAGCACCCGCAAACTACAGCCAACGCAGACCGGGCAGCTTTATTTTGATCGGGTCTTTCCAGCGATAGCCGAATTAACTGCAGCTCGTCAGCAGGCAATGGACCTGGATCAGACGCCTCGGGGAACACTGCGGATGACTGCCCCCAATGTATTTGCCGAAAAACTGCTGACGCCGATATTGCCAGAGTTTGCTCGACGCTACCCTGATCTACGGGTAGAGCTAGTGCTGGTAGATGCCTATTTAGATTTGATCGCTGAGCGCATTGATGTTGCGAGTCGGGTGGTAGCATTGCAAGACAGCACCTATCGTCTGCAAAAGTTACGCTCCATGGAGTTTTATATCTGTGCGGGACCGAGCTATTTGCAACGCTACGGTGTACCCCAGAGGCCAGACGAGATTGTTGACCATTGCTGTTTGCTGTTTCCCCGTTGGTATCACAGCCTGAGCTGGTTGTTTAAGGATAAGGCCGGTCAGGTGATCGATGTGCCGATTCAAGGGCAGTATTTGGTAACCAACTCGGCGGTTATTTTAGGCTGTGCGATCGCAAACATGGGTCTGACGCTACTCCCCGACTGGCTAGTTGAGCAACATATCTCCACAGGCCAACTGGTGAGACTCTTTGGCGATTACACTATCACAGCCACCGACTTCAACAGCGCTATCTGGCTACTGTATCCATCCCAGGCTTTTATCCCCAGAAAAACTCAGATATGGATTGATTACTTAGTCGAAACTCTAGGCACGACGGGCTAGCCGCAAAGCTATTCCATCAAGCTATCCCCCATAAGGGGCTACCCAAAAAAACAGAGACCGGTTTGAAACCTGCACATGCAGGTTTCAAACCGGTCTCTGTAGACCTATTTAAGTGTCAACGAGTTTTATGAAGGCGATAAAAATAGAGTCAACGACCGGCGATCAAAAGACTGCACCTTACCCGCACTCTCTAAATCCTCAATCACCCGCTTCAGCAGATCGGTAGCGCGATCGCGGTGTTGATGCTCACGGCCTCGTAAACGTACCAGAAATTTTACAGAATCGCCCTTGCTCAACCACTCAGTTGCGCGCTTGACCCGTAGTTCGTAGTCCGACTCACCACTATTAGGTCGAAACTTCACCTCTTTTACCGACGGGCGAGACGTCTGCTTTTGACGTTTGCTCTGTTGATACTGCAGCTTCCCGTGATCCATCGCCTTAGCCACTGGAGCCGCATCTCCCCGCTGAGAAACCACTACCAGGTCAAGATTATTCGCCTTAGCCATCTTGATGGCTTCCTGGGTGTCAATGACGCCGTGGTTTTCACCGGTTTGATCGATGAATAGAACCTGAGGGTCCTTAATGTAACGGTTAATGAGAGGTTTCTGCTTCTTAGTAATAGGACTAAACTCCAAGCTTTTATTTCTACTTACCACAATAAACCAACTTTTAAAAACCGGAACAGCAAACTTGTGGAGGATATCCGCCACAAGACCGATCCCTAGAGCTCTTCAGAGCAAATCCAGAGTGAATTTAAAATTTTCTTAAGTTTGCCTGTGATGTATACAAATAAATAAATGAGGTGGTGTCAGGCGACAAAGCTTGTGCACGTGTATTTGCTTTAATTCTTAACTCTGTCAGACTCCGCCCTTAACCCTTCTATTCTTTTGCTGCAGGTATTTCAGTTGCGTGTCGAGATCGGTCCATACCTGCTATAAAAGCCATGTTGAACAGGTATTTTTCATGACAGCTCCCAATTTTTCCAGCGACTCCGTTCTGCAGGCACTCAACTGGCGTTACGCCACCAAAATGTTTGATGCAAGTAAAAAAATCCCTGCCGATACCTGGTCAGCCCTGGAGCAAAGCCTAGTTCTGGCTCCGTCATCATTTGGCCTAGAACCCTGGAAGTTTTTTGTAGTGGATGATGTAGATGTGCGGACTAAATTACTTGAAGCGACCTGGAAACAATCTCAGGTGGTCGATGCATCGCATCTGGTTGTGCTAGCAATTAAAACCGGTCTTAATGAAACCGATGTAGACCACTCCATGGCCCGCACGTCCGAGGTGCGCAATGTACCCTTAGAGTCCCTGGAAGGGTTTAGCAATGTAATCAAGGGCTTTATGAAAAACGTTCCTGACGTTGATGGCTGGTCCACCCGTCAGACATACATCGCGTTAGGTCAGCTTATGACCAGTGCCGCTATGCTTGGCATTGACACCTGCCCCATCGAAGGGTTTATGCCTGATAAATACGATGAAATTCTCGGGCTGCCCGAGATGGGATACCATTCTGTCGTTGTCTGTGCTGCTGGATATCGTTCAGAAGAAGATAAATATGCCAACCTGCCCAAAGTGCGCTTTCCCCTAGAGGTAAAAATTCAGCACATTTAAGACTCCATAGCAGTTAAATTCTGCAGTGGAGTAAACTTGACCAGGAGCAGAAAGCCCTGGCCAAGAATATCTATTCAGAAAGCAGCAAGTTTTTAGTAGGAAGTCTCCCTAATATTAGAAGCTTGCTGCATTGTTTTCTCTACCAACAACAATGCAGCTCACTAGCTTGAGCCACAGTCAATTCACAGAGACTGCGGGACTAGTTGCAGGCAAATAACAGTGAAACTGAGAATATTGCAAACAGTTGTGAGCAGCAATATTTTGTACCGGGATTATTAAAAGTGTTAGACTCTCCCTGCCGAGAACTCGAACTTTTGTTCCGGGGCACAATCGGCTAATATAGTTGGGCTGTTTTAACTTTGCAGGCCAGTATGTGCCTTGAAAATAGACTCTACCAGGCTCGCATCCAGTGATTGTTTTATCCACTCGAGCAATGGGATTAACGGTAGGTTCTGCTGAAGTTCTCAAAAATGAAGTGATATTCATGTAATGCATTCCCCTTGGAAATTTCTGTCTGACGACAATGCACACAATGTATGTCAGCCATTCACCAAGCTTCATGCACGCTTCATGTATGGTCAAATATTATTAGCGGCATTGACTAATACCTATCTAGGCTAATCTACATACATTTTCGTGCAACACAAAGCTTTAAATACAATCGTTACATCCCTATTCAGATACCTAGGCTTTGGTTCCTCTGAATAACTGCAGCAAACCCAGGTAAAGGTACCCTTTTGAGGTAGGCGTAGTTGTAGACAACAGATGCCATTTCAAAAGTGCTTGAGTTATTATCCTGTGTAGCATCTTTATATGTACATCACATTAGTTTGACTAATTTTGCGTACATATATCTCGTTAATTAGCCCAAAATCCAAGGATTTAGGATTATCTTAGCGGGACAAACATCAACCATCAGGCAGCTTGACATACAGATGCTGAAGCTTACTTAGTGAGTTTCTCAGTCTGTGTTGGAAATAAACAAAACCAATCTTAAACTCCTTCAGGGTAATGGCGGAGCCTAATCTATCATCACACGGTTCAGACGTTAAGTTTCTGATCGTAGACGATCATGAGCTGATTCTATATGCAACGGCAAGCGCGTTAGAGAAACATTTTCCTAATGCTGAAATATTAACAGCTGCAACAGCAAAAAGTACTTACGCAAAAGTCCACAAATTTAGTCCCAGTCTTGTACTGCTTGATCTTTCAATTCCTGTTATGGAGAATTGTTCTTCTAAAACAGGTATAGGACTGGCTCTGCTGGAGAAACTAATGGATAAATATGAGAATTTAAGTTTTACGATTCTCAGCAGCTATACTCAGAGGCTTATCACTATCATCAACAGAATTGAGAACCATGCTGGCGGGTTCACCATAGTCGATAAAACATTATCAACTAGTGAAATGATTACCAAAGTCGAATGGTCTCTTCAAGGTATTACCCATACAAAAGAGCTTAAGAGTTTTAGGTCAGGCATTGAGCTACGGCCTGAATGGTTTCAAGTTTTAAAGTTGGCATTTGAAAAAGGATTGCAAGACAAAGCCATTGCAGAAGAAATGTCCATATCTATACGAACAGTAAGACTCTATTTTAATAAGCTCCAGGATGCTTTAGGCATGTATCCAGAGGATTATGGAGGACAAATTAATTTACGCACACAGACTGGGATTGAGGCTCGAAAAATGGGGCTAATTGAAGATGTGGTGGGCAATGGCTAGTGGTTGATCGTATGTCTAATAAAGTTGCACAGCTAGTTGTTCAGACATCTACCGGCATCTTAATTGTGCTGGTGATTGTATTATCTCGTTTTGTTGGCTTATTGGAACCGCTAGAGCTTTTTTGGTTTGATTTGATCCTGAAAATGCGACAGCCTGAGCAACAGGATAACCACATTACCCTTATTGAAATTAGCTCTATTGAATCAGTAAGTGGTCAGAATCAAAAGCTGTCTCCACAAGATTTAATTGATACAGTTAGTCAACTTCAGGCTTATCAGCCTTCTGTTATAGGTTTAAATATTCCTACTGATCTAATAGATGATTCCGATAGCTCTTTCAAGAAATTCAGTGATTTTGTAAACCAGCATAGCAATATTATTTCAGCAGAAGGTTTTCTACCTCCATTTATCGATCCACTACCAGGGATTGATCCCAACAAAATTGGCTTTGTCGATATTTTTATCGATCAAGATTACTATGTCAGACGGATGCCCTTGGGCTCTTTTGATCTTCAGGATGAGTCTCAGTTTAAATATTCTTTTTCCTTTCTTTTAGCTAAAACCTATCTAGAAGGATATGGACATAGTCTAAGAAATGGAATCCTAGATAAAGAAGCGATGAGATTTGGAAATATCGAAATTCCTAAAGTAGATCCAAATACAGGTGGTTATAATCGCATTGACGATGTTGGAATTCAAACCATGGTGAATTACCGAACATCTCAGCTTCCATTTAAAACTATCGACTTTCAGACCCTTAAAGAAAAAAATCTAAAGTCTTCAGATGTAAAAAATAGAATCGTTATTATCGGTATCACTGATGTCAAAAAGCGATTTCGTATAAAAACACCTATAGACTCGCAAATGGATGGACTAAACCTAACGGGCCATTTTACTAGTCAAATTATAAATAGTGTATTGGAAGATCGCTCTTTAATTAGACCAAGCAATCAAGTCTTTGAATATGCTCTAATTATTCTATCTGGAATTACAATAATCTATTCTTTAAATAAGCAATTGCCAACCATCAAGTTAATTGTTATTGAAATATTTTTGTTGATTATTTTAATTTTATTTAGCTATATTTTGCTCGCTTTTTATGGGTATTGGATAGCAATCTTATCACCGATTTTTATTCTATCTTTTAACCTGGTTATTCATCTTTCTTCCGCTTATCAAAATAACATACGTAGAAAAATAATTGAAAGGACATTTGAGGTTATTCATAATGGTCCTTTGCAGACTTTGGCAATAATTCTAAATAATGTAAGAAATGAACAGATAAAAAATATTGCGCTAGAAAATGATTTAAAACGATTGAGCTTAGATATCCGAGAGATTGGAGAAGAGCTAAGGAGTGAATCTTTAGCCTATGATCAGAGTCTATATCTTACAAGCTCTACTCGAGAAAACTTAGATCTAAGTGAGGATTTACATGAGCTCTTTTATCAAGTTTATTCGATTACGTTGAGACGTGATTTTTTGAATTTTGGTAAGATAAGAGCAAAAGTTAGATCGTTTGATGCTATTCCTATAAAAAAGAATAATTTTGGTTTGAAGAGAGAGCTGTGTATGTATTTAGAAGAGGCTCTCTGTAACGTAGGTAAACACTCACTCAATCCAACGAAGCTAATCGTTCAAGGAGAATATCGTGAAGAATTCTACATTTTGGTAGTTCAAGATAACGGTATTATTACAGGTGGCAATAAGAATATTACTGGTCAAGGAACCAAGAGTGCATCAAGACTTGCAAGAAAATTGAAAGGGCAATTTGAACGCAAATCTTCACCTGAAAAAGGAACAATTTGTAGGCTTAGTTGGAAGCCCTGAATTAGCAACCTTGTAATCTTTTCTATTGCGTCAGAATTTTCTCTTTGTGGGAGGCTTATGCGCTTTCTATCCTTTCAAGGAGATAACTCTCTGAACTTGGCTAAATCTAGGCGACATGATCTTATCAGGGATGACTTGGTTAGAAGGTATCACCTCTGCAATTCTAGGTAGTCGAGGAGGATTTGAAGGACGAGTTGTTCCCTCTTGAGGCACATAGGCAGCCTTGCTTATCTTGTCTTGAATTAGGGACAATAGAGGAAAAAATATAAGGCTTAGTGTTATTGGCCTAAATTCGAGCAGCATTAAGCAAAAGCTTTTAGAAAAGGGCTTCATGCTTTATTTGTTTCACTCAATATCAACTAAAAATATAACTCTACAAATAGAGTTGGAGATAGATATATATCCTTGAATGACTATTTCTTCTGGAAAAATCAGCAAGGATCAGGAAGTTTTTTTAGGAGAAGCGAGGTTTCTGAGATGGATTTAGTATTTATCTAAGGTCTATTCTGTCAATGCTTTATGACAACCAGTTTGTTCATACAGACGATACATTTTATGAGTTTTTATTGAGTCTATTTGTTCTCTTTCTATCTAAACAATCAGTTTTTTACTTAGAACAAGTTCATCTGTTCTGTTGTACTTTTGGTTGCTGTTCCTAATGCTGGCATGGGACCCCGATTTGAGGCAAGCCGATCGGCTAATCGAGTTGTTTCTGGTAACCGATATTTGGGTGTACACTGCAACACGTAGCTAACGGCAGTTTCCAAACTAATACGATGTCCGGCGGAGACAAATAGGGGCTTGGTGCCGGTCCGGCTTCTGAGTACGGCTCCGATACGTTCACCTCGGTCCATTAGGGGTACCCAGACTCCTTTTTGATCAGATAGTTCTGCATGGGTGCCGAGCAAACGGGATTTAGCTATACCAATGGTCGGCTTATCAATTAGCACACCGAGATGACTAGCGATCCCTAGCCTGCGTGGATGGGCAATACCTGCGCCATCGCAGAGGATCAAATCAGGCTCTATGGCTAGCTGCTTTAGGGCATCTAACACCGTGGGCATTTCGCGAAATGAGAGCAGACTGGGCACGTAGGGGAATGTGGTGGGGCGATAGGCAATGGCTTGCTCTAACAGGGTTAGCTCTGGTAGCCGTAACACCACAACGGCAGCACGGGTTACGGTACCGTTTTGCTCAAATCCAGCGTCTACACCTGCCACAGTGGTAATCGTATCAAACTGATCGGTGGTGATGACCTGGTTTCGCAGGCTGTTTTGAACTGCGATCGCACCCTCAGTATCCGTGGGCCAGGTATCAGCTACATCAATTTTCATTATTCTTTGAGGCAAACTGGATAGGCTCCGGTAGCATCGAGTGAGATTTGGTTCATCGGGATACTTATGGTTCGTTTTTGGGTGGTGCGTTTTTCAGCCAGTATTGTTTCAGCTAGCACAGTGGCGTTTATGGGTAGTGTACTGCTGATGGGAGCAGCTTCGGCCACACAGCAACCTACCAAGGATAACCTTGCCATCAACAATAACGTTGAAGATGGTGTGATGTTGCCAGATGAAGGTGATGGTCAGACGCGCAGTGCATTGTTAAATAATACCGTTGATGATATTGAGGCCCGTCAGCGAAAACGATTTTTACTTATCCAGGGAGCGTTTGCTGCCGCCGTTGGTTTAAGTGCAGTGGCCTTAGCCTACGGTGTAGTTACCTATAAGAAGTATCACCAGTGGCAGCGGATTGATTTTTTGCGTCGAGCCACACGAGAGTTTGAAAACGATCCTGGTATTGCCAAAGCGTTGAGCATTTTAGATTTTGAAGAATATCGAGACTATCCACTTAATACTTCCCAGACAAGAGAAAGCGCAGATTCATCATTTCGGGTAACAAGTGAGCTTTTAAACAAAGCTTTGAGTAGTTCTAAAGCTCGAAGAAAGCGTAAGGAAAAGATAGAGCGTTCAGCATCTGAAGCTGATATTGAACAGTCTGAGATACAAGATTATTATGCTGAAACCGCCGTGCGTGATTGGTTTAACCAAATGCTGAACGGTTTGGAGCATTTTGGCTATCTAGTTGATTCAAAAGTGTTTGGTGTCCGAGAGGTTAAGCCTTGGTTAAACTACTGGGTCAGGCTGATTGCCGATGAAACTTATCGGCGTAACCGGGATTCGAGAGTCTACGATAAGCTGTACAACTATGTCTATGACCATGGCTTTGACGGGGTCAAAAGTCTGTTTGAGAAATTTGGTTATCGAATTGTACGGTCTCCCTATAACAAAGAGGACTTTCGGCGTCTTGGAGATGTGAGCCAGTACGATACTAAGCTGGCCCTGAGTTTAGCAAAAGCATCTCGGTTAATTTATCAAGACATGCGCTACGTTACCGAAATTTCTGACCTGTGGGGAATTGATATTCGTCGCAACTTTCGGTATTTCAACAACAAGCAGCGTGATACCCAAGCGTTTATTTTTCGCACCGATGATTGTATGGTGCTGTCTTTCCGGGGTAGCCAAGAGATTCGGGATTGGTACACTAACTTTAATACGCAGCTGCGTAATTTTACAATTCGCAAAGCCGGAAAAACAAAATTGTCGTCTTACAAGGGGAGCGTTCAAACAGGGTTCTTTTAGGGGTGGGCAAGTATTGAAAAATCGGTCTTAGCCCAAATTGATCGCTGGCGGACTGAGGCGCTAAAACAGAATTCCACTCTGCCACCGTTGTTGATTACGGGACACAGTCTGGGGGGAGCCTTGGCCACTATGGCTGCTGCATCACTCCATGAAAATGGGATCAATGTTGTTGGTCTATATACCTTTGGTCAGCCGCGGGTTGGCGATCTTAAGTTTACCGGACAGCTTAATCAAAACCTGGAGGGCAAAGTTTTTAGATTTATCAACAACAATGATGTTGTGCCTCACATTCCACCTCCGTTCTCTTTGCGCAACCCCCTAAGGCTCTATGGTCATCTGGGTGTAGTCAAGTACATTAATTCAAAAGGTTTACTGACTGCGAATTACAAAGTGATTAATCGCTTGGTGGACGGCATATTAGGGTTTGGTAAGAGTCTGTTTGAGTCGGGCTTAGATCTCATTGCTGACCATGGTATGCCCTACTACATCAGCTATCTTGATAAAGCTTTAGAGGAAGAGCTAAAGGATAAAGCCGCCACAGGTCTGGAACTTGATATTACCCGTGTTGGTGGAGATCAAAAAAGTAAACACGTCAAACAGAGCAAGAAATAGAGCTGACTCGAGCTGTTTTACCAGTAGTGACGAAAGTCTTCATCGGCGTTGCTAAGCTGAGTCCATGTAACGCCCTGTTGTTGAAACTTTTCGACTAATTTTCTGCAGGCAGGGCGTTCGGTGG
>ERZ1740059.1629-NODE-1629-length-11233-cov-10.959116_pt1 | contig 11233 bp, 3 predicted proteins | sample MGYA00581744_ERZ1740059 | MGnify/ENA primary metagenome ERZ1740059 (study PRJEB43018, sample SAMN04849738) | marine metagenome | isolation source: floating plastic debris | place: Pacific Ocean | collected 2008-08-28 | study: EMG produced TPA metagenomics... | reverse complement strand
AGAACAGTAAATTATGAATACAGTCCAAGAAAGTTAATTGCTTCATCATTACCTCCTTTGTGGTGATATTTATTAGTGCTGTAACTGAACCGCTGACGATCTGTAGTTGTCTTCCGTTTATTCTTATGTGGGTGGAATAGGATAATGTGGACTTTCGGGCCAAACAGACACACAAGGGCTACTGAGGCACTTAGAATGATAGCAGAGCACAGTGTTGTCACCTGGATCTGCAACAGTTATAAAAGCAAATTAATTCAGAGTCATGTGGGAAAGTGGGGATCATTTACCTACCAACATACCTGTGAAATGTAAGTGGAAATGCACATTTTACGTCGAAAAGTTATTTTGTGATTTCCAAGTGCAATGGTTGTGTGCATGTCTAAATTGGGATTTTAGTGATTTACATCATAGAAGTATGCTGTTTTCAGCGGCTGTAAGTGGTTTTAAATGTTTAGCTAGTGGCTGGAAATTTTTTGTTCACTGGCCTGACCAATCACATCACTAATAACATGTCAATGGGTTTCACAAGGAAAATTACTGATATACATTTACCTCCACATTAAAAATAGGACTTTCACAGATCTATCTTCATGAATGGACAATCGCAATGTAATATCTCTAATGAATGCAAATTCAGATTGTAGCCGAAACTGCCATCGACACACACACAACATTACATACCCGATAATTAGACTTGAGTCCGAAGTAGACGGGACAGAAGGATAGCCATATGATGCATGTTGTATACATAGTGAAGCCAATGAATTTGCTCTCGTTGAAGCTGGAGGGTATTTTTCTAGTCAGCACAGCATATATTGTACAAACAATAATTAATAGCATGTTGTAAGTTAGTGAGATTAGAAGAGACGACTCTTCACATTTACACTTGAGTACTACTATATTTCTGTTATTCTCATCTGGTATAACGGTTTTGGCGCCAGGTGGCTCTAATACTATCCAGCCTATGAATACAGCTATCTGTAGGCTTGCTAGTAGTGAGGCTATTACCACCTGTGATTGGGGTGATATGTAAGCTGGTCTCTGTGTTGTCTTGAGGGCCGAGTTGAATATGCGGTATATTCTATTAGTTTTGGTCAGTAGTGAGGCATAGATGATGGAAAATCCGGCACTGAGGAAGAATCTTTGCATGATACAGCTAACAGTGTCTGGTTTTATAAGTAGGACGAACACGCCGATGTAGCACACAGCACATCCACTCAGTAACATGAAGCTGAGTTCTCTTCCCGCCGCCTTCACTACAGGGGTCTCCACGTGTTTGATAAAAACTATCAGAGTAAACGTTGTGATAATCAAACCTGCAAAACGCACCAGAGTTAGATATAGCGAGCCGAGACATAGATAATATGAGAATGCATTATTTCTTGTGTGTTATATAAATGTACAGCAAAACTATCGTACATCTTCGTAAGAAATCATCTATCGGTATAACTGGAGGGAAAGCATTAAACTGAACATGGCTGACTTACATGTAGGTACTGATCTCAACTCAATCCTATACACACATATCTCAGTCCACAAACCACATACAGCATGCTTCACATTCTGTTAAATTTCGCATACATATTTTTACAGGCAATCAGCACACTTCCAACTTTCACAGGACTTTTGTCAGTGTTGTAATGATGGGGAACAAAATATGTTCCTTTGGTCTAATAGATGGATGCAATCTAAACTAGGAAGCCTTACAAGTAATAATATTACTGTAGATTCGTAGTACACCATAGGAACATTCTCAATCTCAGTTCATCATGTGAAAGAGGCGGGTATAAAATCTGTAATTTAATTGTGACCATCTGCAGCTGTTACGGTGTTGAACCACATACATGTATATGTGAGCATCCTCTGAAGCCCGGTGAGAGAGAGAGTGGTGTAAATCTGTTGAACGATTGCTGATTGGGTAAATGACCCTTTGACTGTCACTGGGCTAACCTTGATGTCACACCTCGGCTAGTGTACAAGGCATAAATAGATTGCTTAACTCTGTTTCGCCTATTGCATCACAGCTAATTTGTTTGGAGCTTTGATTAGCTTTGGTAATTTAGCGATCTCAAGATTGCAGATTGATTTTAATATCACAGAATTGCCTGGCTTTGAGAATAAGTTAATACAAGCCAGATACAGCAGGATGTTATAATAGTGACAGACAACTGATATTGAAATATAAAATTGATTATTTATTTCAAAATGTTCTTCTTTTTTATAAATAACCTCTGCCAGACAAGAGTTTTTAATTTCTTGTCCATTGAATATTGAAATATAATTCTGAAAGTTCACAATATGTTTGGAAAGGTGACCCAGAGCGGATCTCAGTCTCAGTGTCTGCTTCTCAGTACTTACATATAGGCACTCCCTGCAGAAAGCCCCTAACTGAATAATGAACAAATAATATAAAAGTTGTCTTCTCTTACCTATCACACTAAGAACTGATGGGATGATGGCAAATAAGGAATTCCATTTGACGTACTGTAGCTCAAGCTGTACACAGCCTGTTTTATTCTGGTTTGGCCACCAGCCGATGTCACACTCGCGACAGGTTTTCTCATCTTCGAGATACTCATGATCAGCGCAGGCTATGCATCTCTACAAAGGAAGATCAGTCATTATTAGTATAACAGCTATATTCGTAATCTTATTGTGCCTCATTAACCCTGCTCTGTCCGATACACATAGGTGTTACACATTTAAACCCATTTCTCTGGTGCTTGTGCTATAGTGGCCTACCCGACCCACTTTGTAAGGCTGCTGTAAGTGTTCAATGGTTTCATGTTGGGCATTACAACAACATACAAATACTGGCGGTTTTTCATCGGTATCACACCATACCATCAAATGGTTAATTATTTTCTCTGGTTCCAGTTCTGAAACTTTCCTAAATTTCTGAAGAAACAGGTAAATGAAAATGTCACCATAACAAAGTTGTAGTCAATAATATATTATTATTATCTCTCACTCGATACACATGGGAAACGTAATATGAGATGCAGTTTGTTGTTGATTTTAGCTGTTGGCTAAGTTTCATTGATTGCCTGCAAATGCACGAGATTTTTTTACCTATATCACCTAAACTGTGACTGTGATTGTAAACCCATATATACATGTATGCATCCTTGGTGCCAGTGTGAGGTAAGAAATGTAACATTGAACTTCAAATCCATAAGTTAATAATTCATCAGGCACTTGACTAAAGTGAAAAGCTTCAGGTTATACCTGTATAAATAAAAATTGAGGTACACGCTTATCGGCAGGGGAAGGTCGAGAGTTCAGGGCTCAAAATAAAAACCGCTGTGTAATAATACCGGTAATATTTCATTGCGGTGACTAAGACTAGGCGACACAAACATTCATTTTATTATTTTCAGCTCAGATAATTATAACAGATTGATTGTACCTGGTACCTTCATTTCCGCATCGAATGGACGCCGCCGCCCCTAATGATATTAATTTAGGATCAAATGTTATTACGAAGTTAATTCCTCTTCCATTATGAATTTAGAAAATATTGCTAGTACCAAGGATTTATAGTTGTCACGGCTTCATGGTTTCCTGTGCTGGCTTTGCATCAAGTCTCTAATGTCCTTGATTTTTTTGCGAAACTGGTAACTAGGCCTAATAGGGCATGTTTGATTCCGATACTGTGTCATTTTTCACTCTGGGATCCATATCTATAACTGATACATTTCTTCTAAGTTCTTACTAAATGATGGCGGCCCATAATATATTGAGCACCATTCATAAATAGGATGGGTAGAGCTGAGTTGTAATAAAGGCAACCAGATAGGAAAAATTAACTGTAAGGGGTAAATAATCAATATTCACTAAATTACTATAATAATTATTATAAATAGAAGATGGATCTGTTTATGTATGATTGAGTAGCTGCCTATAATAGCTGCCGCCGTGCCTTTCCATAGACAGAGTGTGTGGTATATATTCAAAACAAAAATAACAAAAGGCAAAGGGATTTGCATCCAATAATCAGTAATAGCGAAAGGTTAGTTGACCTGCACTGATACTGATCATATATCACTGCAGCTTATGAGTACCTCCCTATTACTGCATTTAAATTAAATTCAATTTTTGAGAATCATTAATATCCCATTAGCTGCCTCATTAAATTTTAATACAAAAAATACGAGATTTTAATTCAGCTGGTGACATTGATAGGATTTATAATTGCTATCATTACATTGTTAGCTTTTGACAGCGAAATTACCACAAAACACTTCTGTAATTAGACCATAAAAATATATATTTGAGTCTATTTAAACTTGCTTCTGGTGAAAACTCCTCTACATCAAAAGGGAGAAGGAGAATTAAGGGAAGAAATCAATGTCAGGGAAACCTGTCAACATGGGAGCACCCCTGTTACAGAAAACACAGACTTTTTATGATATGACATTGCTCACAATTGATCAAATAAATTATTGTCATGGCATTTGCAATTAATGATTAATTAGTTCTATGATAATTCATGATTCAATTTAATAATTCATATACACTGATCATATTGCAATGTAGCGATTTAACAATGTTAAAAAAAGAATAGTATTACATTGCGGTAAAAAATCTATAGCTGTCATCATCACCTTCAATTCATATTATAGAAATGATGCTGCAGGATTTGACATTAGGGTTGGAAACGGCTATCAGTGTTTAAAATTTACAGCTAATTCTTCAAAAACATTTCTCAAAGTCTAGTTTAGATGGAAGTGCAGGGAGGCAATGTGACAGTAATATTTATTATGATGTGTTGATGTTACAAAACGGATCAAACATTGTTAGAAAAGAGAAGATATTGACTCCACTGTAGAAGTCACATACATGCAGGCTTCCTATTAATATTTGATAAGATACTCGATCTGTATTCTTCCCATTAAACTCTTCGAGAGTTGATTAATTTTCTCAAAAAACCGTAACTTTCTATTGCCGATCTGAGTGTGGCCTGATTACAGTTCACCACTGCAGAGCAGTCATTGACTACTTGAGTATCAAATTTCTTATCTAAACAGAGCTAATAAATACACAGTGAACATGTGTTTCCTTGTGATTCAGAACTCAAGAGTTTTTATTTTGTGCCCGTCTGCCTACAAGGCAAATATATTGGAATATAAGTCTGGTCAGTTGCAAATTTCTGAAGTGCAGTGTTTTAAAAAAATTATGTCCTTCATTACGATTAGAAAGTGTGTATAAATCTGACAAGACTCTGAAGCTGCCCCTTCTTTCGTCTGATCACCTACACAGTTTCATCCCGAGGCTGATGCTCTACTTAAATCTCCTGGTCATCGTGTAAATTCAATTTTAAAACAACTAGCCGCATAAAACGTTTTCGTCTATATAGTTATTCTACCCTGACACCGCAAATGACCCTGATGGGATTTAGACCCAGAACCACTTACTACACTATAAAAACTACCGGTAGAACTAGGCCACTCCATCCTCTTATCTCTGTGATCTGTAGTACAACTCGGTCAGCGTTGCCATATAATATTATAAATATGTAGCTTTTCAAAACATGTAGACAATATTTTAAGTTTTAGGTACGTGTAGCAGTTGCACAGTGCTCAGGACCCTCAGTTGCCCGTCAGTGAGGGGCTACTGAAGGTTACAACGTCTCCCCAGTACTCTTATGGATATCAATATTTAATGATCAGGACTTTGGGTGCGCATGTCCATGGTGTCCTAGTAGATTGCATGAATATGATTATAATATACGAATAAAGCCTTGCGTGTATGGAAAAAGTACCTGATAACTTTCCTGAAGACGGAGGGGAAAATATTTGCAACATATCATAAACTCACCCAGCAGCATGATTTGTCATCTATCACTTCTTTTCGCTCGCCTGGTCCACACTCAAAGCTACAAATGCTGACTGGAACCTTGCCATTGGGTAACTTTGGCTCTGGCCACTGAATAATGCTAGTGTTTAGATGCAGGACACTGTTTTCCCATGATCCTACAGTGGCATACTCATAAAGTCCTGTTTCTGGGTTCTGTCTGTAGTTCTTGATGCTGTAAAAGCCCAAACTGTCTCCATTTTTGTCAAATCGTATGGCGTTGCCATAAGGATCTAAAAAATGAAAATAAACAAAAATCAATCAAAGTTTATCTGTGAAAATATCTGAGGTGTCTGTACGGCGTTACAAATGGCAAAATATTTCAATCTTTGGTTGCAATGATAATGGATGGCGTAATTTCCCTTCGGCTGCCGAAGAATTACCCCATACGCGATCTATGCCCTTTTAAGACTGCAACACTGATACCAGTTTTACAACCAATAGGTCTGGCAATGAGGACCAAGATATGCAGTAAAATTTAAAATGCAAGATTGAAGAACATAATAATTGGCACTGGAAGTTGTATGCGCCAAGAAAATTAGCAGACGAGTTTATGTAAAAAGAAAGATTCAGCAAAATGGTCAACACAGAGTTGGAATACTTCTGTGTGCATGTTTAATTTCTGGCTGCCTCACTCCAGTTGCTTGTTTGTGTCCGTGAAACCATGAGTGATAACTACATGTACGTGTCACAGACACAAACAATGCTGGCACTTTTTATTGGTAGTTTGAAATTGAATAGCATGAACCTTAATTTGTAGCTATGTACAAGTGGTTATGCAATACAGGAATACTAAGGTTTTTTACATAAAAATTGACGTTAGACAACATCCTTTGTCATGTCTCATTGATTCCAAAATGTGCATAACCGCTGGTATCTGGCTTATTTCAGTGTCATGAAATAGACCTATTGTATTATCTAGACAATTTCAATTTATTTCATAAACCAAGCCCAGAGTGTTGAAGCCAGGTTAACTTTTTCGTGATATATTTTATGGATCTGGAACACAAAGAGAGAAGCATCTGGCCACAGGATGCAATAGATGTAATCACTTTAACCCAGACTTCTTGTAACTACCACTTAAAAAATACCAATCCCGGTACCTGGTGTTTTCTTGTTATTCGTACTTGGTGACTTTTTATGCAAATACAGTATCCACACAATTGACTTGTGGCAGGTGTATGCATCATACATACAGGTAAATATCAATATCCCAGATTGATAAAAGATGCACGTGCTCCTATAATGTTTGACAGCATTGTAAATTGCACGACATTCTTATTGCATAATCTTCCGTCATACATTATTGCATACCTCAGCTTACCTTAATGTAAGACATGATACTGCGCTGAGCAATTTTCCAGTTCATGAACCAGAACTAAAGGTAACAAAAAATGAATGAGTGTGATTTGCTTGTAAAGAGTCTACAAAATTAATTGTGTGGTTCCTTCCTACATAAGCAATATATGACAACACAGCTACGATATTCATGTACAAACACACAAACCCACCATGTCCTGTAATTTATTTAGGAAGTGAAAGTTGACGCTACATCATGATTATGCCAGAGTGACTGGAGAACATGATGTGAACTGGTCGCCAAAAATTTTCTCATAAGTGTGCGGCCGTATGCGCAAGTGCCTATGTCAACTTTGAAAATGAAAAGTTGGACTAAATTAAACCAGACGACCTAGTGAAAAATGGAACAGCTCTGGTGAATATATGAATCTAATTACTATCTAATCTAACAATGATAATCACATCAATGTATGATAGGAAAGTGATAATACAATATACCAACTACAAGTTAGAAAGTTTGACCAAGTTTTGGCATCAGCTAATATGACTACAACACCGCTAACAGAACTTGTATGTGTACTGTGAATATGAGTTTTTTAAACACACCAGATAATTAGAAACATGTAATAGTTTGGTGATCTTTGCAGCCAAAGCAGCTAGGAAAACATTTTGATTGGGGAAAGTTAGCATCATGACATCAAATATAAATGTTCAGGCAAGGAGTAACAGTGGAAGGTTTGAGTAAGTACTCAAGTTTGATCTGTAGTGCCGGCATTAATGGGTTGCTCTCGCTTGCCAGGAACTATCAGAGCGATCAGTAGCCAGCGAAAATTATTATAAGCATACATATCGGACATTGATCAAACTTTGTCCAGTTAGTGGACACTAACATCGGTGCAATTTCTGAGGAATGTATGAGCACACAACAGACAGGAACAAAACCATAAGCTTACCAAAACCCACAGGTAAAGCTGAATACAGGAGCGTATGCGAAATTTATAACAGAAGCATTATACAAGACCGTAGCAAGGACAGCAATCATAAAACTAAACGTCTCAAATGATAAAAGCTGAGCAGATTAGCTGCTACAGGAAAGGGTCATGGATCGAAATAAACATGGGAATTGGAGGTTGTAACAGGAAATAATTTGGAATAAGAAAGCGTGGGTCAAGGGAAGGATTAAAGGAATTCAATAATTTTGAAAGGGAGAGAGAGATACTACAATTGCCTGCTCTGGTGTTTGACATGTAAAGAAAACCAAGGACACCTACATGTATGATAAGACAAAATACCTTCTTTGTCGTGCTGTTTTATCCGATCCATCAGCTCTTGTCGGAATGTGTTGTTGAACGTTAGCTCTTCACAAAGTTTTGTGGCACTATTTCCGCAAACCTCCCTGTATATTTTATCCAAAGCGATAGCTACTGCGTACACTGCATCGTACACAAACTGAATCTTAGCCTCCTGGCTAAAGTGCTCAATCTGATGGCCATGCTGCTTATCACATGGGGGTAAACTATATGCAGGGCTTTGACTCTCACCATGTGATTGGGAATTAGCCTGTGTGGTGTAGAGGTGCTTATGAGAAAGTCGATGGCCTTCTGCATGCGGAAGTTCACAATCAAAGAAGGATTCCCAGTAATCATGAAACCACACGTTCCCTTTGTTATTTTCTGGTCTCAGTTTAGTGAAATAATTGTCGAACTCTGTGATAGGGTTAGACTTGAGAGTTAGAGTAAGGGCACCTTGTGCTGCTTCTTTACTGTCTTTGACAGTTTTTACACTATTACCCCAGCCATCACTAGCCACCCAAATAAAGTCATCAAGATATCCTTTAGTTGTAGCAGCCCTGAGGATACCGCCTGCGTCTTCCTGACCAGTGAAGAGAACCACTACTCTGCCATTGCGTGCTGCATACAGATTTTCGATAATGGTCAGGAAATCCTGCTCAGTTGGATTTTGTGGCACTTTCTCCCTTGTAGCTATACATTGACCAAGTGATTTCACATATTCTCGCTCAAAGGCCTCGATGCCCGACACACCATATTCACCAGAAGACGCAACTGTTGAGACATAAGTCCAATTTAGATGCTCAACAATGTCCTTCAAAGCATTCGCTTGCAGTTTATCAGGTGGCACAGTCCTCATAAAATATTTGAACTTGTCCTTGTCACTAAGCTCGGCACTAGTTGAAGCGTAGCTGATCTGTGGAATCTCAAACAGTCGAAGAAGATGAGCTATCTGTATAGATACTTTACTGTAAGCTGCTCCAATAACGGCTACTATATCATTGTTGTGGGGTGCGGTAGAGTCGTCTTCACATTTAGTGTCTAATGTAGACATGACGAAGCTGAGAGCCTGATCGAGACCCTGCGTACCTCCCGAACATGTGTCCAGTATATGTACACCTAATGTTACACCTCTCAATATATCCGAATTCTCATTAATAGACTTGACAGCAAATCGCATAGCTTCCAGTCTCTGTATACCGCGGTCAGGATTTATTTTAATTCCACAAGAATCACCTGGTCCCTCCTCATGCACAGGAAATAAACCTCCGATCATGATGTCTCCTTTCTCGTAGATGCCATTTTCATGCTCTTTACCCAACAAGACAGCAAGATTAGTGATTACAAAAATATAGAACCTGGTATGCATTGGCATTTTTTTTCCGAGGATCTTCTTTCTTGGAGTCAAGTTTTCCATTCACCCCATCACGAAGACTGCTCCTTCTTGTTTTATCTTTCTCTGTACAAAGAGCAACCTGCTATTATATGCGTAATGATCCAATCCAACGTTTTCTATGCCTGTTCATCTCAATCTGAACAAACCATTGAGCCCTGAAATTGTTAATGCTATTCCTTATCTATCGTCTTATTGATTAATTCAGTCTAATTATTTACCTCTGCCAAGTCATTTCTTTTCACGAGTGGGAGCTGCCTTGTTGAAATAAACACTATCCTTGTCGATACAATTGTGATACAGTTTGAGAACTTGTATCCACTTGCTATGCAATGTCATATGAACCAATTTTTATCATAGCAGTTGAAGTGACTTTGTCCCGATTTCTTGATAGATATAAACTGAATGTTTTTTCTCCTCTCCTTATCACCGAGTGTTGATCTAGCTGAGTGTATGATGAACACTACACCTCAAACATATGGTACACTCTCAGTCCGTAACATTCCAATCTAAACAGTAATTTTGTTATTTGTGTACCAATCACAAAATATATCAACAGTAATCACTATATTACTAAATAAGTAAATATTGTGAGCAGTTGTTTAAAGGATTTAACCTTATACAATCTCGACTGGCTAATAAGCTCGGTGTACTGTGAACAGGCTAACTAGAGATGGATTAGTGCTCACGGCCATTATTTTCTATAAATGTCAATCTACATTCCCATTTAATAATAGAACAGTGACCGAGGTTTAACTGCGGTTCTTTACCATCAGACATATATTTCAGCGTTTTTGCGACAGCTTTGATGAGAAAAGCAACATTGGGTCGGGTCAGTCAGCAGGCACAATTCAATCCTACTTAACAAACAACAAACTATTTCACAGATTTGGGGCCTATATGATTATCCCATGAGACATGCAATTTGGAACGCCTTCCAAACATCATTAGTTACTATACATGCTTGTAGAAGTAAAATTATCAGGCCCAAAGTGCTCAGGCTGACAAGTTTAGCATCAGATGGAGCCCCAAAGTGTATTATAAATTGAGTGCAGGCGATAGCTGGGATGACCATAATGCTTGAAATGCGAAATGCTTGACATAAATCCATTTGGCTTTCAACACGATGTCAGTAACCATAGAAAGAGAAATATTGAGAATTGAGATTGATTTCATCTCATCAATAAATCATTTATGATGCTACTTTTGAGCCCTAGGTAAATGAATACTATTTGTTATCGAATAACTCAAAAGGTTATTATCACAAAAAAGGAGATGTCTGTTTAGGTATTCATCAGTAAAGTGATTTTGAAAAGCTTTCTTGCTATGTAATAATCATGTAGGATGAGTATACGTAAGTAGAAACCATCGATATGTTTAGTTGTGCAGAAAATGA
>ERZ1740059.1628-NODE-1628-length-11235-cov-3.730859_pt1 | contig 11235 bp, 12 predicted proteins | sample MGYA00581744_ERZ1740059 | MGnify/ENA primary metagenome ERZ1740059 (study PRJEB43018, sample SAMN04849738) | marine metagenome | isolation source: floating plastic debris | place: Pacific Ocean | collected 2008-08-28 | study: EMG produced TPA metagenomics... | reverse complement strand
GGTGCATGGCTGCTAGCTTTTGCCCCATAGCTGCCCAGGCAGAGCCGCCACCCAGTTCAAGCCACTCCATTGCAATATAGGAATTTGTCCCAGCCAAACCACAGCACACTGGACGTGGCACCCGAATAGTTTGGCTATTATGCATTTCCTTAAGACCAGCTAGCTCTGCCTCAAACATGGCCAGCTTGGTCGCCTGATTGAGCTTTATAAAAAACGTAGTTTGACCATCGCTCAAGCTGTAGGCTTGGTTAATGCACCCTCCACCAACAGAGCGTGTCTGCTCTCCGTAAAACGGTTGCCCTGTGACTCGACTGATCTGAGCAGCAATCTCGGCCCAAACATCAGCCATACCCGTTTGCTCCAAAAACACCAAGGTTAATATCTATCAAGATTAGAGACTGAGGGGCAAATGAATAAACTGTCACCCAAATCAAGCAGTCTCTCTGTTAGTTAGCTTCAGGATGCAATCGCAAAGCGCCATAAGCATCAATGGGGAGATAACGCTGTACAGCCTTCTGAATCGCTTCAGCATCGACGGTTTTAATCGCAGTTGGGTAGTTCAGTGCGTTATCAATGTCACCGGTCATCGCGTGATAGTAGCCGTACATATTGGCGCGATCGCTAGATGTTTCATTGCCAAAGACATAGCGATTGGCCACTTGGGTTCGTACCCGGCTCAGCTCAGCTTCGCTGACGGGCTCATCGTGTAAACGCCGAACATGGTCTAAAACAGCCGCCTCCACCGCTTCTAGCTGTTCAATCGCCAAGTTAGCCGAAATATAGAAGACCCCTTGCTCTCCGTAGGTAATATTGCTGGTAGAAATACTATTGACCAGCGCACGGGTTTCCCTCAAATCCTGCACCAGTCGCGCCGTGCGTCCCTGTCCCAAAATTGAAGCTACTACATCCAAAGCGTAGGTCTCAGACAGCTGTCGTAGCCCCGGCACTCGCCAGCTCAACACAAGTCGAGCCTGCTTTAATGTGGTGTCTGTATAATCAACTCGGGCAATCGACTCAAACGGTGCTTCAGGAGTACTCACTGGAACGCCTTCTAAAGATTCTGTCAGGCTTTCATGACGACGATGACCTAAAGCCTGCTCAAAACTCTGTTCTACGGTGGAAATCAGCTGTTCAATCGGTAAATCACCCACAACAACAGCGGTCATATTTTGGGGTTGATACCAGCGGCAGTGAAAATCCCTCATTTGTTTCGCCGAAAGACGCTCGACCACTGAGGTTGGGCCTAAGACAGTGCGTCGATAGGGCAGTTGCTTAAAATTAAGCGCCATGGAGTGCTGAAAAACACGCCGCCGTGGATTATCTTCTGAACGTCGAATTTCTTCTAAAATAACGGGTCGCTCACGCTCAAAGTCGCTGTCATGGAGCTTGGCATTGAGTAAAAGTTCCACCTGAAGCGGCGCTAGCTTAGCAAAATCCTTAGGAGCCGTCGTAATGTAGTAGTGAGTATAATCCTGACTTGTGGCCGCGTTAGTAATAGCACCACGCTCCTCAATCAGACGCTCAAATTCTCCGCATTGGAGCTGAGGTGTGCCTTTAAAGATCATATGCTCTAAAAAATGAGCCATACCATTAATGGCATCGGACTCTACTCGAGAACCCACACTCAACCAAATGTTAAGGTTGACAGCAGCTGTCGGCATTTGCTCAGCAATAATTGTTAGGCCATTCGCCAGTCGTTTTACAACGGGTTGATTAGTGGTTTCAGAGGCGGCCGATATCGTAACCATGGGCAAACTAAAATTTCGTGACCATTCTATTTCTTATTCTAGTCATCTAGGTACAGTAAAGTCTGTGTAAAACCAACTAGTAAAACTTCTATGGGCACTTGGATCAAGGAAACGGATAAGGCTATCTATTTGATGCAAGGGGGATACTATATCTCCAAAATCTCTAAATATCCATCAAAATCAAACCCGAATGAGAAAGTGCTCAACATCAGTGGCATGAAATCTTGGTTTACTCGCACTGATTCTCCCCGAGGGATGACAGTTTCCCAGACTGGACCTGAGCCCAAACCAATGCCAGCGAGAACATCGCCTGTGAGCCCTCCCTCTACTAGTCCACGGCAAACGAATGCCAGCGGTGTGGGGCTCATTAAATCCTTTGAAGGACTGCGTCTCAAGGCCTATCAAGATGCGGTCGGCGTATGGACAATTGGCTACGGGACTACTCGAGGTGTAAAACCTGGGCAGGAAATCAGTGAAGCCCAGGCTGAAGCCCTACTCAAAGCTGACCTGAATAGATTTGAACAAGCTGTAAACCAGGCTGTCAGAGTGTCAATTAACGATAATCAGTTTGCCGCTATTGTCTCGTTCACTTACAACGTAGGCTCTGGAGCCATGCGTAGTTCTACATTGATGCGTAAGCTTAATCGTCGTGACCTTTACGGTGCGGCAAATGAATTCCCACGCTGGAACCGGGCCGGTGGTAGAGTATTGGCTGGTTTGACTCGCCGTCGAAATGCTGAGAGGGCTCTGTTTTTAGGTCAGGACTATCGGCGATTTTTGTAGGGTCATCGCTGTTTACGGAGAGATATTAGGTGCAGCGTTCGTTTCCCCGTTGGTTAGTTCCCTATGCGTTTTTGGCACCGGCATTGATAGTGTTAGGGCTGACGGTGTTTTGGCCAGCGCTGCAGGCGTTTTACTTGAGTTTTACTGAATATGGCTATGACATTACCCAGCCTCCCCAGTGGGTAGGTTGGGCGAATTTCTTGCGCCTGTGGAACGATGCGACGTTCTGGCAAACGTTGGGTAATACTCTGCTTTATTTGGTTGGAGTCGTACCCATACTTGCGATCGCCCCCCTACTCTTGGCTATTTTGGTCAATCAAAACCTCAAGGGTATGACGTGGTTTCGTGTAGCCTATTACACCCCAGTTGTAATCTCCATGGTAGTAGCCGGGATTGCTTGGCGCTGGCTCTATGCCGAAACAGGTCTATTTAATCAGCTGCTTTCCAGCTTTAGCGGACAAACCATTCGTATTCCGTGGCTAACCAGTCCAAACCTAGCACTGTTTAGCGTTATGGCAGTCACTATCTGGAAAGGCCTGGGGTACTACATGGTGATTTACCTAGCCGGACTACAGGGCATCCCAGCAGACCTCTACGAAGCAGCTGCTATCGACGGGTCTGACCATTGGCGCAAACATTGGGACATCACACTACCCCTGATGAGCCCGTATATATTCCTTGTGGCCGTGATTTCTGCAATATCAGCCACCAAAGTGTTTGAAGAGATTTATATCATGACCCAGGGAGGCCCACGTAGCAGCTCTAAAACCGTTGTCTACTATGTATATGAACAAGCATTTGTAGACCTGGAGATGAGCTACGCCTGCACCATCGGTCTCGTGCTCTTCATCGTTATCTTAGCTCTGTCTTTGATTAGGCTACGCATAGCCCCTGAACAAGAAACAACCACAGCACTTTAGAACGAAAGACACCGGGCAACAGCCAAGAGTCTCACAGCTCAACCAACCTTTCTCAATAATTAGCCCGCGTCGGGCACTGCTATGCCGCGAGTATCTACTTCATCCACACCGTCAACTGATAAAGCTAACGTTACTACCTGATGTAGCTGGTATGGAGAGCCGAGTCGACCACTCAACATGACAACACGTCCACGCTGTCGAACCTTTAAGCGTTTTAGGGTGCTATCAATATGGCTACTCAGACAGTGGGATACCCGTTTAGATAGGCCATGGTAATCAAATTCTCCATGTAGCCCGATGCGTTCTGGAGGAATCGAAGAGAACCAACGCCATTGACCCGCCCTAACATCAGATAGTTGACAAGCTTCATACAATTGCTCCGAAGTCGCTGCAACAGCTGAGCTATTCATAGACCACACCTTGACATCCTAATGATTCTCAAAAAATACGGTGTTCATACTCGTCTCATGCTGGTAAAAACAGACAGGCTATTAACCTAAAAAGCCAGCACTTTAGTTCAAGGAGTAACACCTTTAAAGAATCCGACTAGTACACTGTGTAAATTTTAGAAAATACTTTGGCTAGATTATGTATTCCTAGAAACTTTTTAACATGACTGTCTTCTTATTCTTGGACTAACAACACAACGGCATAAGCCGCAATTCCTTCTTCACGGCCGGTGGGTCCTAGTTTTTCATTAGTAGTCGCCTTAATCCCTATCTGGTCAGCAGCTACAGCCAATCGTTTAGCTAAACACTGTTGCATAGGGGCAATGTGCGGTTTGAGCTTAGGTCGCTCAGCCACCACCACTGTATCCACATTGCCAATGGTCCAGCCGCGTTGCTGGACCATCTGATAAATCTGGTCCAGCAGTTCTAAGCTGTCAGCACCTTTCCATTTAGGGTCGCTTGGCGGAAAGTACCGCCCGATATCGCCCAACCCCAGAGCCCCCAGCATGGCATCCATAATGGCGTGAGTGAGCACATCAGCATCGCTATGACCCAACAGCCCCAAGGTGTGAGGAATTGTAATACCTCCTAAAATCAACGGTCGATCTGGCCCCAGGCGATGAATATCGTAGCCGTTGCCAATGCGAATGCTCATAAAATTCCTCAAGGGTTTGTCAATATACGGTCAAGGACGCATGGCCAAAGACACACGGCCAGAGACACACGGCCAGAGACAACACAGCCCTTACCCATCATTAGTTTCCCATTCTTGCTGCTGCCAGCGCTCATAAAGATCCTGACGACGCTCACGGGTGCGCTCGATTTGTTGTTGCAGACGCCATTGGGCAATGGCGGCGTGGTTACCTGAGCGTAGTACATCTGGCACAGCCCACCCTCGAAATTCAGCCGGTCGGGTGTAATGAGGGTAATCCAACAGTACAGAATCAAAACTGTCGTAGTGTAGGGAATCTCGCTTGGCTACAGTCCCAGGCAGCAAACGGACTACCCCATTTAGCAATGCTAAGGCTGGAATTTCACCACAGGTCAGCACAAAATCACCCAGGGATACTTCCCGAGAAACCACATTGAGAATGCGCTCATCAACCCCCTCATAGTGACCACAAATGATCACCAGCTGATCAAAATCGGTCGACCATTGCCAAAACAGCGATTGGGTCATGGGCTCTCCCTGGGGAGTCATCAGTAGGACCTCGCGGCGAGGTTGCTGGGGCAAGCTCTCAAGCGCGGCTACGATCGGATCGATTTTCATCACCATGCCCACCCCACCCCCGTAGGGCTCATCATCAACCTTATGATGTTTATCAGTGGTAAAGTCTCGCGGGTTAGTAATGTGAACCTGAGCAATATCTCGCTGCAGTGCTTTACCAATGAGTCCTGACTGTAGCGGTGAGGTAAAAAAGTCAGGGAACAAGCTAATCAGGTCAAACCGCATCAGTTCTCATCGCCTTCACGACTTTGAAACGTCAATAACCGATTAAACAGCTCTACTTCAAGATTTGTGTAACCTAGCAAACGGGCTAATTCATAGGCCTGCTGATACTGCACCTGGGCTGAAGCTAGTTCACCCGTGGCTTCAAAAAATTCGCCCAGACGCTTAAAGGTGTTTAACCTCCACCAGTCATTGTCGGTATCGAGGGTAAGGGCTATGCGACTGTCGAGATAATAGCGAACTTGGGTCCAATCATTTCTGGCACTATAGACATCAATCAGACCGTCCAGGGCATGCAGCTGCGCCCTGGTGTCATCAGCATCTCGACCATAGCTTAGGCCTAGACGATAGGCACCAATCGCTTTGCCTTGTCTAGCTTGAGCAAAATAGGCATCCCCCAGGTTGTTGCTTGTGTTAGCACGGCCAGCTATGTTACCGGCTCGAATGCGATAGTTACCGGCCAATTCATAGTAGTCAATCGCTGTATCGTAATCGCCCCGGTTATAGGCTAATAAACCCAAGTTGCTCAAGGATAGACCAATACCTTCAAAGCTCTGGGAACTAGAAGCAATACTCAGAGCTTCTTCATAGGCCTGGCTCGCGGACGTGATAGCGCCACGCTGGAACCGAAAGGTGCCTAGAGTATTCCAGGCAAAGATTTGGGTGGTGAAGTTTTGGTTGTCTCGTGCGATCGCAAGCTGACGGCGTACCGCTGTCTCCGCACTTGTGTAGTCACCTAGCTGGGCATAGGCCTGGCCAATACTACCGTAGGCCCGCTCCATGGCAGCCACATCGCCAATTTCATAGTAAAGTTCGACCGCCTGGTCCCAGGCCCGTATCGCGGACACATAGTCTCCCTGGGTTACCTGACGCTCCCCTAGACGCAACAGCTGATCGGCCACATCTCGCTGTCGGTTAACCGCCTCACGATTGACTGGCTGCCTCAGCTGCTCATCCAGCGTATCTTGTGCATAGGCCGATGACGCACCTATCAACACCGTCAGGATTACCCCACAACCAAATCGAACTGTGCTGCGCACAAGTAACTCTCCCAGTAGAAAAAACTAGTGTAAAAACTTCAGTATCCAAAACCCAGTACAAACAATCGAGCTAAAAAACCAACACCATCAAGCTTCTGGAGCTAGATTTGGCTGTTCTAGATCGAGATCGGATATGTCTGACATATCTATAAGCTCTGATAGTTCCTCTGGCAAACTTTCCTCAGCTGCCGTTTCAGTATCCCCAAAATAAATCGACTGAATATCACGCGGTAAGTTTTTACGCAGCGACTGCTGGGCATCTGTCAGCAAGGTTTCCACAGCACGAGGGGAAATACGCTGGCCCTCAGCCTGCAAATACGCGGCAATCCGCGTGTTACTCCAACGAAACGTCTGGGCCATAACAATGACCAAACGATGTAGAGGCTGAAGTTGTTCAAGCGTCTGGGTTACATAGCACCACAAAGGAGGCGATGCCTCCTGGAGATTGTAGTGAATCTCTTCAACATCAGGTAGAGCCGCTTGGTTAATGCAAGCCGCGGTCAAATTTACCAGCCAAGCCTGTAGAGAAAAATTTTCTGGCGGTTGGGCTGGTAAATCCAGACCACCTAGCTCATACAAAATATGTCGCCAAGTCAGTGCGAACAAATACTCTGACTGCACCGTAGAGCGGGCCGAATGGCGAATTAGCGTATAAACCACTGCACTGTATCGACAAAATACAGCCGTAAAGTATTTACCCTCTTCAGGGTGTTGCTTTAGTTGCTGCACTAAATCGTAGTCGCTGTACTCAAAAAGCGACTTGACGACAGCATGATCACACTCAGGAAAATTAGGAATATCCACAATACTGCGAACGGAGCTCCTGCCAATTACCGGCAGCATGGACAGACCGGCTTAATCAGACTGAGACTACCGTGTAAATAGCCATTAATATACCCAGGATCTGTCGAATCTTAAAGATTCGGAGTAAAAAGCCCTTGCTGACATCAGCCATAATCTGCTGTATTACTACCCAAGCAAGCTGTCAACAAAGGATCGGTTAACCCGGTATGTTTCTAGCAGCCAGTCGGTTTTAGCCTTGATACACTAGGGTCAGCCACTGTGATCTGACTGCTCTAAATCTCAAGAGCACTGTTTTTCCTAAGATTGCCCATGGATTTTTATCCCCTCGTTTTTTCATCGCCGTTGGCATCAATATGGCAAGGGCTACCGCTCGACAGCCTCGTTTCCACCCAAGGCATCATGGTTATGTTGCTGGTGGCTTATGCGGGCGCTATGTGGATGTTTTTGACCAGTGCGCCAAAGGTTCATACCGTAATGGTCTCAGATCTAAATATCGCGCAGCGGTTCTACGAAGGGATGCTAGGTCTATCGACAGCCGATGTTCCTCTCCACTATTACTACAACTACGAACAAACCATGGGAGCCGGGTTAGATCCGATGATGGGTATGGGCTCTATGCCTCGTCCTAAAGAACCGGGCGATGGTGGCTTTGATGGTCTGTGGTATCAGTTAAAACGCAACACTCAGCTGCACGTTATCTCAGGGGCCAGTCGAGGACATAAAGACCGTCAACGGCATGTTTGTTTTGACCGAGACTGTCTTGAGCTATTGCTTATGCAGGTGCAGGCTAACGGAGTACGTCATAAAATTCGGCGCGAACGCCCGCTCAATTTCTTAGTCAAGGACTACGATGGCGCAGTTATTGAAATGGCTGAGGTTTCTGATTAGCCGTGTAATCGGCTCAATCTTGGCGGTAATTGCACCACACATAAGCCTTTATAGTATAAAGCTTCTAACGATTATTAATGCTATGAACGACGGGTCTTAATGATTATCGATCTTTCTGTGGTACCGGTTAGCTGCGGTACTAACTATCCGGAGCCTTTTAGAGCAGCTGTAGCAGGGCGGTCTCGCCAGCGGGTGGGAAATGCAGCAGGACTGACTAACTTTGGCGTTAATTTGACGACCTTGGCACCTGGTGCTCAGTCGGCTCTACGTCACTGGCACAGCCATCAAGATGAGTTTATCTATGTGGTTTCGGGGAAACTAATTTTAGTGACCGATGCTGGCGAAACGCTACTCACTGCTGGAATGATGGCTGGGTTCCCAGCCGGAGTGGCCGATGGTCATCATTTGCTTAATCGATCGGATGAGATCGCAACCTATCTTGAAATTGGGGACCGTACTCCCAACGACTGGGCAAAATACCCCGATGATGATCTACTAGCCCAACCAAAGCCTGAAGGAGGGTATTCTTTCAACCATCGAAACGGTGAGCCCTATAAAGGCGCAAGCCCTATTCAAGTTGATCAAGCCTAGTGTCTGCAACGCACTCAAAAAACTAGATGAGATTGACCAAAGCATTTGTGACGTTGAGTTTATTTTTGAGCCAAATTCCCCGGAAACAACGTCTCAACTGGATAGCAACAAGAGGGCAAGCAAGCGCCAGGGCAAGTGCCCTGATAGGCGCACTTGCCCTGGCAAGCTGTCAGCCAGGACTATCGCCCAACGACAGCGCACTTGACGATGTTTCCACAGAGATTTCCGCAGACAACACCCAAACGCCTACCACAGCCACGTCCTCCTCTCCAGCTATCAAAGCACCGCCACCGCCACCGCCCAACTCTTATTTAGCTCAACTCCCACCTAACGCAACAAATCAGCTGGTCAAACTGGATATCGATATCGTTATTCCTACCTATCTCACACCTAACATGACGTTGGTCGATTACGAAGTAGGTGAAAAAACAGACGGCGCTTACTATTGGCTGATCTATCAAGACACCCAAAACCGCTGCTTTGCTATTGAGTATTCGTCTAAAGACATCAGCGATAGCTCGCTAGAGAACCAAGAATCCCTGAACAGTGGCTTGTTTGATGATGGTTATTACCTCTACCATGGCAAATTTCCTAACGGTAATGAGGGAGCATTGCCAGAAAACGATTTATTTACCGATTGGTTAGCGGGAGACGATGGTTTCTACCGCTTGATCGGGGCAGGACTGGTAAATGCCCGCAGCTCTGACCAAAATAGCTGCACCAATCTGACAGTTGAAGAGGCAATCACCATTGCTGAATCCTTAGGTTATCTGCCCACCGATATCAAAACGTTAGACCTGATACCGATTCAACCAGTAACCGCTGACGACAGCCCTACCCCCTAAATAGTCAAACGGCCTGCATTAACAGCAGGCCGTTTGGTTCAGCTCAGTGATTCACTCTCGTCATCGACTGATATTAACGTCGCCAATACTGATAGCTATCCACGTTTAGTGCTTTTCAGGCACAGGAGCCTCAGATGATGCTTGCGGCTTGGAGGCTGCTTTTTCGACAGTTACCTTTGGCTCTTTTGCAACAGCAGCTTTTTCAGCTGGCGCAGGGGATGTCGGAGCAGCGGCTTGGGTTTGGGATTTAACCGTCTCTTTAGCATTGGTCTTGGCCGCAGGGCGTTCAATCTTCTCCAAACCAAGCTGCGCACGCGCACTGTCAATTAAAAAATTAGCGCTATTTTGACTCACACCCAAAAGCGCCTGCCCCGTAGCGGCAGCAGTCTGATTTCCATCCACCGATTCCGTTTGCTGAGTTTGCCACCATGCACGGGCACGACGTCCAGTGCCAATTGCTACATCGCTAAACCAAGATCCAAACACCAGTACAGCGCAAATAAGCAACCAAGCTAACAGGGCAATTTCCTTAATGATTTTTCCCGCGAGGGTAAGGACATCCTTATAAGCACCGGCTGTCTTGGGAGCAAAAAGTAGTTGAGACACCACAGCAGCCTGAGACTTAACGCGATCCATGGTTTTACCTCATCTAAAAATTTAATAAAAAACTTGATGCAACTGTTATTTTTGCTATCTCACAGTAGGGTCATCCTATCGAAGGATGGATGACCTGTCGGAAGACATTGTGGATAGTCTTAAGCTTTCTGCTCAAACGACTGGTGCCGTTTGAGCAGAATCTAGTAATTTGTTAAACGCTTTCGAGTATACCTAATGGGTTTAGCTACCCCAAACTTTTTGCAGCACAGCCTCCGGAGTGAGATCGGCTAGCTTAGCCGTAGGCGATTGCACACCCACAACCCGAGTTTCACCATCGCTTGCCGGTATTGGCTGACTCAACTTTGGCTGTAGCACCAGGGTAAAAACTAGTAAGGCTACAGCCAGCTGACTAACGTAACCATAGGGACTAATGATCAAATTAGCCCCGGCTAAAATAGCTGCAATTTGACCTAGGTTTTCAGTCGTAACGGTTTTGACACTGCGCTGACGGCTAAGAGCATCGGCCAACTCCTGACTCTCAACCGTCTCTAATAGCAATACGGGCAACTGCGGCTGCTTAGACTGAAAATCATCGATTATGCTCAGCCAGCTACTCAACGGATATCCATCTGCCTGTGCATCGAGGCCGGGATACATAAGGACGTAGCCACTGCTGGAAATGCCTAGGATCTGACGCTGCTCATCGGCCCAGGTAATATCTCCTTTAGGCACATTTAAGGCCATAGGAGCAGACTGTAGAGGCGTTGCCAGTCCTTTTAACAGTTCTGAGTACCCGGTCAAAGAGGGCTCTTTGTCGGTGGGCACAGTTTTGGTATAAAGCCATGCAGCCTGCACACTACTGTAGCCAATCCGGTTGGGAATGCCACTGAGCCAAAGCGATACCCCCACTTCCCAACGATTGCTGGCACACAGAGCTACTTCAAATTCACGATCGCGAATAATACCGAGCAAATTAGCCCAGTCTGCCGGACTATTTTGCCCTTGATAATCAAAGGGAATAACCTGACTAACAGCCTTAGATACCCGATAAGCGGATTTAGAGGCGGGCTCCACCACTACCGAAATTTCAGCATTGGGATATGTTTTTTGAATGGCCGTT
>ERZ1740059.1627-NODE-1627-length-11235-cov-9.847496_pt1 | contig 11235 bp, 7 predicted proteins | sample MGYA00581744_ERZ1740059 | MGnify/ENA primary metagenome ERZ1740059 (study PRJEB43018, sample SAMN04849738) | marine metagenome | isolation source: floating plastic debris | place: Pacific Ocean | collected 2008-08-28 | study: EMG produced TPA metagenomics... | reverse complement strand
GCCATCCCTCCATAGTAATTGAATAGCCTAGACTTGGCATCTGGATCTAAAAAAAACAAATCATTCTAAATTACAATCCTAAGGCGTGAATTGGTAGTCTAGGTGGTGTTGAATCGGAGTTGGCCTGTATTCTTGGTAGCGGTAGCGAGTGATTTCATGATCTTATTTTTAGTACAAGTCCTGAATTATATGGCTTGATCGAGATAGGATTAATAACAGACATGATAATTCCCAGCAATAATAACATTCAATTCATGTGCCTGCTTCATCTAAATTGGATAAGGCGGGTTTTGGCTGGCCAACAATGAAAACTGTAGGTTAAACTTCTCACATCAAACTCAGAGAAAATTTGAGTATACTCCCCATACTTCAACTTTATAGCGAATGAAGCCAAAATTCAAATCCCTATTCTATGGGTGAATTGAATATCAAATGGAGCACAATGGCAGAAAACTTAATCCCCTTATGGCTATTGAATGTATGAAAATTAATCCATGGATAGTACTAAAACCACCTCAATCACAAAGGAGGAGATTTTTAATAAATAATGTATCAGAGGCAAACTGATATGGAAAAGCTCACAACAGTGGAATAAATGCTACAGTAATAAAAAATTGACCCATTGCCATGTAATAAGTTTTATTTGACAAGTGAAACTCTCCAATCAAAAAATTAATGTCATTGATATCATTCGTCAAAGCAGGGTTTGAAATTTTGCAACTGTCTAGACAACAATTATTATTGCAAAGATAGTCATAAATCGAGTAGGCTGACCACATCGATCCTATCATAATTTCGATGATATAGACTATTGGTCATAGGTAGAAAGGAGGAAGCTAGAGTAACAGGAAAAATTCAGCAAAAAGACATGACGAAATCCCAGCAATTGCTCATTTCAATAGTACAATTGATAACAATTTATTCTATGTTTCAGCTGGCCACAGCTAAAGATCCCAAAAAAGTACCCTAAAACCCCTACCAAGGTTGAATATCAAATCAATGTAGATCAAAATCTTTATAATGACTGCCTACCTGCGTGAATACAAACTTGGGGTTGCAATCAAGAACAGTTTCCAATGCGATAAAATTGGAAATTACTATAGTATGCGAGGTACAGCAAATAGTTAGAGTTGTGAACTAATAGACTCGGCAGCCAACACTAAATTGATCGGTATTGAATCAGCAGAATTGTGAATTATGCATGTTACGAGTTCTTACGCTGTGATCAATTTAAGAAGAAATTGATAAAGGATTACACCACATTAGGTGACCATGCACTCTTACAAGTTTAGCTTTATTTAGGATGATTATGTAGTCTGTTACATAAGTGGGAATGATTTACTGTATGGAAAACAATGCAAATTGGACAATCCAAAGCCAGAACCTTATGGCAAATTATATAATGAGTGTACAAACATAGAGTAAAATGGCGGACACTCCACTAATCCCACAAGGTTCTATTATGCACATTATGTAATCGTACTTCACTCACCAAACTGTGATTGCTGCTGTTGATCAGTGGTGGATGTACTTGGAAGAGCAGAGTTGCAGTTTGCAGATTGGTAAATGCTCGGAGCGGACGCTGAGTTGTTGTATAGATTTCCACTTAGGTCGTCAGCGGTATTGTAAGGATAATACCCTGTCTCTGTCATCATGGCATATTAGCTGTACGACAAGTCATACTATGGCGAGGGTGAAGTCATAATTTCAGTATTTGTTAGCGCTATACAACTAGTCGTAATACGGCTCTCCCACTTATGTGAAGGGGTGGCATGTACTTTTAAATGTACTTTAAGATTTAAAAATCTTTATTTTACAAATTAACTTGTAGACTCACATTTAAAATTGTTTGAAATACAAAAAAATATGATCTGAAATGAATATTGTACATAAACTCCCACGTTTAGCAAATAATCGCCTAAGGATCTGGTACTGCTACCCATCAAACAAAGTGGAACGCTCCATTATCATATAGATGGCGCTTTCTTTTGTATGATCAATTCAGGCAAATAATAGTGTACAATAAAGATTCAGATTTACTAGGTCAAACATGCAGTGTTGCATGATATTGACCAACTGACCAGGCATTCTGGGCCGTCAATTAGTTGAGATATGAAGAAATTAGCACTTCGCCTATGTGAAATGTGAAAGGCAGACCATTTCATCCAAGTAAGATTAATTTCTAACAACCATGATTATAGATGATATCAAAATGAGGTATTATCCACTCTTTCTGTTCATTTAACAGTTCACGGGAAACATTTTGATTTTCTCAGTAGGTCTTTTTCATTAAATGAAATGTAAATTAATAAATAGTACCATCGTTGTGGGTCAAGAAGATTTTGCTGGAAAAAAAACGCCCGTAGGCTAACCGGAGCCTTATTGAAAAGGGGATAAACCTCTTTTGTACCATACCACCTAATAGGCATTATAAAACTTATCCGCTTTTTTAGCAGTGGATGTGTGTTATTGTTGCAAAGATTACATGCAGCATATCAATCAACCAGCAGAGGTTAGACTGGTATTTTTTATTTCAATTCAATTTTCATCTGAATGGCCCTGATTTTTTTTCCTTTTTCGTCATTCTCGGACAAGCAATGAATGGTGAACATGATAACAATTGACCTTATGACGAACCTCGAGCGGATATTTGATTATCATAAGCAAAATTTGCTTGTTTTTATTTCACAAACCACAAAATCTTATATCTGTTTTGTTTACACTCATTGGAACAATCAATGTAAAATGTGACTGCACAGTGCAAGGCAAATAAAAACAATTTTTTCACAGCAAGGGTAAGCTCTTAACCTGATGGTGATGTGGTAGCATGAAATTGTGAAAGATTGTGAAGTTTACACTACAGGCTAAAACTTTCCTGGGAGTTTAATTAAGGAGAATTTTTTAATTTTAGATGGTGTCAAAAATAGAATTTTAAGCTATACTCGAATTTAACTACTGTGATTTGTTAGGATGTGAAGACGCCAAAATTTCCTCCCATAAGTGCTTTCCTCTGCTAGGGTATATGGTGCGCTGTTTATAGTTGCATTTTAGAACAAGTAAGGTTGATAACGACAGAAGAGTTGATACACAACATAGATGGTGGAGATTTAAAGATTTCTCCTTGGAAGAAATTTCATATTGTCCGAGTGTGGAGTTCTGTATTAAAAATCGGGAGCCAGACGATTCGTCCCAGACAAATTCGTCTTTGGAGATTTGGATTATTAATTTGCGGTTGGGGTTTGGGGTTTTAGGATTTTGGGCTTGGGACGAGTTTTGGGGACGAATAGTCACGGATTCTTAAAAATCATGTTCTATGAACAATAATTTTACATGAATAGAATGAGCTGCTGCCACATGTTAGCTGGCTTAGGAGTATGGAAATTGACGTAAAATTTATTTTAAATTATTATTAGTATTGTTTATTATAAATTATTTTAATTTATTAACAAATTTGATGTGTTGGTGCAAAATTCAATGGAGGTCAGGGTGGAGATTTGAACACTGAAGAAAAGGGGGCCCAAAAACATTTTGTCTTAATTTTTTTAGATAACATGGAACTTTATGTTTAGATAGGCTTGCCCGGGGAGGAAAGTTCAATGTTTGCTTTATAAGGCTTTTATATTAAACTCCTAGGTTGTGGAGCAGCACTGTGTAGTGTACTGAACTGAATACCCATAGCCACAACATTAGTTTTTACTACTTATTTCAATAGCCGTCTGGGAACCCTGGCTATCGAAATATGTGATCTTTGTGTGTTTCAAGTTCAATATGGCCCTTCAATATCTGATCTTTTTACTGGTATCCTAAGCCTGACTCGCACCCACAACTTGCCATATTCTCCTGAGAGAACAACCTCAGCCGGAGCATTTGTATCAGTCACTGATGTTAGCCAGTCTTATAACATCGAGCAAATTGTAAGGCTTCGTTTCATGGGATCAGATATAGGAAAATCTCTAGCCAGTCTGGCCATTTGAAAGTAGTAGACACCAAATTGCAGCCTTCAAGCCACTAATACTATCATCTCAATAATGGAAATTTTGAATACTGACTCATCGCAAGCCATTTGAAGTTGACCTGTTGAGGTGACTGATTTCATGTGAAAAAGCCCAAATATGAATATGAATTTTATAAAATATTTATATAGGGCATGTGAATGTATCAAATCACATATGTTATGATGAGCGACTCACTGTTTTCTTTACCCAATTAGCTTTTTTATATCGAAAAATCTATAGCATTAACTTTTTGAAAATCATGAGAGATGAACACCACCAGCCAGCCCCACAGTTATATACCTCAGAGGCTAAGATTATATTTTTACAAATGGCTCTTCCAGACTTGGATAAATTTTTGTTACTGGTTTTGATTTTTTATTGACAGGAGATTTAACCCATTGGAAACCGCTACCAAATAATATTGGTCAAAAGTACAATGGTCCAGAGTATTGGTACCAATAATATTGGTCGGGTTTGATATATACAATACAAATGAATTTGAACAATGGGCCGGTACCTAGGTGCTCACAATTGATGTTATGGAGCGGTATCCAATGGGTTAAGTTTTTGTTTGTTTTGTTTGTTATTTTATTTCGAGCAACTTTTTTATGATGTTAAAAATAAGGGCCAATAAACATCTCAAAAATGGAAGAATAAATAAATCTGTAAACCCGTAAATATAAAGTAAAATTACCGTTCAGAAACTTATGAGACCTGGATGGGTTTGTCCCAGATTGAACTGCTAGACAGTCCAATAAAACAACCCCCTTGGTCTGCCGTATCAAAATATGGTTGTTCAAGCTACTGTATAATTTACGGCTGATAGATGGTATCTTTCTGTCTTGATTAGATCGTCTCGGATGCACATAGGAATAAAGGACCTAGGATATACCAAGAACTACATGTTATCTCAAAATTTGAACCCAATTTTAATACCCTTGGATGTTTTGAATACAATCAATGGAGTTTTTCCAAAAAATTCCCGTCCAATTTCGCTTTTTCGATTCTTAGTTTTAGTCTTAGTCTTAGAAATTGACAGTGGGCTGTTGATTATAAAAACTGTGGTGTAGTGTAAAAACGTAATTGAATTGATACACAATCAGGAAAAGTCTGGCTAGTTTGAATGCTCATATACAAATTTGCGTAGAAATTTCTCAAAATGCATGCAATTGCGTTCAAATGCGTACAATTAAAATTTTAGATTGTTGTTTAGTTAGAATTAAACACATTTTGAAGTTTACTATTATTATAAGAATATTTTTCTAAATGGTGTCGCTAACCGAATTCACTCAAAAATTTATCAAATAATAATATAATTAGAGTAGAAGCGGTCACTCTGGCTCATGAACTATCCAAAAAAGTTGTTTGTTTAGAGTTTCAATCAAGGATGTCTTCATGTCAATTATAATCCATCATTAATAGTTGAAGTTGAACAAATGGCCACAAATATATATTATTTATATAGAGACTTTTATTTGGCAGCAGTGATCATCAGCGGGGAGATGGTTTCCTTCCATACAAATCAAAATCCTTCCAACAGAATGACCGTTGCGATTAAGCTGGTGTTATGGGACCACAAATCTTTGAATTGAGCGAAAAAAAAATCGAATACTGCGCTTTAGTGTCCAGTCCAAAAAATTCATGGTATTATAATGCCCTAAATAAAAAGTAATGCTTTCAGTGTCAACCTGCCCGTCTGCTGGCCAGCCCACCAAACAGAAAAGAAACAACGGACATGTCGGTTGGATATACAACCATATATCGGCTCGAACAGGATTATAGGATGCAAGTTTGGTGGAACTAGAATCATAAGTTTGCCCGAGACACTTCCACCACCAATATACATGTACATGTACTCAGAGGATCTGATATAACCTTTTTGGATGTAAAGAAACAAACATTCATCAGAAATTTCAGCAGCATAGCCATTTGGAATTAATATACCGGTAATTGAAATAATTCTAATTTTCTTTGTATTCATTGCAGAATAGGCCAAACATACCATTTTGCCAAGGGTGAAACCATAGACTTAATAATAATAAATAATTTATCATTATTAAGTCTATGGGTGAAACATTTGGCATCACTATCAGATTCGACATAAAATTTAAAAATGGGACTGCTTGTAAAAACATAATCTCTTAAAATTTAATGTGTGCTGTGCTGTTTAGGAACATAAATACATATAATATATTTACCAAGGCCCATATATTTTTGCACCATTCACTGCTTGTAGTGGGACTAGAAATGGTGAAAGGTGTACTCAGTATAACTGACATGACATATTACGGTTGGCATAGATTACCGGTATATTTAGGTCTAGCAGAAGTGGCACAAAATTCACACAGGCCACACAGATATTTTGGGAGGGATGACCGCCAGATTTCAATTCGTGTCCGTACAGCCTCAGACAACCTTGCACAGAAATGACACATACCACAGACAGGTAAACTGTTGTTGGTAAGAAAATAATTGCAAAATTGTCACACAGAGACTTTGGATAGCATCACTGCTGGGCCATAACCATTTTTGTCATTCGACTTTATCTGATAATAAATGATATTTAATTACAATCCTGTCTTGTAAGCAGACTGATATTTTTGGAGGCAATGACCGACTATATTACAGGTATCAAAACTGCATTATCGTCCTCCCTCCACCTAGACATACAGTTATTATCATAATTCTATGTGTGAAACACAGTCTGAGCTCTGTCGTAATGTTAAGTAAAGTTTGGCGAACAATCCAACTTCTGTCGCCATAACTAATAATTTAGCTACTGCACGTTCAGGCTGCTGTTTTGGTCCGACATCACCACATCTGGTAGTCTGGCTAGACTGCGTACGAAGGATTTCAAATAATGAATTTTTTGTTTACTGCAGGTATATTAGGGATATAGCAGATGAGGGAGGAGTATTTGCGTGCAGACGTGACAACTTTCTCTTTGACCATTGAAGTACAGATAATGCAGATAAGAGCTTCAGTTTGAAAAGCTTATCTCCTTTAGAAGATTCTCAACACTAGTTATTACCGGAGCATTTCCATAAGCTTATGTAAGAGAGGGCAACTTGTCAGGTCAAATCTTTTATTGGCGTCAAAATAATCCACATAATGATAATTTTTTGTACAAGGATTCTTTAAATCTATGCATTTAGATGCATAAGCCACTTACATATAAAAAATGAGTGAGTTGAAAAATATTTTTAACAGTGAGCAAATTTTCTCACTTTCAATTTCATCCCATCAAAAATTCATCAAAATAATTTTAATTAATATTAACATTTACAGGAGGCACATAGTACCATCTTATGGCGCATGATAAATAGAATAAAATAGCCAAGAGAAATCAGTGGAATTTGTCTACTTTTTGCAGTCCACCTCTTCAAATGCTATGTTCCATTAAAATAAATAGGAACAGGTATTGACTAGAGAGATAGTGCACCAGATGATCTTATTATCCATCAAAAATAAAAACTTTGAACAGCACTATCAGAAGAGATCTTACAATTGTAATTCAGTCATATCAGTCAAACATGCAAAATCTCAGCATGTAGGAAATCAGTGACATCTCTACTCGGTCAGCCACCTCGGTGTTGACATATCGCTGCACTTCTCACCCTGTATAGTATCACGTTTTAGTTTTATAGTGTTGAGGAGCACCAGCGTACATGTATTTGAGTTTATAAGCCTCAGCAGTCAGTTCACCAATGTCCTCATCACCCCACTTATTTGTCGGCAGATTCTGAAGTAAGGTCATCAACCCCTATACCAAAAAAGAATTTTTAAATTGCCAGAAAACTTTCAGGATGTGATTAGCTGTCAACAATAAAGGCCTCTAGCAAAGATATATCGTCTGACACTAATTTGTGCACAGACTAATCATGCAGGGCTTCCAATGAGTGGGAAACTCAATCGATCCACCAAACGCAGCCACAACATGGGAGCACAAGTTACAAAATTGAATGTAACCATGAAGTGACATTTCGAAAAATTACATGCAAACCATACCTCAGTAATGATAGCATGATTTATTTAGATCATACATATTCTCCTGCTCACAGGCATGAAACCGCTTCCCTATCGGCATATTTATCAGAATTTGGCAGCACTTAAGATGATACTCATACATTTTCAGCCTCAATTATATTTTGCTGAAAAACCAATCGAATTTGAGTGTGTGTGAGCGGTTGACAACAAACTTAAAAGTGAAGCTCTTCTTTGGATAAACATTCTACGTAAGATACATTGCTAAATGCTCACCTGAAAATCGTGTTCCTGTTTAAGATCTTTGGAGAATTTGGTAAGAAATGCGGCACACACATACAAGTGATAATTAGCAAAACCCTCTGGTTCGGCCTGAAACAAATACGTGTATACGTTTGTTGTCATTTCATGGAGAGTAAGCAACAATTTAGTAGAAAAAGAAATGATAGTTTACTGGCACATTAAGAGATACAAAGAAGCCCAACAAAATAAAAGCCTTCTGGAGAGAAACCTAGAAATATTCACTGGTAAAATAGGTTGAGTAAAAATTTGTAGTCAACAATAGATAACATACCTATTGTTGGTCTCAGTTATAACAAATTGTGAACAATTGTGGAAGGCATATTATGCGCAGCAGTTTCATGAATCCTACAACACATACACCCCGCAAATGGATGTTGAGGAAAAGGAATCATGCAACAGTTGGTTCATAAGCATTTCGGACAGATGATTGAAGTTTCTCAATGTTTTATGGTGGCCAAAAACAAACTATATGGAAACGAAAAGCATGCATGTAAAAGAAACTTCTGACAAAAATTATGGATAATAGATAGTAATAGCAGAGTTCAGTTTCACTCACTAGATATGTATCCCAGAGGCGAATAGTACAGCGTAGTGGTAACTCCCTCATTAATAAATTATTCATCCATCTGAATGTGAACTGCAAGAACTCAATGCCTTGACTTTCGATATGATTGTGTAGAGATGCTGAAAAAGAAAAGCTTAGTTTTATGAAATTATAAACTCTCCATTCTCAGCAATACGCTTCCACAAATTCTCTAGGTTAAAAATATCCAATCCAGAGTCCAATCCAAACTTTTTTATTGATCTGAAAACCTGTGGATTCAAATTCTAACTGATTTAAAAGCAATATATTGTTAAAACAGAGGTAAATGAATGGTCAATAGGTTTGAATGGCGGTACCACAGTAATAAAGGCATTTCCATAAACATCTAAATCCATAATACATTGTAATGTGAAATTGTAGTGTTATGCGTTATTTTATGTAAATGCTCTATAAATTTACCACTAATTAGCAAGGATACATAAAAAACATGGTCGGTTGTTGTATATACATGTACACCAGTAGCCTAACACATATGTGTAAGTATGCTTTAATCACTTCAACCAAATGGATAGGTTTGCCAAGGTGGGGTTCTAATCTTCATGATTTAGCCAACAAATGATATAACAATGGGCAAACTTTGAATTTAGTCGTAAACTTTCATAAGGTGAAGTAATGGCTTGAGTTGGAAACTCAGCTATCGCATGGTGGAGCAGAGATTAAATGTGTGAAAAATGCTTGGGGGTTCTGGGTAGAAATGTGCTTGTCTGAAAGCCTGCAATCATGTCTATTTTATCACCTGTTACATTAGATTTTATTGTTCTCTATAATTAATATCTTCTAGACCTCAATTCAAACTTCAGCCTAGCCACGTTCTGGGCCAGACAATGAGGGCAATCATATTGAAGGGTGCAAAGCAAACCTTTCTTATCTGTGTATCTGAGAAAGAATTTGGTACTGAGGCTAGTCGTGCCTTAGAACGGCTAAATCACCATGAAATTAGTGCCCACATCGCTTCAACAACAGGTGTTAGGACTTGGTAAGTCGGCTTGGGGCTACACAACGGAGAACACTCTCTAATTACGTGTGTTATCCCTAGTCATTATAGAGCGATATAAAGTCTATACTAACTTTTACCAAGTCTGAAAACGAGGTTCTTGTCCTCCGACATGGCAAGTTCAAGTGAGCCCTGGAGCAAAGGAGTGACAAATAGTCACTTCAAAGGTAGGTTCAAGCTAAGATAAACATGTGATACCTGGGAATCTAAACTCTTTACTACTCTTCAGTATTTAGGTGTAAATGTTTTCCGTTTGCTTCCATTAGCCTGTAGGGAAGTGTCTGATTTCAAGAGAGGTTTTACAGAAGGCATTTCCCAGTTCAAAATAAACTTGCACTGCACACTTGATAGTTAAAACCATAGATTTGGATCCACCCATCGTCAGGGATTAGGTGTCCAAAGCATGCTATTACTCCCGTACACTTTCATGACACAAACATTACAAAAATCAAGAACTTAGCACATTCATACAAAATAATTTGGTATACTGTATTTTTTCCATGAGAATATACATACAATAATAGAGGAACCCACCATCTATTCTAAGTGTTAGCTCTTTGAGAGCCGAGACTTTCGTTTGAATGCCAGGTTGAGCAAAGGTATAATTATCCTGAATCCCATCTAATAATTTGGACATACACCAGTAACTATCAGCTTCTATCATATCTAACTGTTGTTTGCTGAGTGTGGTAATGTCGATTTCATCCGATTCAACGTCTACAAATAATTGATGATTGTCTCAGTTGAGAGGGACAATAATGTATATCCTAAAACAGTAGAACCACCATGTTAGGAGGGGACAGCAGACAGTCAGGGGAGAATACCGCGCCACACCTTCGCATTACTGTAGTATTGCACATGTAATTAGACGCACAGGACCATCTAGCTAAGATCATCATCCACATGGTATTCCTAAAAGGGTGGATTTTGACTTGAAGCTACTGTTTCAAGACACAAAGCCAAAAAATTTACACAATATTACTTGAGGCTTGGGTAATGCCTACGTAATATTTTTACCTGCATCTAAGAATTCTGTTAGGAAGACTACAAAAAATGGAGTAACGAGGTCATTAATCCCCTGTACATAGCCACTGGCTGGATGCCTGATAGCCCATATATACAGTATCCGTTCAAATATCTACAAATATAACCAATCATGAGGTAACACTAACACCTAGTGCTATGAGGGAGAGTACCAATGCACAACACCCATTACTCATTACATCATCAGAGTTGTCTCGTCTTTATGTAATAGTGCAATGAGGACATAACTTCTGAAAGCAGTACTCAACCCCTACAAAGCCAATTTGTGCTGATAAGCTCATTTGGTACCTCTCGCGGCATAATACAATATC
>ERZ1740059.1626-NODE-1626-length-11242-cov-5.321087_pt1 | contig 11242 bp, 7 predicted proteins | sample MGYA00581744_ERZ1740059 | MGnify/ENA primary metagenome ERZ1740059 (study PRJEB43018, sample SAMN04849738) | marine metagenome | isolation source: floating plastic debris | place: Pacific Ocean | collected 2008-08-28 | study: EMG produced TPA metagenomics... | reverse complement strand
GCGCGGGTCCTCGCCCCCCCACCGGCCACATGTTCTCCGCCACACTTCGTCTCCCGCCCCCCCCGCCCCCCATGCCCCCGCGCCGCCGCGCGGCGCCGCAGCCGCCTTTGAAAGCCATGCGCGCACGACCGTTTCATCATTCGCCTGGCCTTGCTCGATCGCCGCCATCATCGCGCAAGCGCGGGCGGTCGGCGCGGTCTCGGGAAGATCCCCCAAGGCTTCACGTGCGAGATCGTACTTCTCCGCCTCCAAGGCCAGCTCGGCCTGCAACAGACGCGTCTCAGTGTCGCCCGGCTTGGCCGCGAAAAGCTTTTCAAAGCGAACAAGGCGATCCATCGGCTTTTCGTCCGCGACGAGGCGGGCGAACTCTCGGGCCAATTCCGGATTGGGCGATTGCCGCCACGCATTGATCAAGATCCGGGACGCTTTGCGCTCCTCTCCCGAAGCGCGCAACAGGCGCGCCGCCACCGCCGCAGCCGGCGACAATCCGGGCGCGAGGCGAACAGCCTCAAGGGCCGACTTGAGCGCTTCTGACGACTTGCCGGCGCGCTCCTGGTCGATTGCGTCGGACAGATTGAGCACCGCCAACCGACGATCGCTCACATCCTTGGTCAACTGCCGCGCCTTCACGCCGCTCGCCACGGTCTGCTTCGCCGCCGCCCAATGGCCCTTGTCCCGCTGAAGATCAAACATGATCCCCAGCACCTCTGGATCTTTCGGACGCGCAGTATGCGCACGCTCTGCGAAACGCAGGGCCCGTTCAGTCTTGTCCTGCTCAAGCGCTTGTTTCAACAGACCGCGGAGACCGAGGAAGCGAGTTTCATCCGCCTCGAGCATCTCTTCGAACAGTCGTTCCGCCCGGACGTTGTCGCCAGCGAGCTTTGCGGCCTGCGCGCTCAGAAGGCGGGGCAACGTTGGGTCTTCGAGCAGCCGCGCGGCATTCTCGGCATGGCGCAGGGCCGTGCGGCCATCGCCTTCCGCCACCGCGATCAAGGATTTCGACATCGCCTCCAGCCCGCGCTGGTGGCGACGGCGCGCCAGGAACCCGAAGAAGTCAGAAAAAGAGCCCAATGTGCCGCGAAGCGCCGCGATAATCAGCCAAACCACCGCGAACAAAGCGATGAACAAGCCCAGGATAAGAACGGTTGGGCCCCCAATCCGGTAACCAGCGATTTCGATGACGGTTTGCCCTTCCAGGCCGGACAGCCACCGCGCCGCCAGCAGCAACGCGCCAAGCACCGCGATCCAAACGCCTATTCGGATGATCAGACTGAGCATGGCTCACCTTTTCTTGTCCGCCGCAGCGGCGCCGCGCTCATCGAGCGCCCAGTAAATCTGCGCGCAACTGCGCCAACGCAGCTTCCGCTCCAGCGCGCGCCTCGGCGCGAGCCAGCCAGGTCGACATTCCGTCCTTCGCCGCGTCAGGCAGCGCTTCAAGTTCCGCCAACGCGCCGACGACGTCGCCTCGCTCGATATTCACCTCCGCCCGCGACAGGATCGCTTCGGGTTCAAGCCCATCCGTGTGGGTTGTCCGTTCGATAATGATCAGCGAGGACAGTCGAGCCGCCATTCTGCCCGTCCAGCTTTCCTCTTGATCGACCATGCGTTGGTCGGCAAGCGCGCGGAGCGCCGAACGCGAGGCGGCGGGAAACTCGGCCGCCAAGACGACTTTGCTGGGCAACCCTTTGGCCGCTGGCGCGCTCAACTCCTCAGGGAGCTTTAATCCAGCGACCTTTTCGAGGGTCGTCGCTTCAACGGCGTAAGGAGCCGACCCGGCGATCGCCTGGGTCAACGACGCGAACGCCACCCCCAGCGCGGCCTCGCCGCCGGCGGTGACTTGCGGGCGCGATTCCAACGTCGCGAGGCGCGTTTCAATCTCGGTGAGCCGCTTTGCGTCCGGACGTGTCTCTGGCAATGCGCTCGGTGAAATCACGTTCAGGCGCGCTTCCATCCGGCGAACAGCGTCCTCAAGCAACGAGATCCGAACCAGAACGCCGCGGCCGACGCCATCGCCTTCGCCCGACGGCGCGCCCAAAGCTGCGGGCGCATCAGGCGCAGGGTCGGGTTCTTGCGCAGCCAGGTTCGCAAGCTGCCGTCGCAGAACGTCGAGCTCTTCGCGCTGATCGATTGCGCTTTGCTCGAGCTCGGCCGCAAGCGTCTCGACTTTGATCTCTGCGCCGCGGGCCGTCTCTGCGGCGGCGGCGATCGTCTCTGAAACCGCGGCTCGTTCGTCAGCGATCCTCTCCAGCGCCTGCTGATCCGCCGCACCCAGCGACGCAAGGGCCTTGTTCACTTCCTCGATGCGGCCTTCCAGGTCGGCGACCCGGGCGACCGCGGCAGCCTCATTTTCTTCGAGCAGCGTTGTCAGGGTCGTTGCGCGCTCGGCTCCGGCTTCCTGCGCGCTCCGCATCGACGAGCCGGCCCCGTACGGCAGAACGCTGACGGCGATCGGCGCCAGCAGCAGCGCGATGGCGGCTCCCACCCCGCCGGCGGCCAGAAGGGGCTTCATATCCGACGTCGCGGGCTCTGCGGGCGCGGGATCGGGCGTTTTGTCCTGCGTCGGCTCTTCTGGTTCGCCGGACGTCTCGGGTTGATCCGCGGCCTCTGAAAACTTGGCGTTCGCCTCGTCGTCGACGACGGCGTCCTCGACCTCGCCAGCGCCAAGGCCGTGGTTGTCTTCCTCGGTTGGGCGTCCAGCCTTTGTCGATTTCGCCGCCGCTTTTTCTTGATCAGCGTTCTCAACGGCTTCGGACGCCGTCTCCGTCGCGTCTTCTTTCGTGGGCTTTTTCGGATCACTCATTTCCGGCCACCTTTTCAAAGTCGTCGCGCCTGCGCTCTCAGACCGCGCCGAACGCCCCCCTCGGTCAGAGTCCAAGGATCACCTGTGGTCTATCTTATAGACGCGTGAATTGGAGCCCCCGCACTGTTTTACGCCTGCACTGTCGCGATTTACGGTTAAGAAGCCTTTGAAAGCGGCGGCAGCAGGGCGAGCAAATCTGAAAGCCCGGGTCTCGACGCGACGTCGACCTGACGAAACTTGAGCGACGTCAGCGGCTCTGCGATGCGAGCGCTCAGACATAAGGCCACAGGCTGCGACCAGTTCCGATCCCTCGCCAACGCTGCGAACCCGGCGGCGGCCCGCTCCGAAAGAAACAGTGCGACGTCCACTGAGTGTTGGGTTCGCAGCGCTGCGGGCATCTCTTCGACAGGCCGTGCGCGATACAGAACATGATCTTCGAAATCGATCTCCGGCAGCGCCGCTTGCAGATCGACGGCGACCGCTTCGCCCCGAAAGAGAGCCAATCGCTTCGCCTCGCATCGCCGCAGCAGGGCGATCAGATCGCTTGCGTCGCCGTCCGCGGAGATCACGTTCGCAAACCCTGCCTCATCCGCTGCCGTCGCTGTGCGCGCCCCGACGCAGTAGGCGACAAACCTATTTGGAAGGCCCGTCAGAACCGTACGCGGGATATCTTCCGCAATCGATCGGACCCCGTTGGCGCTTGTGAAGACGGCGCCGCCCCGGTTTTCAAGAGCGCTGACATCCTCGCGTTCCTCGCGCTCCAACCGCGTCATCGGCGCGACGATCGGCGCGTAACCCATCCTCGACAACCGCTGCGCGAGAGCGTCCGCGTCCGGCTGCGGCCGAGTGATCAAGACCGAGATTTCGCGCGCCATATCGTCAAGTCCCGCCCGATACCGGCAATCACGCCAAGAAGTCTGACCCAGCCGCCGCAAGCACCTCTTTGGCGGCGTCGTCGCCCATCGCAGCTGCAGAGCCGACAGCGCCGCGGCGTTCGACGGCATGCCGCTCGGACCCGTCCGGTTTGAGGATTTCGCCTCGGAACCAGATCTCCCCATCGACCAGCTCCGCCAACCCCGCGATGGGCGTGCGGCAGGATCCGTCCAATCGGGTCAGGAACGCCCGCTCCGCGGCGACACGCACGCCCGTTGGCGCGTCGTCGAGCGCTGCGAGAAGAGCGCGGGCTTCGGCGTCGCCCGAACGCCCTGCGATCCCGTTCGCGCCCTGCGCCACCGCCGGCAGCATATCTTCGACAGCAACGACCGACTGCGCGACGTCGGCCATGCCGAGTCGGCTGAGACCCGCCATCGCCAGAAAGGTTGCATCCGCCTCGCCTTCGCCGAGCTTGCGCAATCGCGTCTGAACGTTGCCGCGGAACGTTTCAACCCGAAGGTCGGGCCGTCGAAACAGAACCTGCGCCTGCCGGCGCAAGGAGGCCGTGCCGACCAGCGAGCCCGCCGGGAGTTCGCCCAGGCTGGCCGCCTTTTCAGAAAGAAACGCGTCTCGCACGTCCTCTCGCGGCAATGTCGCGATGATCTCGATCCCGTCGGGCAGAACCGTTGGGACATCCTTCATGGAATGAACGGCGACGTCGATCCGGCCATCGAGCAGCGCCTCGTCAATCTCCTTGGTGAAAAGACCCTTGCCGCCAATCTCCGCCAGGGCGCGATCCTGCACCTGATCGCCCATCACCTTGATGATCGCGATCTCGATCGCATCGGGATCCATCTGATGCGCGGCGACCAAGCGATCCCGCGTTTCATGCGCTTGGGCCAGCGCCAGGGGGCTTCCGCGCGTCCCGATCTTCAAACGTGTCGCCAACTCTCTCCCCTTCTCACGCGGTCCGCGCGATTTGCGTAAGCTGTTTCTTCTGCGTGTGGTTCGCACTCGATCGACCACCTGAACAACTGGCCTAGCGAATTTCGTCACCGCGCGCCAGCATCCGGACGCGCGCGCGCGAGCGCGTAAGATAGCGTTAACGCGAGACTTGCCGCGTGATTGGCCTCCGCTTAGAGAGATCGGTTCTAGGACCGAAGCGCGCGGCGCGCGGCGTGAGAGAGGGAAGAGCTTCATGGCCTACTGGCTGTTCAAGTCCGAGCCGAACACTTACAGCTGGGAAGACCAAGTCGCAGAAGGCCCCGAAGGCGGGCAATGGGACGGGGTTCGCAACCATCTCGCCAAGAAACAGATGATGTCGATGGCTGTCGGAGACCTCGGCTTCTTTTATCACTCGGTCAACGAGAAGCGCGTCGTGGGCGTCGTTGAAGTCGTCGCCGAGGCGCACCCTGACACGACCGACGACACCGGAACCTGGTTTTGCGTCGATCTCAAAGCCGTCGGACCGTTTCCCGAGCCTGTGACCCTTCAGCAGATCAAAGCCGTCGATGGTTTGAAAGACATGGTCCTGGTCAACAACTCTCGCCTGTCGGTCCAACCGGTCACCGAGCAGGAATGGCGTTTGATCTGTGAGATGGGCGGTTACAGCTGAGCCTCCGCGATTTACAGAATTGACTGAGCCGCCCGAAAGCTCGCGTAAAATTAGCGAAACTGCTGGTCGGGCCCGCAATCCCTTAAATTCACTGCGGTTACTGGCTTGTGGGCATCGCCTCCCAAGACCTATAGTTGCGCCTGGAGACAAGAAAAGTAAATATTCGGGAGGACTCCATGAGCGACGCAGAACTGCGCCAGGTTCCAGCTGAAATCGCCGCATCCGCATGGGCCGACGCCGCCAAGTACGACGAGATGTACCGGGCGTCCATCGACGATCCAGACGCATTTTGGGGGGAACAGGGCAAGCGCCTCGACTGGTTGACGCCGTACACGAAGGTCAAAAACACCTCCTACGATTATCATAACGTCTCGATCATATGGTTCGATGTCGGCGAGTTGATCGTCTGCGCGAACTGCTTCGACCGCCACGTGTCGACCCGAGGCGACCAAACCGCGATCATTTGGGAGGGCGATGATCCCGCGCTGTCCGAGCATGTGACCTACTCGCAGCTTTATGACCGCGTTCGCCGGTTCGCCAATATCCTCAAAGAAATGGAGGTCAAAAAGGGCGACCGGGTGATCCTGTATCTGCCGATGATCCCGGAAGCGGCCTACGCGATGCTGGCCTGCGCCCGGATCGGCGCGGTCCATTCGATCGTTTTCGGCGGGTTCTCTCCGGACGCGTTGGCCGATCGCGTCAACAACTGCGGCGCCAAACTCGTCATCACCGCCGACGAAGGGCTGCGCGGCGGGCGCACGGTTCCGCTCAAGGGCAATGTCGATAAGGCGCTCGAGAAGTGCGAGCCGGACGTCCGCACTCTGGTCGTGCATCGCACCGGCGGCCAGGTCGATATGCGGATCGGCCGCGACTTCTGGTACCACGAGGCGCTCAACAAGGTCGACCTCGAGTGCCCACCCGAGCCGGTGAACGCCGAAGACCCGCTGTTCATTCTATACACCTCGGGATCGACCGGAATGCCCAAGGGCGTTCTGCACACGTCGGGCGGCTACCTCGTCTACGCGGCGATGACGCACCAATACACGTTCGATTACCAGGACGGCGACATCTTCTGGTGCACGGCGGATGTCGGTTGGGTGACCGGCCACAGCTACATTGTCTACGGTCCTTTGGCGAATGGGGCCACGACGCTGATGTTCGAGGGCGTCCCGACCTATCCGGACGCGTCGCGGTTCTGGGAAGTCTGCGAAAAGCATCAGGTCAATCAGTTCTACACGGCGCCCACCGCCATCCGTGCGCTCATGGCGCAAGGTGAGGAGAAGGTGGAAAAGTGCGACCTTTCGAGCCTGCGGATCCTTGGCACTGTCGGCGAACCGATCAATCCAGAGGCGTGGGCATGGTATGACCGCGTTGTCGGCAAGGGCAGATGTCCGATCGTCGATACCTGGTGGCAGACCGAAACCGGCGGGCACCTCATCACACCGCTCCCCGGAGCCACTGCAACAAAGCCAGGCTCGGCGGCGCGACCGTTTTTCGGCGTTCAACCGGTCATACTCGATGATCGAGGAGAAGAGATCACAGCGACCGAGGCGGAAGGCGTCCTGTGCATCAAGGACAGCTGGCCCGGTCAGATGCGGACCGGGTTTGGCGATCATGATCGCTTCGTCTCGACCTATTTCGAGATGTACAAAGGGTACTACTTCTCCGGCGACGGCTGTCGCCGCGACGCCGACGGGTACTACTGGATCACCGGTCGCGTCGACGACGTCATCAACGTGTCCGGCCACCGGATGGGCACCGCCGAAGTCGAGAGCGCTTTGGTCGCCCACGCCAAGGTCTCGGAGGCCGCGGTTGTCGGATATCCTCACGACATCAAAGGCCAGGGCATCTATGCATACGTCACGCTGATGGCCGGCGAGGAGCCCACCGACGAGCTCCGCAAAGAGCTTGTTCAATGGGTGCGGCGGGAGATCGGACCGATTGCAAGCCCCGACGTCATTCAGTGGGCCCCGGGCCTTCCGAAAACGCGCTCGGGCAAGATCATGCGGCGGATCCTGCGCAAGATCGCCGAGAACGACTACGGTTCACTCGGCGACACGTCGACGCTCGCCGAGCCCCAGGTTGTCGACGAGCTCATCGAAAACCGTATGAACAAGTAGGTGGTCGGGCTTCAAAGCCCGACATTCCCTGACAGACTGGCGGGCTAAGATCCGCCAGTGTCAAAAAACGGCGCTTCGACACAATGTCGCACCTTTAATTGTCCCAAATCAACGCAGCCGCCCTCGTTAAGCGCGAAATCACCCTTGGCTTTCTGATGAAAGCGTCACCGACGTAAACGTCTTGTGTTGAAGCGAGGGAAAAATGAAAAAGTTGTTGTTGGGCAGTGTTGCGGCCATGGCGATGATGGGGGCGGCGCCAAGTTTTGCGGAAGACGGCTTCAGCAATCCGGAAGCTGGCGACATCATGGTCCGCGTCCGCGGCATCGGAGTCATTCCGAACGAAAGCGACGATCTGGCGGGAGCGACCGTCGAGGTCGACGACGCCTATGTTCCAGAACTCGACTTCACGTACTTCTTTACTCCGAACATCGCCGCCGAACTGATTTTGGCGACGGCGCCTCATGATGTCGGGGTGAAAGGCGGCGCTGATCTCGGGGAGGTCTGGCTGCTGCCGCCAACGCTGACGGCGCAGTATCACTTCACGGATCTTGGCCGCTTCAAGCCGTATGTCGGCGCCGGCATCAACTACACCATTTTCTACAACGAGAGCTCGGGCGACGTTTCCTCGATGAGTTACGACAACTCGTTTGGCTGGGCGCTCCAGGCCGGTATCGACTATCAAGTCGCCGACCGTTGGTATCTCAATGCAGACGTGAAGCGTCTCTGGCTGAGCACCGACGCAAAAGTCGGCGGCGTTGGAACAGTTGAAGTCGACATCGATCCTTGGATCGTCGGCATCGGCGTTGGATATCGCTTCTAATCAAGCGACAACGCGATCCTCGCATGAAGGCGGGCCCGCGGGTCCGCCTTTCTCATGTTGCGTCGGGGTCTTTACGCGCGAGGATCCTCACTTGCACTTTGGCCACCATCCGAGATCGAAGTGAAAATGATCAGCGTGCAGCGCGTTGAATTCCGGGCCCAGAACGGCGGTGAAGTGATCACAGGCCCCGTCGCGCACATCGCGCAGGAACGCGCGCTCCTCTTCTGATCCGTTCCAGTCCTTCACCAGACTGATGACCCGGCCATTCTTGAGACGGAACCCTGAGACGTCGATTGCGTTCGCCCGGGCGTGCTGGCTCATCCGGTTCGAGCCGCGCATCGTGCGGCAGTTGTAGCTTCCAAAGTGCAGAACTTCAGACACTGGAATGCCAAAGTGTTTCTGCGCCGCCGGCTGCACCACGCGCCGCTCCCACAGATACGTCTGAACGGCGACCGCGCATTTCGTATCCAACGGTTTCATTGCGGCCTGGCTCAGGCCCGCCATCTCCACAACGTCGATCTTGGAACACGCCGGGGAAAACCTCTGATCGTCCAGAACTTTGACCCGAGCGCCGCTATCCACGATCGCCTGCTGGCAATAGTCGCCGTCGTACCCGGTCCGCCAGATCTTCCAGCGCTGCGCATACGTGTCCTCGCCATTGAGGTCGAGCGGCTCAAACGGCGTCATATGAGCTGGAAACGCAATGCGGCCTGTCGACAGGCCGTAATTCACCACCCCAAGGCTGACGAGCAACAGCATCGCAACGAAGTTGAACACCGCGCCATATCGTAGGCGCCGGTTGGCCGCGACGTTTCGATCCTTGTTCAGATGCGGGTCCGGTCGTTCGAAAGCATATTCGATCTTGTCCCGAAGCCGCGACGCCTTGCGTCGGAGCCGCAGCGCCAAGGGGAGGTGAGGAAACAAGCCTTCGCTGTCGGGCCAGTAGCTCTCGTCGAGAACTTGCTCAATCCGAAAGGGCGAACGGCGGGGCACTTCTTTTCGGTACTTGTTGAGATTGTCGGGGTCAAAGTGCTCGAACCAGGCCAGCGCCTGTTTGGACGCGAGGCGATAGGCGCCGCGATAGGCCTCGTCAGCCAGCGGACGCAGCGACTCTTTGGCATTCAGGACGCGCCCAAAATCCTCGCGCTCGGTCTTTAGCGCTTGGCGCAGGCTCCACTCGACTTCTTGGCGGCGCCCGTATCGCAGACGGATCAGCAGTTCGATGACCCGCGCCAAGCGGTTGGCGACCAGAAGAAGGTCGGCCCGACGCTGAGCTTGATACTGTTCCTCAAGATCTGCGGCCTCTTTCGCGGCCAGGTCAGCTGGGTCGACGAGGGGCTTGACGACTGACTTGACCAGCGCGCGCTCAGGTCGGCGGCCCGAGGGCGCCCGGATCGCCGGCTGCTCGGCGGGTTCCGTCCTCGGAAGCCTGGCTCCAGGCCGCACCTCGCGCGCGTCCTCGGCGACTTCGCGCCTCGCCGCTTTCGCCGCAGAACTCCGCCGCAGAAAGCGGGCGCCGATCGGGTCGGGTCGGGTTTCGTGCGCGCGCGCGTCATCCTGCGCCGCCTCAGCCGTCGCCTTCTCGAGATCTTCCCAGTCGAAGAGCTCTCCTTCCAGATCGCCCTTGCTTAGGGACTCCTGCGATAGCTTTGGCAATTTGTCGCTCATAACGCCTGACTTGCCAGAGAGCTTAGGCGTTTATCGGGCCGGACGCTGCGACCGTTGTCAATCGCAGCGCCGCCGAAACAAGCTTCAAACGCCCGATCCGGGCGCGAAAGCCGGGCCTAGTAGCGATAATGCTCTGGCTTGAAGGGACCTTCGGTCGAGACGCCGATGTAGTCCGCCTGTTCTTTATCGAGTTCGGTCAACGTCACCCCGAGCTTTGCCAGGTGCAGACGCGCGACCTTTTCGTCGAGATGCTTTGGCAGCACATAGACCTTGTTCTCGTACTCGCTGTCCTTCGTGAACAGCTCGATCTGCGCCAGCACCTGATTGGTGAAGCTCGCCGACATCACGAAGCTCGGGTGACCCGTGGCGTTGCCGAGGTTCAGAAGGCGACCTTCCGACAGCAGGATCATGCGATTCCCCGCCGGGAACTCGACCATATCGACCTGCGGCTTCACATTGGTCCACTTCATGTTCTTCAACGCCGCCACTTGGATCTCATTGTCGAAGTGGCCGATGTTGCCGACGATCGCCATGTCCTTCATCTCGCGCATATGCTCGAGGCGAATGACGTCCTTGTTGCCGGTGGTCGTTATGAAGATGTCCGCCGAGGAGACGACATCCTCAAGCTGCACCACCTCAAACCCGTCCATCGCCGCCTGAAGAGCGCAGATTGGGTCGATCTCGGTCACCTTCACACGCGCGCCAGCGCCCTGAAGGGACGCAGCCGAGCCCTTACCGACGTCGCCATAGCCGCACACGACAGCGGTTTTGCCGGCCATCATGACGTCTGTTCCGCGGCGGATGCCGTCGACGAGGCTTTCTTTACAGCCGTACTTGTTGTCGAATTTCGACTTGGTGACGCTGTCGTTCACGTTGATCGCCGGGAACGGCAGTTGGCCATTCTTGTGCAGCACATAGAGGCGATGCACGCCGGTCGTGGTTTCCTCAGAGACGCCTTTGATCGCATCGCGGGTTTTGGTGAACCAGCCCGGGGACGCTGCCATCCGCTTGGCGATCAGTTTCTTGATGACTTCTTCTTCCTCAGATTGCGGGACTGGGATGATCTCTTCCCACGCTTCGGCACGCGCACCCAAAAGGACGTAGAGCGTTGCATCACCGCCATCGTCAAGGATCATGTTCGCGCCGTCCGGGAACATGAAGGATTTGTCGAGGTAGTCCCAATGCTCTTCCAGTGTTTGGCCTTTGATCGCAAAGACCGGAACGCCAACTTCGGCAACGGCTGCGGCGGCGTGATCCTGCGTTGAAAAGATGTTGCATGACGCCCAGCGCACATCAGCGCCCAAGGCGGTCAGGGTGGCAATCAGAACAGCCGTCTGGATCGTCAT
>ERZ1740059.1625-NODE-1625-length-11242-cov-9.614821_pt1 | contig 11242 bp, 9 predicted proteins | sample MGYA00581744_ERZ1740059 | MGnify/ENA primary metagenome ERZ1740059 (study PRJEB43018, sample SAMN04849738) | marine metagenome | isolation source: floating plastic debris | place: Pacific Ocean | collected 2008-08-28 | study: EMG produced TPA metagenomics... | reverse complement strand
GACTGATACTAACCAATATTCTCAACTCGATAAAACGCTTATACAAATACTTTATCGACCAGAAATTCGTCCTGGAATGAATAAATTAGAAGTTAGGAAGTTTTTAAGATAAACCAAGAAAGTAACCAACAATAAACGAGTGGCTGTCTCAACCAATGCTTTTGCTCAACCTCAGCTTCTCAAGAATCCTGGTTGAAACAGGTTGGAACAGCCAATCAGGGGCAACAGAATACATCGACTGGCAGTTAAATAGCAACCATTTCCCTCGCAGAAGTTAAGCTAATAGCTATAAAGATTTATCAAAAGGGAATTTATCTTTTCAATTGTTAGTTAAGCATACTAAGTGTTGAAGAACCAGAATTATTTGAAGTAGTTGATAAGAATCCCCTCGATCGCCTCTTATATTAAGTTTTGTAAAAATTGCCGTTATTTTCTCGAAAAATCCAGAAATAGAATTGAAGTCTTTAACTATTAGCGGTTATGCATAGTTTCAGATAGGTTCAACCGTGAGATTACCTAAAAAAAGGATGAGATTCAATAGTAAGCAGTTTAACAATAGCAGTTAAACTACAACTATTGAATATTATTCATGGGATTTTTTCTCCTAAAAAAATGTTATGGGAACCCTTGACGTTGAAGTTAAGGTTAGATAAAAACAAACAATGAACTTAATTATAATTACTTTAGTGGCGATTGCTATTGGTATATCTTGCGGTGCTATTATCGTTTTGCTGATAGTCATCCAGCGTCGCCGTCAAAAAGTAGACAGTATGGTTTCTACTAACAATTTAATTGGTCTTTATGGCACTGTAGAAGTTCCTTTCGATCGTAGTTGTAAGGGTAAAGTGAGAGTGAATATACCGGGACAAGGTTCGACAGTTGATTATGTAGCTTGTACAGATGATTCTAAAAGTTTTCAGCCAGGAGATAGAGTTTTTATTGTACAAGTAAAGAGGAATCAATTGTGGGTTATAGATGAACAATCTGTGAATGATATCATGTCCGATTAAATACTTATTGTATCTGTGAGGAATGAGTAATAAGTAAGGAGTAAGGAGTAAGGAGTAAGGAGTAAGGAGTAAGGAGTAATGAGTAATAAGGAATTATAATCACTCTGGTTGATATAGATAGTAAGTAATTAGCCGAAATTGATATAAATGTTAGCGATTAGAGATGACAAACTTTGTAATTAATAAACAAAAAAATCAACTAATAACTATGTTAAAGTCTGTTTTCAAACAAGAAGTTCAAAGCTTACAAATAGCACAAAATGGAACAAATAGTCCGATAGAAATTCAGCAAAATCAATTGGGTGGACTTCTTCTGACTAGCTTACCAATTGCTTTAGGAATATTCGGTAGTGTTTTGACTGTTTGGTTTCTTAAATCTTGTCTGTGTGTTTGTAAACCGAATGAAGTTATAGTTATTTCTGGACGTAAATGGAAGACAAAAGACGGGCAAGAAGTCGGATATAGAGTACTATCTGGCGGAAGAGCAATTCGCATTCCCATTGTGGAGAAAATCCGACGCATGGATGTTACGACTATGCCGGTACCAGTAGAGGTTAAAAATGCTTATTCCAAAGGAGGTACGCCCTTAAATATTCAAGCGATCGCTAATGTAAAACTTTCCAGCAATCCGGAAATTATCGGTAATGCAATTGAAAGGTTTTTAAAAAGCGAGAGAAATGAGATTTTACGAGTAGCTAGAGAAACTCTTGAAGGTAATTTACGCGGAGTTGTGGCGACTTTAACGCCGGAGCAGGTAAATGAAGATAGATTGCAATTTGCCGAAAGTATAACTTCTGATGTGAGTAGAGATTTGATGAAGTTAGGATTGCAAATCGATACTTTAAAAATTCAAAATGTTTCAGATAATGTTGATTATTTGAGTTCCATCGGGCGTAAGCGGATTGCGATGATTGTGAGAGATGCTCAGATTGCAGAATCTAATGCTATTCGCGAAGCCGAAAGTATAGAAGCACAATGTCAGCAAGAGGCAGAAGTTGCTAAAACTCAAAATCACATCGTGACTTTAGAGAAAGAGAACGAATTACGAGAAATTAAAGCTAAATTAGAACAAAAAGCACGCTCCGAAGAAGAAATTACTACGGCAATAGTTAAAGAAAAACAGGCTTTTTTCGAGCAAAAACTCCAACAATTAAGAGCAGAATTAGAACGTTTACGTTTAGAAGCCGATCAAGTATTACCTGCCAAAGCACAGCAACAAGCTAAAGAATTGCGTGCTAGAGGTGAGGCATCAGTTATTGCCGAAAATGCCAAAGCAGCAGCTTTAGTTAATGAAATGCTTACTCAAGTTTGGGAAGAAACAGAATGTAATGTATCTGAATTATTTTTGATTCAGCAATTAGAAACTATCTTGAATGAAGCTGTAGAAATTCCCAAGCGACTTTATTTAGATAAAATTAGTGTTGTAGATAGCGGCGATGGTAAGTCTTTAGCAAGTGTAGTAAAAATTTATCCAGAAATTCTCAATCAGTATCTTGAAAGTATCAATCAAACTTTAGGTATTGATGTAATTGGAACTCTGAGTGGTAATAAGAAAAAGTAATGAGTAGTTAGGAGTTAGGAGTTAAGAGTTAGGATTGATAAATTTTACTTCCTATTCTCTATTCCCTATTCCCTATTCACTACTCCCTCCCTCTCTCACTATTTATTTTATTGGAGAAAATCATGTTATCAATTGTTAGTTTATTATTAGGAATTTTCGGTTTTGGCTCAGCTGCTGGTTATTGGATAATTCGCTATTTTTATCATATTTGTCAGCCCAGTGAGGTATTAATTTTTGCTGGCGGTAAACATAAAACTTCTGATGGACGCGAAGTTGGATATCGTTTAGTAAAAGGTGGTAGTAGTATTCAAACTCCTTTATTAGAACGCACTTTTCGGATGGATTTAGGTAATATAATTATCGATCTGAAGGTGAATAATGCTTATTCTAAAGGTGGAATACCCTTGAATGTAGAAGGTGTCGCTAATATCAAAATTGCTGGAGAAGAACCTACTATTCATAATGCAATTGAAAGATTACTCGGTAAAAGTCAGAAACAAATTGAGCAATTAGCAAAGGAAACCTTGGAAGGAAATCTTCGAGGAGTTTTAGCTAGTTTAACTCCAGAAGAAGTTAATGAAGATAAGATTGCTTTTGCGAAAAATTTATTAGAAGAAGCGGAAGATGATTTAGAGAAGTTGGGTTTGATTTTGGATAGTTTACAAATCCAACAAATTTCTAGTACTGCGGGATATCTCGAAGCTATGGGAAGAAAACAACGCGCTGAATTATTACGAGATTCACGGATTGCTGAAGCTGAAGCTAAGGCTAAATCGGAAATTTGCTCTTCTGAAAATGAGAAACTCGTTGCTTTAAAACGTATTGAAAAAGATTTGCAAATTACAAAAGCTGAAGCTGAAAGTAGAGTCAGAGATGCTGTCACTAAACGGGTAGCAATGGTAGCTGAGGTAGAAGCTGAAGTTGGTGCCAATGTCGTAAAAACTCAAGCTGAAGTTGCGGTACAAAAAGAGCGTATTAAACAAGTTGAACAGCAACTTATCGCTGATGTTGTGGCACCAGCAGAAGCCGAATGTGAAAGAGCGATCGCACAAGCAAAAGGTGATGCGGCAACTATTATTGAAGATGGTAAAGCACAGGTAGATGGTACTAAAAAGTTAGCGGAATCTTGGCAAAATGCTGGTAGTAATGCCAGAGAAATCTTCTTATTACAAAAGTTCGATGTCTTATTTAAAGCAATGGCTTCGAGTATTCCAGAGTTAGAAATCGAGAAGGTAACTATAGTTGATGCCAATGAGGGTAGTAATGCGACTAAAATGGCGGCTTTTATCGAACAACTCCGTCAAACTACTGGTTTAGATATTCCCGAAATTATCCAGAGTTTTACCAGTAATCAGTCTATCAAGAGTGCGGAAGTTTCTACTACAAACAAGATATCTTCCCAAGATGAAGTTTAGAGAAGAGGTATTGTGGTGTTGCCTTATCGGCAACACCAAATTTTTGTTCTAATTTGCTTCGTCGATGGCACATTAGATTGTGAATGTCCTAATCCCCTACAGAATAAGGAAAATTACCTCAAAGCTAAAATTTTTCTTAAAATAATTGTATTTTATAATACATATAATTAAAATCGTGAAACCGTTAAAAGTAAAATTTTAGCTCTAAATTTAAATGATTTAGTCTTTATAAAAGGTAAATCATTTAAATTCATCTACAAACTCTTGTTTACTCATAATTACAAGCATCTGTTACACAAGTAATCGATAATTTGGATTTATGCATTCCAAAATTATACCTTCGTAACAGACTGTAGGTTCGATTGTCTCAAAAGATTTTCAGAAGGTATCCCATGAAAAAGAATGTTCTTGTATTAGGGTTATTAGCATCTATCAGCTTATTTAGCTGTCGTCAGATGGATAATGTTTCTACGGATTCCTCTGATGAAGTTGATTCTGGATCAGTTTCTCCTGTCTCTGCCATAACCGAAGATAGTAAAGGATTGATAGAAAACTCTATCCGCGAATATCTTGGCAATAAAAACCTGAAGTTAGAAGATTCTCCCCATAAGGTTGAATACATCGACCTTAACGGTGATAATATTAAGGATGCTTTAACAGTATTTACTGGTCCTAATTCTTGTAACGATAATGGTTGTACTATGTTGGTACACCAAGGTGTTGGCGATAATAAATTCAAACTGCTGTCTGAAACAACCTCAATCAAATCGCCAATAACCATCAGCGAAACAACAACCAGTGGTTGGCGAGATATAGTAGTACCTTCAAGCAAAGATGCAGATTCTCAAAATGTTGCATTGAAATTTGATGGAAAAGGCTATCGCCAGAATGCATCGACTCCATCAGACATTAAGGATAGTCAGATTTCTGGAGACAAATTAGTATTTGATTTTCAAGAAAATACAGATAAGTCTAGGGGAGATTCAAAGAAAGTCGATAAGCAAGGCTTAGCCGGGGAATCCAAACAATGCCAAGCTGCGATCGCAGAAGGGAAAAACAAGGTTGCCAACGTTAGAAATATTGGCATACATCAATCTAGTAAGAACGATATAGGCAATATTTACCAGAATTTACCAAATGAACGTTCTGTACAATATCAGTTTACCGTGAGTGGTCGTGGCGGCACAAATATCATGTATTCCCCAATATTCATGAGTAAAATTAGTAAAAATATCATCACTAATTGCAGTCAAATAGCTTCAGTTAAATTTGAGGTTGATCGAACTGATGACATAGTTGCTTATGGCTTGATTGGTGATGAGGTAAAGAAATTTGAATGCATCCCACCATCGGCAAAAACATCTAAACTTAAGTGGGGAAAAATTTCTTGCTCGTGAATAAAAATTAGGAAACGCTTTTATCTCTTCTCTACTCGCTATTCACTACTCCCTATTTGAAAAGATTCCCCCAGGTAATCCCATTTGCGACAACGGGGGAACTCTCCTCTATATTGCTGTGTAGAGATTGTATCAAGTTAACGCAGATTCCAGAATATAGATGAAAGAAAACATGAAGCAATTAATCCAGTTGCATCAGCCAATAAAGCAGCAACTAGAGCATGACGAATCCGAGTAATTCCTACTGCACCAAAATAAACTGCAAGTACATAAAAAGTAGTTTCCGTACTTCCCATCATAGTTGAGGCTACAAAAGCACTATAAGAATCTGGCGCTCCCTCAACTAATTCACTCATAATTCCAAATGCACCCCCTCCAGAAAGGGGGCGTATTAAAGCCATTGGTAATACTTCCGCTGGAAGTTGAATTAAAGTAGTAATGGGATTTAAAACCGCCGCGATGGCATCCATTGCTCCTGAGGCTCGAAACATACCAATTGCTACTAAAATAGCCACTAGAAAAGGAATAATCCGAATCGCAATATCAAATCCTTGTTTAGCTCCTTCTGTAACTGCTTCATAAACCTTAACTCCTCGCCCTACTCCATAAGCAATAATTAATAGCATTAAAGCAGGCATTAACCAATGGGAAAGAAAATCCTGGTTAAAGAATCCTCCAAGACTACCAGCTTTTATAACTCCATAAACCCAACTGCCAATAAATCCCAAAATAAATAACCAAGCTACCGTTTGTGAAATTTTCCCTACAGGATAAAGAAGATGGGAATAATCCTCTTCTTGAAATTCTTCACTTTCTGTTTCCTCTTCATCAGATGACTCCATTGACTCTGGCTCTACCGATGCCATTTCATCTGATATTTTACTTCTCTTTCCTAACCATAATGCTACCGTGACTCCTACTATTGTAGATAATAAAGTAGCGATCAAAGTCGGTAGCCAAATTCCTGCAGGATCTTCACTATTTGCCGCAGCCCTAACCCCAATTACACCAAGAGGAAATAGGGCAATACTAGAGGTGTTAATCGCCAGAAACAAACACATCGCATTAGTAGCTGTTCCTTTAAAAGGGTTGATTTTATTCAACTCAACCATTGCTTTAATCCCAAAAGGAGTAGCAGCATTTCCTAAACCTAACATATTGGCAGAAATATTCAGAATCATTGCCCCCATTGCCGGATGAGTAGGGGGAACATCGGGAAACAGTTTGATCATTAAAGGTTTAAGATATTTCGCCAGGGTATACATTAAACCACCTGCTTCTAAAACCCTTACTAATCCTAACCAAAGTGCCATGACTCCGATTAAATTAATTGCTAAACTAACAGCAGTTTTAGCTGATTCAAAACTGGCTTTAGTAACAGCTTCCATATTATTTGTATAAGCTGCAAAAATAATTGAAACTGCAACAAAACCAACAAAAACAAGATTAATTGCACTAGGTTTTTGTGATGATGAATTCGATTGAGTCATAATTTTTTTTGATAAAATCTCTCTTAATTGGAAAAAACCAATATCCCTCGAAGCATATCGCTATACAAAGCTAGATGTAAAGTAAGGCTGATACCAATTATTCTCAGTTTGATTGCGCCACACTCCTCCCTTCTGGGCAGTAAGATTACCGAGAAAAAACCCTTACTAATATTTCCCCTTCTTCCCTTACCTGCCCTCACCCGGTAATTTTGAGTTGTCAGAGTATTAAGGGTGGAGTACGCAAAGATAAGAAGTAGAGAGGTGGTGTAGGATATCAGATTCAACAAATTATTAAGTAAATCTGTAATGATACCGATATTATTGGTAATTTTTAGTTTCAGGGAATATTATGAAAAGCAAAGAAATTATGAAGATAAACTCGATAAGCTGTTACGCACTTAATTTATATATATCGAGCGAGCAAGATGTATGTCCTAAGTCCCTCCGGGACGACCTCCGGTACGGACACGCTTCGCGTTCAGCTTTGAGAAGGGCTAACGCACTACCATCTTTTCAGATTTTCGTATTATCCAATTTAGCTGCACATCAGCTTAATATATTAATCGGCATCGCAAATACATGAATAAAATAATTCAAACCCTTGGAACTACTTTAACTATTTCTCTAGCCCTTAGCAGCACAGCACAAGCACGGATAATTAACAGTATCAGTCCTCCGGGAGGAGTTGGTCAAGGAGATGTATTTTGTCCGCAAGTACAAACTCCTGTGAATACGCCAGTTCCCAATAATAACAACAGTTTAGCTCCCAATCCAAATCAAATTAACAACTTTCCTGGTTTATCTTGTACTCCCAAAACCTTCCGCGAAATAGCCCCCATTGACACCAAACTATTCGTTGAAGCTTCTGGCGGAACTACAGAGTATTTACTGAAAGAAACAGTTGTAAATAGCACTTATTCAACTTGGGATGGTTTTAATTTTGAAATCGGTTTTCAATCCGATAGTCCCTTTGGTGAAGATAATTTTGCATCCCCTGGATTAATTTTAGTTCCTCGCGGTTTCGCAATTCCTAGTTTTGATGCCGAGACTCAACCTACTTCATCGAAATTCACACAAGTTGATGGAGATGGTTCTTTCAATCTTAACTGGTCAGAGGGTACTGTTGCACCTGGTGAAAGTGTAGATTTCTCCTTTTCCATTAATGTTCCAGATGATTTGGAAGGAAACGATTTTTATGATTCCTTTACAATTCGTCAAGTTCCCATTGCATCTAAAGTGAATGGAAGTCAATCTGTTGGAGAGCCAAGTTTGATATTTGGTTTTGTAGGTTTAATAGGTTCGAGTTTGGCTTGGAAACGGAAAATAAGCAAATAATTTCTCCTTGTTTCCCAGAATTAAACCTTACCGCAGAGCAAATTTTTTACTCGATGCTTTGACGGCAAGGGTTTTGGTATTCTCACATCTTGCACCAAGTTTTATTGATGCAATTTAATCACTCAGTGTTAAGCTTAAAATCTTAATTTACCGATAAAAACTAAGTTAAATAATGTAGCTTTATTTAGCATATTTATAACTTGTAGTGGTTTATACGGTGAGGTGCAAGATATGAGTAAAGTACCACAGGGAATCGGTGTTTTTTTTGCCTTAACTAACCATCATTTCGCAGCTCTCTGATGCGTTCTTTTGGAAAACACGCGCGTAAAGCTTTGAAGCTTAGTTATTAATAAAATCTTAGCATTATATGTTTCAACCGTTAGCGGCAGCAGCGAAAACAGCAGGATATGAACCTTGCTCAATATCTTTGATCAATCCAACACGATGAGGTGTCCAACTTAAGATATGTTTTGCACGTGCAGCAGAAATTCGCTTATTGGATGCCATCCCGTCAGCAAATGGGCCAAGGGCAGCTCTTGCTTCCTCAACGGGCCAAACAGATGGCGGGTTCGTGAAGTTCATAGCACGGCCAATCGCGGATGCAATATCAAGCATGGTCGGTTCTTCTTCAGAGGCCGCATTGAACAGAGTTCCGGCGGGGCTGTGCTCAAGAGCACTCAGGTAGAGATCTGCTAAATCATCAACATGGACAACCGAACAAACATTTGTTCCTTCTCCAATTGTTCGTCCACATCCGGCTTGACGGGCTAGTCCAGCAAACATGTGGAAGACATCACTACCACCTTGGCCATACACTAATCCAGGTCGAATGACGACAGTACGAATATCACGATTTTGGGCTTCAAGAACTGTCTTTTCTAAAACCGCCCTCCTGGCAACTGGGCCTTTGTCATCGGTAGCCACAGTTTCGTCAACAGCCTGAGTACCAGTGTCAGCCAGGACACCTGAACCACTTGTGTAAAGAAACGGTTTCCCAGTTTCGGCAAGTGAGGAAAACATAGCTTCAACTGCTTTTTCATCTTTAGTAAAGCCCACATCAAGGTTGTTGAAGTCACTAAGGCTAAAAGCAGTATGTATGACCCCCTCAACATTGGAAGCCCCAACCATGAGACTATCTAAATCATCTAAATCACCCCGATGAACTTCAGCGCCCATAGCTTTTAGTTTCTCTGCTGACTTATCAGACCTAGCAAGACCTAATACTTGATGCCCAGCCGCGATAAGGCATTTCGTTATAGCACTTCCAACATAACCAGTGGCTCCAGTGATGAAAACTCGCATATTTTCTCCTTTTGATATTCAATAGATTAATTCGCATTGATCTTTTTATGATAGTAAACTATATTTACTATATAGACAACTTAGATGTCTAGTTTGTTAGGATAAAGTATGTCCGATATTAAATGTCTAACACCTGACCCCAATGAAGATGCTCTTGGGCTTAACCAGGCTGACCTTCTAGAGCGAGTTTCTGATGTCATGCGGGATGTTTCCCGCACTTACGTGTCAGCTATAGTTGCCGACCTTGAGCAAAGAGGCTTTACGGAACTTACTCCGGCATCAGTCTCTTTACTGGCGCGCTTAACACCAAATGGTTCGCAAACAGTAGACCTTGCACGCCAAACGCGTCGAACAAAGCAAGCAACTGGGAAGCTAGTGCAGGAGTTGGAAAATCAAGGGTATGCCGAGCGAGTGCCTGATCCAAGCGATGGCCGTGCCCAACTTGTGCGCCCAACTGATAAAGGCAAGAAGGCTCTTGCAGCAGGCGCTGGTGTTAGGAAGAAACTTGCTGAAGGTGCGATGACTGTATTCGGATCAGAAGCTCTTGAAAGACTCCATGATGACCTAACTTTATTAGAAGATATCTTTAAAGACAAAGTCGCAGAGTCAAATAGAGAGGCGGGCACCAGTTGAATATAACTAAAATTAATTAACTATTGAAAAGAATTGAGAATATGGAATCGAAAAAAATTAGCTCAGAGTTCCCTTATGAATCAAAATACGTAGATATACTTGGGAGCAAAATTCATTATGTCGATGAAGGTGAAGCGGAAACCATTTTATTTATCCATGGCAACCCAACTTCTAACTATCTCTGGCGAAATATAATTCCCTACATGTCAGACAAAGCAAGATGTATCGCACCTGATCTTATAGGTATGGGTAAGTCCGATAAACCTGATATTAATTATGGTTTTGAAGACTCATTTAAATATCTTGAAGCATTTATTAATAAGATGGAGCTAAAGAATGTCACGTTGGTACTTCATGATTGGGGTTCCGGTCTTGGTTTTCACTACGCGAACCTGAACCGCGCTAATGTAAAAGCGATTGCATTTATGGAGTCGATACACGATGTGCCTTCCTTTACAGATCTTCCAATTTCTAAAAGAATGGCTTTTTCACTTATTCGTCATCCCATTGCAGGGAAGTTTCTTGTGCGAAATTTTAACCTCTTTATTAAAAAGATGTTGCCTGATTTCATTGTAAGAGATTTGAGCGATGCTGAAAAAGCTGCGTATGCAGAGCCATATCAAACTAAAGAAAGCAGGCGTCCTCTATGGGTCTGGTCCCAAGAAGTCCCATTTGACTCAGATGAAAAAACACCAGTCAGAATAGCTTTTGAATCCTGGAGAGATTGGTTGGTTTCTAGTGAAATTCCAAAGCTTTGCCTCTATGCAACACCAGGCTCTGCTATTATGGAGGAAGACGTAGATAAAATAAGAAGAACGTTTTCAAATACAGAAATTTTAAATGTTGGTAAGGGACTCCATTTTATTCAAGAGGATTGTCCACATGAAATAGGAGAGGCTCTATCTGAGTGGTATTTAAGAATTAGTTGATAGTTTTGACTAAGCGAGCTTCAAAAAATACTTATCTAGGGTGTTTCTAAACAAAGGTACGTAAAAGGGCAGGAGTTGTTCATGTTTTTATCACTTTATTGCCGACTTCTTTTTTACTTGTATTGGAAACATCCATTTGGACGGTAGTAGCAGAGCGTTTGGAACTACCA
>ERZ1740059.1623-NODE-1623-length-11253-cov-19.609037_pt1 | contig 11253 bp, 5 predicted proteins | sample MGYA00581744_ERZ1740059 | MGnify/ENA primary metagenome ERZ1740059 (study PRJEB43018, sample SAMN04849738) | marine metagenome | isolation source: floating plastic debris | place: Pacific Ocean | collected 2008-08-28 | study: EMG produced TPA metagenomics... | reverse complement strand
ATGATAATGATAAAACTGCTGGTATAAGTGAATTGTAGGGATTATTGATACAATATAAAAATCATAAATATGGTGTAATAAGTGTAAGCTTATAGATTATAACTTGAGCCGACCAGCACTGACCACAACCACAATACCTCAAATTCAGCAAATTGTTAGATATTACTGTGGTGGTTACTTATGTAAGTTTCTGGTAAAATTTCAGTTATATTTTTGGCTGGAATAAGGATCAGGTGTGACAAGCAGCTACCGAACCTAGAACAAAAAAAAAACACCCACCTCTGTGGATGAAAAAGGGAACAAGCACCATAAATGGGGGTAGGATAGTCTATTTTACAGCCACAGGAGCTATCTCTCCTTCTGCACAGAAAGACCGAGTACGGGGAAAGTAAACAAGTGTTAACCATCATATAACATTGATTTTAAACGCAGATTATGTTTTTCTAGCAGTTATCTAACGGCTAAATAGTGTTTCAAAAATCGGTGCTGAATATCCAAAATAATTAACCATTTCACAGTTTTGCGTGACCAATGAGGGAAAACCATGCAGGCGAGGCATAACCGATAATGGGACGGATGTTGCTAAGATAAAAACGTCCTCAAGCCATCGCTGTCAAGACCTATTTCAATTTACACATTAAAAGCAAGCATGTCTTACATTCTGTTACTCATGTGTCGATATGCTTATTAAAAGAGAGTTTATCATCAATAGGTAGTATCAATGCATCATCAACAACAACAACATCATCACTCTGTGCCTTTCTATTTTTTATTTTGTTAAGATATGTATCAATTTTAGCCTCATACTACACATAAGATTGCATCAAAAGTGTAGATTGTTTGATGTTTACCTATAAATATTCTATTTTCTTGCTTCTTCATTTAGATCTCCTAATTTTCAGTTACCTGTTTTTTGGCCACTTTCTGATGTAAATGGTAGGCCCCTACAAATTTGATATCCTTGTGACCACCTAGTCAGGAATTATGGGGCTTTGGAGTCTGGAGTGATCCTCTCATGCAGTGATGAAACATCCACATGAGAAGAGCTCACAGCTCAAACTCTAATCATGCCTTACAATCAATTGAGAGGGTATTACAACAAACAAATATATCCGGGCTCAAACATAGAGATACTACACACTATTGCCTTAAAAGCAGATATCCTACCCACAAGATCATCAAAGCTGATGGCTCTGCTTGGGACCACTATGAATTTGCAATCGGTCTGCCTCAACATGGCATCAAATGTTTCACATCATCTCAGTGGTTTAAATAATATAGCAAAGCAGCTGAAATAAGGCCTTTGGCTGTATTGCAGATTTTAACTATGTGTACGTTGTAATTATAATCTATTTTTTCAGGTCCTTGCGGTAACCGAACTAACGCTCAAGCGCTCTGAACCCTACATGCTCTTCTACACGGCATGTGACCAAGATGTAAGTTTATCAACGCAATAGGATTATGTTGGTCAAAAATGCATCAGTATAAATATGCAGTATTTGGTATCATCTTGTGCTAAATTTACAGGATATAATGACGTTTCAATGTAAAATAAAAGAGTGTGATGAAACAATTTTACGAGGGATAGTACATTCATTTATTTCCCAAGCGTCCACCTCGGTGTTTTTTTTTTGTTATAATTTTAAAGTGACAGGGTGTCTTATTCCTCCCCCTGAAGGAAATATGATCCAAATAATTCCAACATGTGAAGTGATTATTGCCGATTTTACACTGGCGAACACTCACATAACATGGTAACCTTTTTCCCAAACCAATGATAAATACTATATTAAAAAAAGTGGTTGGTTATTTTCAAATTTTGGTGCCATTGTATCAAAAATATTATGTATTTTGGGTGAGCAACCCATTTTATTCTCAAAAGAATTTGTCATAACTTAATTTGAACAAAGGAAGATACATGGAAACTGTAAGCTCACAAATATAGTTACTATAAATGCAAATTATTTATTATCAGGAGAAAACAAACACTCCGTTACCGCCTGTGGGTGTTAACTCCCAACTGTTTCTGTGCGTGTAAATAAACCTCTTTTTTTACCAGACATGAAAATATGACTGGTATGTTGACTTTACCATGGGCAGCATTATCCATGTTTAATTTTGTTAGTTGTGTGATAGCGAGCTTCTTCGGTATTGCAGCAGCATGGTCTCACGATGGAAGCTCAGACAACTAATGGCTCAATCAGAGATAGCAACAAAATTGGAGACGCATTTTATGACAATCAAGAAATGACTTCTAATAGACCTTCTTTGGATGTTTCTGATGCCACAAAAGAGAAAGACAAAACTGAGCTTGCAGAAAGAGGAGGTATTGGGTGTGACACAGTAGGCAATGGACAAGGTTTAGATGGTTCAGGAAAAGTCGAAGAAGGAGTAGAAGTTGGTGGTGGAGGTGATGAAGAAGCATGTGCCAGGCTAGTTGGAGACATCAGATCAAGAGAGCAGTATGATATGACCAAAACAGTCGAATTTATGATCCAAGATAATATCCTTACTGGAGAGAATTCAAATAATAGTTTGAATGTTTGCGATGAAAAAATTGAAGTCGATGTACCTGTTGAACTTTCAGATATTGAAGGTATTACTTCTGAGGATGAGCTGATCAGTTTGATGAATTTTGAAGCGCCTTCTTGCCTCGAGCCCACTGCAATGCAGATAGGAGAATTACAGTACAAGCTTCCTAACAATAAAGGTATGACCCTTCATGAAGCAGATGGATCCTGTTCACAGTCTGCTCAGGACATTCCAAGATCAAAATATGATGACCATAGCGATACAGGCAGCAATATATTGCTGAAGTTTCAGAGAGGATATGATGAAGTTCCAACTGCGACGTTCAGTGCGCAAGAGCAAACTCAGAACACTGATGTTATAGAGAATGTCATAGAAACAGGGGAACTGCGGAAGATAGGATATTTTGACACACTACAGGTCCAACATCTTATGACCAGAAGGCAAGGATTTGAACAATCAGAAAGACATGATCAAATGCCAAATACTGGAGCTTTCAACAATCTGGAACGGTTGGTCGTGAAAAGCCTGACAACAGAAAGTCATGCAAAGTCAATCTCATCTCAAACGCTACCACAATCTGGCCGTGGGCAGGTATCCCTGGCAAACTCATCAACAGTTATTAACACCAGAAACAGTGGCAGGGATGACGCAACTCATGGTGTTATCTATCAAACTGAATCCCCCATACCCATCGAGCCATATCCCTGTAAAGAGAAAGAAGGTAATAGATATTCAGCTGCTTCTATCACGGTTGACGACGACTATCCAAACATTTTTCGGCAGATGACGGCTTATGGATCACTCGCAGTTTCTCAATATAAACCAATGCTTCAGTCAGGTCTGACTTCTCTTGGACAGAGAGTTAAACTTGCTATCCAGCATACAGCTACAACATTGTAAGTAATGGGATAACGGTCATGTTAGTAAGTAATTTTTATCTTTGAAAGCATAAACAGTGTTAACGACTATAAGGTAAGGGAATTCACATGCATCTTCAGGTTTCTCCAACTCTTTAGCATAAAAAGGTTGACAAGTATGAACCACAGTTAGAGTCTCTGACAAAATTGGGGAAATTTCTGCACCTCAAGGACAATATCAGCCACTTCATAGCTCATTTTGAATATAAAATGCCCTCAGATAATTGTTTTTGGCTAATTTCTGCTCGTTTTTCATGTTTCTACGTAAAAATGGAGGTTACCATTGCCCTTTTTGAACCTTGATTGTTATCATCCCCTAAAATTCCCTCGATAAAATGGAAAACAAATTTTGTGATTTTAGTCTACACCCATTAGTTTTTGGAACAGTTAGAGAGCTTGTTTTTAGATAGATTAAATCATGTCTATGCGTGAAGTAATCGTTATAATGAAGCCATTTATGACCAAGGTAGATCTTAGTGAAGCAGTCGGGCAGTACCCGGAACTGTCATGGTAGCTTCGACCCACCGCTGAGAAGATTTACCTGTTTTATTGACTGCATAGGTGATGACAACGATGCGAAAGTCCTAGACCTTTATGGAGCCTAAATAGGGCTCACAGCATATGTTGCGATTATAGACATAATTGATTTACGTTATTGGAAACCTTGCCAAACCTTCCTCCATGTTACCTGAATCCTGAGACAAATTGGTATATAATACACAATGTAGAGGTGACATGAAGCATTGATCTAATATGCATTATATACTATTTGTCACCTTGATGATTTATTACAAATATCGCCAGGTTGGAAGTGAACAGAGTTTATTACATTAGCAAGGTGTCTATTGCCTTGTAGCGTAAGATGCAGTGAAATGCATGATTGAGGTCATACCTAGGTAAATTTCTATTTTATAAAGGTATAGGACTACTCGGACACTCAAGCAATCTGGAACTATGACTGAGCTCAGCAATGCTGAGGTAAGCGAGATTTTCACGCTTTACCTTATGGCTGACATGTTAATTCAATTTGATGAATAACCACACGATTCTTTATTTTGGGTGTTGAGTTTTATACAGCCCCTCAGGTGTGTTGTCTGACAGCATTATGACCGTCATAAATGTTCGAAAATAATAGTGACCACTTCTGCTAGTTTGACTACATGAAGAAATGTAAATACTACTCATATTGATGTGATGCAGTGTATGCTTATGCGATCTTTCAAAATTTCTATCTCACAGGAACCAACCCATCGGGGAAACCTAATCTCTGGCAGCGAAGAAGACTGTGACAGATCTAGCCGCAGCTCAAGAGTTAGAAATACGGATAGAAGTGTTATATCATCAATACCTGGTTCTGCAGAGACTGATGAGTAAGTGATGTTGTGGAACGATTGGTTTTTCTGATTCAATGTAGAATAGTCGATAGTAGCATAGAAGTATCAAATCCCTGTGGAAAAAGCTATACAGCATGTTTATCAGATACATTAACATGATAAAACTTCCAAATAAGTACCATACTCAGCTAATAAATTATTTTGGTGTAAATCCCATTTCCAGATGTATCTTTTTAACTTTTAGGTCAAATATTGAATATGACCTGCCAACAGATTATGACTCTGATGAAAATTCAACTAATGAAGCTGAAGGTATACTGCTTGACTGTGCAAATTATTGTGCTTTATTTATGCAACAGTGGGTTGACCTTTGGCGTGATACTCTTGCAGTTTCTTCATTCTAAAAGATTTGGTACCACACTATGTGGATAATTCCCTGTGCATTGGAACATGAATTCTCCAGATTCGATGTAGGAATTAGAAAACATATTGGCATCTATAATGGTTTTGTACATTCACTTCAAATCAATTCTTCAAGCTGCTCAGACTGATGCTGTGGCAATCTACAATGTAGTTGCTTTTGAGCATATAATGTGAATAATTTAAAGAAACCTGTTTACATGTACATGTACTATGATTTTGAATTGAAAGAACTACATATTTGACACCGCAATACAATCCTCAGCGTTTATCTAAGTTAGTGTTGAAGCAAATATCCTTTAACTATTTGGTTGACTAAGTCTGATCAAGTTACCTTCCAGAGCACCTTTTCGTGTATGTATATCTACGTGTATTTATCAGATATGTGTACGAACAACAAGGGTTTGGTTGCTATGCTACCTGCTGAGAGAATTAAAGCAGAAATGCAATTTCAGCCATCTGGAGGCAATGCCGGTAGGTCAAAGCACTTGTTCAATAATCCCTTATGTCCATTCACTACCAGAGCCATTGATGTTGCATTGCTGATTATCAACCATTTTTGTGAGTATTGGAGTACAACCAAATTTCTTTTTGGCACGTTATTTTGTTCTACCTGCACAAGTAAGTACATGAAGTAAGTAAGTAAGATCTGCTTTTCATAGAATGATACTGCTTCATAACATCAATTGTGCACAATCATGTCCCAGGCCATTGATATAAGGAAAAATTACTATAAATACTAATTCTGACCAATATAATTGAGACATGAATACTGTGGACAAATATTGATAGTAGCAGTGTTGCACAAGTTAAAGGTCATGACGTCTGCAACCCCATTCAACGTTGTGTTCATATGACTATTACCTTCATGGAAACAGATTGGGCTCATCAAACTTTGGCTCAATAGCCTTGTTAAGCGACTAGGTATCGAGATATCGCATTAGCAAATTGAAAAAACTATTTTGTCACACATGCGCATGTTTTATCATGCAGACAACAGGACAAAGTCGCTGTCGTTTGTCAAGGCTACTCCTCTTATACGGACAGAAGATCAAAGTCACACACCCACCGATATTGAAGGTAAACACCAGTGTACACATTGATATGTCATCTATCTATCTATTTACATGTATCATCATGACCTACAACTAGGGTCTGTGCGCAAAATTTGAATCCCTGTTCTATCACGTAATTGTAAATTAGTTATTTTTTTCTAGCTGCACTAGAAGCAATCAAGAGATATGAAGGTAACGTCGAAGCTGACAAGAATGCTACAGATTCTGGTGTTGTTAATGAAGAGGGGTAAACAAGATTTATTTATGGCGTTCGATATAATTATGGTATTATACTCCTTTTACAATGGTTCCCGAGTGAGACCTTGGCTTTAATTAAGAGAAATTCATTGGCCTATTTGCTGACTTCTAAAGATAAATAAAAATTTCATCAAAATTCCATCAAAATTAAAACACTACTTATGTGTGCATGCATATCTTAGCTTTTTACCTTTTCACTGTTGGACCTTTTCTCAGTTTTCTTTTCAATCATTTAAGTTTGTTATGGCAACCCTTTCACCCAAATTTATAAAGCAAACTGTAACAAAATTGTCATTGAAGGTGATCTACAAGTAAATGTTTTTGAAATGTATGATGTAGTGCCAATTGGCACGACATCAGGCAAGTAATATTTGAACTTTCATTTGGAGTTATTTGTGCTCACAATTATTCTAAGAAAGTGTTGTTGCATTTTCTAATTCTACAGATTTGAACCAGAACCATTGGTGACAGACCAAACCAGGTTTGTGCTGATTCGGAAGGGAACTCAACAAAAGAAAGGCAGCCTAATAGACACGCTTCGCTCACATCGCTTCGTTCGCCGGCAAAGATATCGGGAGGTAATTAATGAGGATACTTATTACAACAATCTGTTTTATTCACAACGCCAATACCAATCTACATGCATTATTTCAACTTCAAAAGAGGTTCCATAGGCAGACCCCTCTATTTTGACCGATAACAATAATTCAGTGATATGTTTGTTTTTATTTTGTTAAAAACTACCCGACAATACAATATGATGTGCAAGAGAGTGGTGTTGACTGTTTATGATGTCTTTAGAGGAAATGGGAGACAAAGACATTCAGGGACAAAATATAAGAACCCTTCCTACACAAGCTGCAGGAAATTTAGCAGATATAGACATGAGGGCCTTGTATGATTTCATATTACTTGTTGCAAAAATTATTCATGCTCAAAATGATCATAGTCTAATGCAAGCTTGTAGACTCGTCAGCATACAATAGTTGTTATTTATGTATTAATGGGAGGATAGTGTACTCTCATCAGTAACGGCCACCATATCCTCAATACTGAGTAGAAACTGCCATATCCCTGTTTTATATTTAGGAGGTGGTGCGCTCTTGGCGCTGTGCCAAGTTTGATAAACCTTACCGCTGTAAAGCATTGGTAAACGAAGTTATGGGCTCATTCACTATAGTAAGAGGCAAACACAATCATCCTGCCTACAGAAAACCTTTAGAAGGATGGAAAGTTGTAAGAGAGGTATGATTATGCCAAATGTGACAATGTGACAAAATATCATATTACATAATCTTACATTTTTCGGGTTGTGCTGACAGGTAAAAACATGTATGTTAAAATTTTTTTATTATTCACATTGTTTGAATCTTTTAATATCAAAGATGATTATTCTAAGAGAGCAACAAATATGTATAAGAATGTACTACATCGGGACTACATCAAGTTGTTGGTGATACTTTTTTTTGACCAAGGATAACCATCCTTCCCTGATTAGTCATATTGACATTTTGCCTTCCTTCCTGTTATCAAAGTGCTTACCTTCACTCCTTTCTCATACATAATCTCTAGAGCCCTTAAAGTGTGAATATTGACCACTTTGGCCTGGCTACCAAGCGCTCATCAACAAAATGATCTTGTTAGGCAGAAAAGCTGGTTGGTAAGGACGGGTTTGCCCCCACCGCATACATTGTTGACAAAGCTGTCAAGAAGTTCTATGACAAGGATTCTGTTATACCTCAAGCAGCCAATAGAAGCAATTTGAGACGATTAGTTCAGCGACGAAGAGCTGCTGCAATGCCACCTCAGCCAAAAGATCTTCATTTCACGGTATAAAGAGATATAGCATGTCTTGACACCAATACCGCATTCAACTTGACCTTTAAAGTTTCTGCACAAATAGTTGCGCCCACACAAAAAGAAATCGACACATCATGTTAGTCAATTCAAGGAGAATATGAATTTCAACAAATTACAGCTGCATAGCCACTGAAGTTTGTAAGCAATAGGCAGTACATGATGAAACACTTATTTTATTGTTACACAGATCTCACCTATACCAGGATTTTTACAAGCTGACTTACGGGGAGCCTCTGGAAGCCGTGCTATTGTTTTTGCTACAGAGGAGCAGCTCCAACTTCTGGCCTCTTCAGAAACCTGGTATACTAAGTTCATTCTTCATTATGAATTAGATACTGAATTCATGTGCATCCGCGGATACTACCTATTTGCCCGAATGATCAATTCCTATTTGTAAATATTGATACAGTACAAAAAGCGGGCTGCAAAAGATTCATGTACCATACTGTATTGGATTCAATTTATAACTCCATATTATTAATATATAAGCAAAACATCATGATTCGTGTTCAGGCTTTGATCATCGCAACTGTAAATAAAATTAAAAAGGAGACAATTATTGTACAACAAACTGAAAGGGTTAAACTGGCACTGATGATGCAAGTATAGCATAATGGCTACCTCCATTGTAAATGTGACAAATTTATTGTTTTTGATATTAAAAAACAATTTTAAGACATGATATGAAATACAATTTAGATATTTCCTGGTGAGAATTCAAGCTATAGTTCATAGGGTTGTTGCAAGTAAAAGTATAAGGCAAAATACCAGTAAACAGTAGCACCACCATGGTGGTTTCCACGCAATATGGAATTTCGATATTTTTCTTTTTTTCAGGGGTGTAGATGGTACATTTAAGACAGTAGTGAAACCATTTAAGCAGCTGCTTACAATCAACTGCTTCGTTAGGACGGTGAATGGTGGCAAACAACTGCCAGCCTTATATGTTCTGATGTCATCAAAACAACGTGCAGACTATGTTATGGCAAGTCATTAAAAACACATACACTTACCAAGGAACCCCGTGTCAAAGATGTGATCGTATTGAATTTTACCTGTGAATGAGGTATTTTGGATATTGACAAAGCATTTATAACTTAACTGTGACCCACTACTTTACTTCCTGGAAATATAGTCGCATGGTGCCAGACAATCGTTTGTTGCTCTAACTGCAATCTATTTTCCAGTGTTTGCTAACAATCTCAGGCATGCTTGTAAGACTTGATGGGTCATACGCTGAGTAAACCCATCGTACATGTGTGTAAAGTGGATTGATGAAATGTGCGTGTAGATGTGAAAAAGTTTGAGCCCAATTGCTAAATTACAGTTGACCATCATTATACCTGTATCAATGCCAGCTAAAATCTCAGCTGGCAGCTTTTAAGAATGGTTCATAATTTTTAATGTAAATGTTGTTTCAGTTCAATATTGCTGGAAACCATGATGGTGGGAAATCACTTCATGGTTGTTTATAACTTTTATCACTTTTGGGTCTTTAAGCATGCAGGAGAGCATCATCCTAGACTAAATCTAGCGGGAGTCTTCACTACCTCAAAGCCCATTTTATTAAACTTACCGTGTAGCTCTCCTAACGGAAGACAAGTTTCTTCGAATTTTGTTGATTAAAGTCATGGTGATTAAAGTCACTTGGTCTTCTCACAAGCTCAGTCCGTGGACTTGAGCAGCAAGATAGTGGGTGCCTTAAGGGCGAGGCTACAATGACTGCTCTCAGTTGCAGGCATGTCAGAGCACACCTGTGGCACAGAGCCCAGTAGTCAGTAGCAGCGGGATTCGAACCCAGGACCTTAAGCACTTGCATGCCAGGCAGGCGCTCTAACCAACTGAGTTACCTCCTTACTTCATGTTTGCTCTAAGTTAATTAACTGGCGGCTAAGAAGTCAGGTAGCTCAAAAAACTTTGAATCATATCATTCTGCTATTGCAGGTATTCGATTGGTTGAAGAATAGTTTCCCTGTTAACGTGCAGACCATCATTGTTGACTTTGAGATTGGTGAGGCAATATTTTACTTTGATTATCGGTATATGATTTGTTGTAAGGTTTCCCAAAAAACTAAAAGTAACTTTTTTTGTTTTTGTGGATGTATACATTGATTTATGCGGTAAAAGTATATTGTTTCTATGGGTATAATGTACATGACATATTGTGCACGTAATCCTTAAAACTGATAAAATGGAAGGGCAACAATTCGACTGTTCAACCGACAGATTATGTACTCTCACACAGTACTCATTTGCTTAAATAAAGGAACTTCGCAATACTGTGGTAGCAGATATTGTTGCGTTCACCATCTTTATTTCAACTATAGAAGTTTGGGTATTACATGCAACAATTAACGTAATAACTATTTGACTCAATACCATACATTTTTATCAAATTCACAGCTAATTTCAGCCGCAAATACATGCCTTGGCCATAGTGCAGGAACATGCTCTGCCATCATTCATTATTATGTACAAATTGAATACCTATTGGCCATTGGTTTATTTTAAAGCAGCATGCTGATGCTGATCGACATTTGCTCTTAAGACATAAATGAACGCTATGAATTATTTCAGGGATATGGGTTGCGGCTCTAGGTGTGTTTGAGAACATAAGGATAGTTGGTTGCAACTTTCACTTTAGAAAGTGTATATGGCGTATGATCCAAAGACTCGGTAAGATCATTGAAATACAGCTTTACCTCTCAAATGATCACTTTGCTTCCAATTAAATTTCCGCTCTGTGTCCTGCTTTTTAATTTGTTGATACTCTGCGACATGCCTTTTCTGAATCTGCTAATCAATGTTTTATAAATCTCCATTTTTTCTAACCATCATAACTTTAAATAGAAGTTTTAAAGCTTCGCTTGATACAGA
>ERZ1740059.1622-NODE-1622-length-11256-cov-3.533345_pt1 | contig 11256 bp, 12 predicted proteins | sample MGYA00581744_ERZ1740059 | MGnify/ENA primary metagenome ERZ1740059 (study PRJEB43018, sample SAMN04849738) | marine metagenome | isolation source: floating plastic debris | place: Pacific Ocean | collected 2008-08-28 | study: EMG produced TPA metagenomics... | reverse complement strand
AGCATCAAAAGACGGGATTTTGTAATTTGTTCTTTATTTTTTGTCCTTTGTAACTAATGACCAATGACTAATGACTAATAACTGTTTTTGTCCTTCGTCCTTCGTCCTTTGTAACTAACGACCAATGACTAATAACCAATGACCAATGACCAATGACTAGCGACTAATAAAAATGAATCCAGAATTAATCAATCAACTACAACTGGGTGCTAACGGACTGCCTTATAAAATTCCCATGCACCCCAACTTAGTCCATTTGACTTTAGGCTTATTTATTATTGGCATTGCTTTCGATATTGTCGGGGTGTTATTTCCCTTCGATAAAGTAGTTTTTAAATATTTAGCTATTCCTGCGACTCGTGCCAACTTCTTTGATGTGGGTTGGTACAATATGCTCGGTGCTGCGATCGTGACTTTTTTTACCGTAGCCTTTGGTTTTTATGAAATCATGTTGGTCGGCTCAACTTCAGACATCAAGAGTGCTTGGGGTTTGGGAGCGATGGAAACTATGCTCTGGCATGGCGTTGGCGGTGTTTTATTGCTGGCTGCTATCGTCGGCATGACCATCTGGCGTGGCGTTCAACGCTATGGTTGGCGCAACGATACTAGTAGACAAGTACAGTGGCGATACTTGCTGGCTGGTTTGGCAATTATGTTTGTGATGTATGTTCACGGGACTTTGGGCGCGCAACTAGCTGCGGAGTTTGGCGTTCACAATACAGCAGGAAATTTGCTCCGCTTAGGACAAGATCCCAATGTCGTACTTAAATGAGGTCGATTAAAAAATATGAAACGAGCTATTACACTGGGCGCGATCGCAATTTTTTTAACTATAGCCAGCATTTGGATGGGAAAAGCTTCTTATTCCTGGTTTCCTCCCCAAGCTTCTGCCGAGGCTATTTTATACGACGATTTGTTTAGTATCTTAACTGCGATCGGAACGTTTATATTTTTAGGCGTTACCTTGGCAATTGTTTTCAACATTATCTTTTATCGGGCTGGTAGATACGACACCAGTGATGGCCTTCCTATTGAAGGAAACATTCGTTTGGAAATCCTTTGGACTGTTACCCCGCTACTGATTGTTATTGGTTTGGCTACTGCCAGCTATCAAACCTACGACAAAATGAATTTACATGGCCCTACGGAAATTGCTAGTTTACCTCAAGTTATAGAACCCGCTTATGCAGATACGGGCATAATAGCCGAACCCATGACTAATGTAGAAGTAGACTCCAAACAGTGGGCGTGGGTATTTCGCTATCCTGAAAAAAATGTTACCAGCACCGAACTACATTTACCAGTAAACCAAAGGGCGCATTTCCAATTGCGATCGCAAGATGTGATTCACGGCTTTTATATTCCCGCCTTTCGCGTCAAGCAAGATATTATTCCCGCCAAAACTATCGATTTTGAATTTACGCCAATCTTAGAAGGTAAATATCGTTTGCGCGATTCCCAATATAGCGGGACTTACTTCGCAGCCATGCAAGCTGATGTGGTTGTAGAGTCTCCAGAAGATTACCAAGCTTGGTTAACCAAAGCAGCCAAACAAACTCCAACCCCCGCACCAAATCAGGCAGCTAGCGAATATGCCCGTAGGCAACAAAAAGAAGATTCCGCAGGTTGGAAAACCGTTGTTCCTGCACCCGCACCAATGGTTAATTATCATTCTTAAATTTGTTGTTTGTCCTTCGTCCTTCGTTTGCCTTATTAAATGACCAACAATCAATGACCAATGACCAGTGACCAACAACGAACAACCAATCACTAATAAATAATGACTACCACCACCCCCCAAGACTTAATTCCCAAAACGCCACCGAATTGGCGCAAGTATTTTAGCTTTAGTACCGACCACAAAGTAATCGGCATTCAATATATAGTTACGGCATTTTTCTTCTTTCTTCTAGCTGGTGTTTTCGCCATGATTATGCGGGGAGAATTGATTACTCCCGAACCAGATTTGCTAGACCGCACTGTATATAACGGTTTGTATACCATGCACGGGACGATTATGCTGTTTGGCTGGACTTTTCCCGTCTTGTCTGGCTTTGCTAATTATCTCGTACCTCTGATGATTGGGGCGAGGGATATGGCGTTTCCCCGTCTCAATGCCGCAGCTTTTTGGATGATTCCCGTTGTCGGTATACTATTTATCCTTAGCTTTCTTGTCCCTGGAGGGCCTGCTCAGTCTGGTTGGTGGGCATACCCGCCTCAGAGCTTGCAGAATCCTACGGGTAATTTGATCAACGGTCAATTTATCTGGCTGTTAGCAGTAGCTATATCTGGTGTTTCTTCCATTATGGGGGCGTTAAACATCGTCACTACCATCATTCGGATGCGCGCCCCTGGTATGGGCTGGTTTAAAACTCCTGCTTTCGTTTGGACGGTGTTAGCAGCCCAGTTAATTCAACTCTATGGCTTACCTGCTTTAACTGCTGGTGCGGTAATGCTGTTGTGCGATTTATCCGTCGGGACAGCATTTTTCGACCCTGCCCAGGGAGGCAACCCCGTATTGTTCCAGCACTTCTTCTGGTTCTATTCCCACCCTGCGGTATACGTAATGGTTTTGCCCGTATTTGGCATCTTTTCGGAAGTATTTCCTGTATATGCCCGCAAACCACTATTTGGCTACAAAATTGTGGCAGTATCTTCCTTAATCATTACTGGCTTGAGCGGTATCGTTTGGGTTCACCACATGTTTGCTAGCGGTACTCCTGGCTGGATGCGAGTGGTATTTATGGCAAGTACGATGCTAATTTCCGTACCCTCAGGGATTAAAGTATTTGCTTGGGTAGGTACAATTTGGGGCGGTAAACTGCGTCTCGATACTTCGATGCTATTTGCAATGGGTGGTTTAATTAACTTTGTCTTTGCAGGTATCACAGGCATCATGTTATCTTCCGTACCTATCGATATTCACGTCAACAATACCTACTTTGTCGTTGGACACTTCCACTATGTCCTTTATGGCACGATTACCTTTGGAATTTATGCAGGTATCTATCACTGGTTTCCCAAGATGACAGGGAAAATGTATTACGAAGGTTTGGGCAAACTTCACTTTTACCTGACTATTGCGGGTACTGCCCTCAACTTTCTACCGATGCACCCTGTAGGTTTAATGGGTATGCCTCGTCGCGTAGCTTCCTACGATCCCGAATTTGCCTTTTGGAATGTGCTAGCTAGCCTAGGCGCATTTTTACTCGGTATTTCGACTATTCCTTTCCTATTAAACATGGTTAGTTCTTGGATTTCGGGCAAAGAAGCAGGTAACAATCCCTGGCGGGCAATTGGTATAGAATGGCTGGTTTCTTCCCCTCCCGAACATGAAAATTTTGAAGAGATTCCAATAGTTATTGCCGAACCTTATGGTTATGGGAAGGATGAGAAGTTAACGGAGAATATGGGGTAGTTATTGGTCATTGATTATTGGTCATTGGTTATTGGTCATTAGTCATTGGTCATTGGTCATTGGTTATTTTATTAGATACAAAAAGCAAAGGACAAATAACAAAGGACAAAAATTATGACTGATAGCACTATTACCGATAAAGAATTGCATTTAGAACATGAAGAAGATAATAGAATGTGGGGATTTAGTATTATTCTATTGTCTGAAAGTGTAATTTTTCTCAGCTTTTTTGCTGGCTATATTGTTTATAAAACTACTGCCGTTAACTGGCTTCCCCCAGGAGTATCGGGATTAGAAATTCGCGAACCCGCAATTAATACCATAATTCTAGTTTCCAGTAGCTTTGTCATATATATTGCCGAGCGTTTTTTACACAAAGAAAATATTTGGGGTTTCCGCATCTTTTGGTTGTTGACTATGGCAATGGGCAGTTATTTTCTCTACGGTCAAGCTGTGGAATGGATGGGGCTAGAATTTGGTTTTACCTCTGGAGTTTTTGGCGGAGTATTTTATTTATTAACGGGCTTTCATGGTTTGCACGTTTTAACGGGAGTGCTATTACAAGCCATTATGTTAATTCGTTCTTTTATTCCTGGTAATTATGCAGGAGGAGAGTTTGGCGTAGAATCAACTTCTTTGTTTTGGCACTTTGTTGATGTGATTTGGATTGTCTTGTTTGTTTTAATTTATGTTTGGCAATAATATCAAGTCAGCTTAATTGGTTCAGAAAAAATATAGTCGGCAAATTTTTTAAGTCTCACGCAAAGTCGCAAAGGCGCAAAGAAAAACGCGAAAGTTTTATTGGAAGTAATCAATCTGATAAACATGACCCTAATATATCCATTTTTGGTTGTCAAGTGACAACCAAAAGCTTTGTTACGTTATTTCAAATTTATAATTTCCCTAATTTAAAGCTAATGTTGAAATTTGCATTTGTAAGTAACGAGACAATTTGCAAAATAAATAATTAAAAGAATTGCTGATTGTATGATTTTACTGAAAACTCAGAACATTGAAGAGGCAATATGAATAAAGTAACTAAATACCGACAAATTGTTTGTCAGTTTTTACAAGATTTTGCAAAAGATGACTCTGAAGCACAATTAATATTCGATTCCGAACGCGATCGCTATTTAGTAATGCACGTTGCTTGGCGTAATGATTATCGTATCTATGGTTGTGCGATGCAATTGGATTTAATTGATCAACAAGTTTGGATTCAAAATAATAGCACTGAAATATATGTCGATCGCGAATCAATTGAAAGAGGTATCGATCCGCAAGATGTTGTTTTGGGTTTTCGTTCTCCTAGTGTTAGAAAAAAAATAGCTTCAATTTTACAAAACAAATAACACCAAAGACTAATAACAAATGACAAAAGACCAATGACAAATAACAAAAAAAAGGACTAATAACATGATTATCGACGACCAATTTTACGATGTGATTATTGTTGGCACTGGCGCGGGGGGAGGAACGATCGCTCGCAAATTAGCCGAGGCTGGCAAGAAAATTCTAGTATTAGAACAGGGCGAGTTTACGGAAAAAGAAAGTTCGGAATTAGTTGAAGACGAACTGTTTAAAAAAGAAGATTATCACGCCCCAGAACAGTGGTACGATCGCGAGGGTGAGCCGTTTTTTCCCCAGGCTAAGTATTGTGTTGGGGGAAACACCAAAATCTATAGCGGGGTTTTATCGCGCCTGCGAGAAAAGGATTTTGAGCAAGTACAACATCAAGAAGGGATTTCCCCCGCTTGGGGTTTGAAGTATGCCGATTTTGAACCCTATTATACAGAAGCGGAGGAACTATATCAGGCACATGGTAAGACTGGTGACGATCCGACAGAACCCTCTCGGAGCAAAGATTTTCCTCTGCCTCCAGTCGATCGCATTGTTCAAATAGAAGAATTAGGCGATCGCTTATCCAAACACGGACTCCATCCTTCATATCTGCCTATTGGTATTGGGGATGAAGGACGCACAGACTCGGAAGATACGGGAATTAGCCCAGCTATTCGGGCAAAAAGGGATATAACTCTGAAGACTTCGGCAAAGGTAGTTTCTTTACACACTAATCCTGCGGGAACTGAAGTAAAAGGGGTTCAAGCAGAGGTAAATGGACAGACTTATTTATTTATGGGTCATATTGTCGTGCTTTCCTGTGGAGCGATTAATTCTGCTGCTTTATTATTGCGATCGGCTAATGAAAAATATCCCAATGGGTTGGCGAATAGTTCCGATTTGGTGGGACGCAATTTGATGAAGCAATTAATGACGGTAATTCTTCAGCAGTCTCCCAAGCCTAATGATGGTTTGTTTCAACGCAGTATGAAAAATAAAGATTTTTATTGTGGAGATAAAGATAATCCGTACCCCATGGGACACATTCAAGATGCGGGAGGTTTGCTCCAAGATGTTATTTTTTCTGAATCTCCACCAATTCTATCGATCGCAGCCAAATTAATGCCTGGTTTTGGTCTAAAGAAATTAGCCAAAAACTCCGTTGGCTGGTGGCTGCAAACTGAGAATTTACCCGATCCGAAAAATAGAGTTTATCTTAAAGGAGAAAAGGTCTATCTTGACTATACACCCAACAATTTGGAGGCACACGATCGCTTATTATATCGTTGGCAAGAAGTTCTCAAAGCCACTGATAAAAAATCTCGTGGTATCCATCCCTATGGTGGTGCGCCCATCCAAGTAGTCGCCCATCAATGCGGTACTTGTCGTTTTGGGGTCGATCCCCAGTCTTCTGTCTTAGACCTAGACTGTCGCACCCATGATGTTGATAATCTCTATGTGGTAGACAGTAGTTTCTTTCCTTCTAGTGCTGCGGTTAGTCCTGCTTTAACAGTAATTGCTAATGCTTTGCGAGTGGGAGATAAATTGATCGAGAGATTGGCTTAGATATAAAGTATCTTGCTTAATAGGAATCAGATAGAGGCGGCAAAATAAAGGAGGTTGACTGCTGGATACTCCTCGCTCTCTCTCTATAGGGAACTTTTCCCTTGGGTGTTGTCACATACTGCTCGATAAATTTTAGTAGATCGGGGACAGATTCTATCGGTGCTAGCTTTTCTAGGATAAATGTCAGTTTATCATTGGCAGCCAAAGTAACGGCGCAGGAACGACGACAGGCTGCCATACAGGAAACAGGTTTTATCTCAATGCGATCGCTCCAGTCATGCTCTTCTAAACCTTTTTTCAATTCTTCAATTAAATGTTGTCCTCCTGAAAGTCCATGTTTTTTATTTTGAGTTTCAGAGAAGCGACACAGACTACAAACTAATAAAGTGTGTTCGGTCATGGTAGTTTTGTTAAGTTAGTTATTGGGATTTTTCAGTTCGAGATAAGCTCAAAAGCTTTTATCCACTTTTTAAGAGCTAATAGGGGCTGGTTTGGACAGCCAGATTAATCAGCTAATTGCGATCGCAACTAGAGCCAGCAAAACAGATTTAATTGATTTCATTTTTTATTGATTTAATAACAGGCGACTGCAAGAGTGTGGTGTCGAGTCTCATGCAGTGCGTCATATAGGGGATAGGTTGAAAAATAAAGCGTCCAAAGAATTATTAGACACATACCAATTAACAGGAAAACCTGAACTGGCAATGACAAAACCAAACGCTGAGTGCGCTGCCAAAAAATATTTGTGCTAGCCATTATCTGTACCTCGCAGATTGATTGCTTATGTAGTGTTAATATCGGCGGGCATTCTGACTTAGAGATTTTCCAAAAAACTCGCGGGTTCGCTAGTTAATCTCATTACAGTTGCGGGACAGCGATGGATTCTCACCAAACTTTCCCCATTACTTCTAACAATTGAAAATTATTAAAACCGAATATAGAAATCAAAATAACATAATATGTTGTGCTTAATAAAATTATTTGCAACAAAGATTAATGTTTTAGTCAAACTACTAGATTTTTATTACATAATTGGCGATCGCATATTAATCTTATAGAATATTTAAGCTCTAATTTGTTGAATAAACTCAATAAATAGTTGCCAGCTATCATGCTTATTAATAGCCTGACAAATAGCTTTGACTTTCGATTCTGATAATACAACTGTGGGGTTTGTTATTTGTAAAATTTGGGACATTTTTTTAATTTCGTTAGGCGATCGCTCTACCAGTAATCGATGATAAAGCCAGCACCAACGTTTTAGAATATCTACTTCTTCACCAGATACTAAAAACTTTAAATTTTGCAAAATATAGTCAGGTTTATCTCGCCATTGTAAAGAAAAGTTTTGCCTTAGTTCGCTAAAAAATTTGCCATAATTAACTTTAGTTAAAAACAAAAATTGTAGAGTAAGATCGATTAATTCTTCAGTTTCCCAAACAGATAAACGAGTAAATCCTAACTTTCGCAACATTTGCTGATGATAATATTGAGTGTAGGATTCAAAAAAAGTATTTAAAGCTGTCTCCATTTCTGTCTCAGGAATCACTGCCGATAGTGGATGCTGCAACATGGCTAAATTCCAACGACATACACTTGGCTGATTGCGATAGCTATATCTTCCTTGGCGATCGAATGTAGCAGGAGTGAATGTGGGGTTATATGTATCGATAAAAGCATAAGCACCATAATCAAAGCTTTCTCCTACAATCGACATATTATCGGTATTCAGTACTCCATGACAAAAACCCACAGCCATCCATTGCGCGACCAATTTAGCGACACGCTCTACCAATTCCCTATAAAAACGAACATAACAATCTGATTGTTGCCATAGATGGGGATAATAGTATTGAATAACATGGTCTAATAACTGCTGAATTAGATCGATGCGATCGTAATATTCTAAGCGTTCAAAAGTACCAAAACGCAGATGAGAATTGCTAAGACGCACCATAACCGCACCTCGAAACAATTCATCATTTCTGGTTAAAGCTTCAGTTTCAATTAAACTCAAACAGCGAGATGTTTTGATACCCAAACAATGTAATGTCTCCGCAGCTAGCACTTCGCGAACTCCACTTCTAAGAGTCAAACGACCATCTCTAGATTGGGAATAGGGAGTTTGTCCCGATCCCTTCGTGCCAAAATCATATAGCTTTCCGTCAGTCCCTCGTACCTGCCCATAAAGGACTCCCCGCCCATCTCCCAAATAGGGATTGTATTGCCCAAACTGATAACCATGATAGCGAAGTGCCAAACAAGATTGTTTGCCTCGAAAACGACCGCCAAAATCGAGAAAATGCCGATCGCTAACTGTATCAGAATCCAAACCCAAAATCGGCAAAAGCTTATCATTACGAAAGCGCAGAATATGCTGAGAGAAATTAGCAGGCTGCACGCGATCGAAGTATTGATTACCCAACGACTCTAAAACTGGTTCGTAATTAAGATTGAAAAAAGGATTTGCCATTCGTTATTACAGGGGCATAACATCACTCGTTTTTTGCCGTACATTTTCGATCTGATGACTAATGACCAGTAACCAATGACCAATTAAAAATTCTTAGCAGTCTGCTTATTAAAATCGAACTGAAATCTTTTATCACCATGAGTTTCCCCATACAAATTTAAGGTGATAGTAGGGTTATCTCCCAATGCTTCAATGCTATGAATAGCATCAGTAGTAAAGCTAATAATATCTCCTGGTTCGATAATTCTTTCACCAACGCGGTCTATTTTGCCAGGAAATTCGCTAGTAGGATTACGTTTCCAGAAAGTATTTTTTTGTTTTCCCTCTAGCACGACTACAATCCCCCAAGTACCATGATTGTGGATTGGGGAGGTTGTTCCAGGCAAATTCATTTCTGTTTGAATAGTCATCGGAAATCCCAACTCATCGTATAGCATAACTACAGAAACTCCAGTCTTTGAGTTTGCTTCGGGCAGTCGAGTCTTGATGGTATAACAGTTCAAAACCAGTTTTCTAACCAACATCCGCAGTCCTGATAGATAACTTATCTCGTTCATTCCTTCGGCAGCCGCCAACCTGATAATATCTTCTGCTTCTGTTAAAAACCGATATAGTCGATATTCTTCAGCTAATAAATCCCAATCTCTCACTGACTGACACAGACAGCAAATACCATCTTTTTTGACTAACCAATCTGCTGTTTTCATTTTATTTGTCCTTTGTCATTCGCTATTCAGTAAAAATCTACGACTAATAACTAACGACTATATTTTGGCGTTCCGATCGCAATATTTCAGCAATACTTTGGGGCATTTCTTCTAATCCCGTCTCATTTTCTGAAGCTTTAATTGGTGAGACAAAGGTAAAACAGGGGTCGCAATCTTTAGTTTCATCATAAACTTGAATTATCCACTTATCTGGTAATCCTTCCACACCAATTTCTACTACATACCAGCGATTATCTACACTGTGAGAACTCAAAGAAATAAAAAAGTCGCGATCTTCTTCTGGAACTTCATAATCTTCTAAAAAAAATTCTAATGCCATTTTTTCGGCATTCTTAGATGTTAATTCCATGATGAGTAAATGAGTAAGTTAAGTACAATTAGAACAATTTTTAGTTTTTGAAATTGATAACCAATAACCAATGACCAATAACCACCCTCGACAGTTTGCTCAACGGGGGGAACCCCCGCAACGCAACTGTCTCGCAATAATCAATAACTAACAATCAGTAGATTTCTTTTCCCAATGGCGAAATAAAAATATCCACAGTGGCAAAGATAAGTTGAGAGCCATTAAACGCACAGAATGAGCCAGGGGCACAATTTCTGGATGATGGTCTAGTGCAAGGGCGACTAAAATCATTTCTGTCGAACCTCCTGGTGCAGTCAGCAGCATACAAGTTAGCCAGTCCCAAGGGGTAAACACGATCGCAATAGTAGCAGCAACAAATCCACTAACAATGGTCATTGCCACTGAAATAAAGGCATGGAGAACATTTTTGCTGGTAATATTTACACTTTCGCTCCAAGCTTCTCCAACGGTAATTCCTAATAATATTTGACCAACTATACTTATAGCTTGAGGTGGAGTAAAAACAATCTCAGGAATATAAGGAAGAGAGGAAATACCATAATTAAAAATCGTGCCAATAACCAAAGTTCCAAAAAAGGAAGCAGCAGGAATACGTAGTTTAGTTGCTATTTTTACTCCGAGGTAAGCTGTAGCAATTACCAGGATTAGTAAGCATAAATAAACCAAATCCTGATTAATTACAAAGTCTTGCCAAGAAAATATAGTCTGATTGATATTACGCTCGGATATTCCTGCTATTAAAGGAATAATTAAAATTACGCTGGTAATGCGGAGAGTTTGCACCATTGCCACCAAGGAAACATTGCGATCGTATTCCGCAGCAATACTAGACATAGTGGCTACTCCACCAGGCACAGTAGCTAACATGGCATTGAGCAAGTTGATTTGACTAATACGAGAGTAAAAATAACCAATTCCACTGCCACAAAATAACATAAATAACGTTAAAAATATAAACAGTGGCAACCGAGAGGAAGCAGCTAATAAATTACTATCGGCGATCGCAAATCCGATGGATAAACCAACCATTGACTGTCCAATTTTCCTGGCAATTTTATTGGGTTTGAGAGTGTTTTTAAAAATAGCTTGATAACTTTTGATAACTATTACACCCGCACCCATGCCGCCAAAAATCCAGGCGATACTCCCCAAACCTAAATATGAGATTCCTATACCCAAAAATAGAGCAATAATTATTTCCCAGATAGCGATCGCAAATTTAGTACTAGCCTGAGTCATTGGTTATTGGTCATCGGTTATTAGTTATTAGTTATTAGTTATTGGTTATTAGTCATTAGTTATTGGTTATAGGGTATTAGTCATTAGTTATTGGTTATTGGTTATTAGTCATTAGTTATTG
>ERZ1740059.1621-NODE-1621-length-11259-cov-8.181632_pt1 | contig 11259 bp, 6 predicted proteins | sample MGYA00581744_ERZ1740059 | MGnify/ENA primary metagenome ERZ1740059 (study PRJEB43018, sample SAMN04849738) | marine metagenome | isolation source: floating plastic debris | place: Pacific Ocean | collected 2008-08-28 | study: EMG produced TPA metagenomics... | reverse complement strand
TTTCACCGCCCAGTCCCAGGGCTAGGCGAGTGACTAACCTTGCGATTTTAATCAACCTTTTAATCAAACTTCAATCAACCTACATAGCTACGCCATTTTATAATGTTGTGCAGGTTTTCTAGACCAGAAAATTCCCTTTTGGGGGCTGGTCTCAGTTCAATCAATGGCAATGTGATTGCGCATAGGGCTGCAGCAGCAACTTGGGCTGTGCATGCAAAGCAAGGACTGAACAAAGAATAGATTTGATAGTTGTATCAAAGAGTGGGCTTACTCCATGGTTGTAGGATATACCAAAGCCTCCAGTGCGGTATAAGGGAAGGGTAAATTTTACACTGGCTGTTAGTTCATCTGTTGGTCGGATGGGCTCAGAGTCAGTATAGGTACATATATATCACATCAAGGAGTCTAACAACCAGCTCCTTGGTCACATAGAGACAAATTTTTTTTATTCTAAATCATAATATAGCAAATCACACATACACATACATCAACAATCAAAGCTTAATCAGTTAATCACTTAGTTAACTTTTTTTAATGATAAAAAAATCATTGCTTGCTGGTGATTACCTTGACTGAGTCTTTCCCCAGTCTTGCTTCAGTGCTTCCCCATCCTGACTCTCTTTTATCTTTCTTTTTTTCATGGTAAGTGTACACACTGCCATTGGTACAATTTGCTCCATGTCTCCTGCCCATTCTTAAAAAAAAGAGAAACAAAAGTAAACCAAAACAGAAATTCTTTTTGATTCTTCTCTTCAAAATAATACTTGGTTTGGAAAAGCACAATAATTGGAGACTGACTCCGTACATATTCTATTGATAAATTTTGCCTGCATTTTTTAGCTCTGAACTAAGAATATAGAATAGAAAATATACCTCATTGTTAAATTTCGATGTATTTAGTTTGTTTATTTTCAAGTTAGTGCAAAACACATAATTTCTCTTTTGAAATTGGCAATATTGGCAAATCAAATTAGAGCTTTACAGCATAGATTCTAAACTGTGATTGGCCACAGGTAGGCACAGGAATGGGTAATCACAAAGGCTCATTGACAAAAGGTAGCAGGTGCTTGTTAGGTGTCATGAATTTTAGTTTGACCCAGGGTTTGACTCATCCAAAAATAACAGACATTGCTCACATATGAGAATCTACTCTGAATATCAGTGACCATCATGGACATATGCTGATACCTGTTGCTTCTTCTGAGAAAGGTCAGTCAAATTGAGCACTATGGCTAAGTACAACAGAGGGCTGCTCATTTCAACATTCTGTGGACTACTAATTTTCTCAACTACTGGTGTTATAAGTCAGAGGAATCCGATACAAGGACCTGAACAACCTACTCATGGATTGTGTGAGGACATCACTATACCAATATGTAGGGACATTGGATATAATCAAACCTTTATGCCCAACATGTTAGGCCATGAAACTCAAAATGATGCAGGCTTGGAGGTAACTACATATCACCCATTGGTAAAAATTAACTGCAGCCCTCAACTAAGCCTATTCTTATGTACATTATACTTACCCGTGTGTACAATACTAACGACACCGGTACCTCCCTGTCGTAGTGTATGTATAGCTGCACGAGACGGATGTAAGGGGCTCATGAAGAAGTTCGGACATGACTGGCCAGAACACATGGCATGTGAGAAATTCCCTGACCCTCCTGAACTATGCGTGTCATCTACTGGAGGATCAAATCCGGCAGCACCTGGAGGTTTTTCGACGCTTGAGACTCCAGTTTTTAATCGCCCTGGCGTCTTCGAGGACATTAACTCTGTAAGAACAACCACTTCTACATCCTTCAAAGTTCCATCTGCTGAGTTTGAAGTTCATAGCGAGTGTCCCAAAGACTGGGAGATGAAAAGCAAACAAGCTGGGAAGTATGAACTTCGACTTTCAGATGATTATATTGTAAAGAACTGCGGATTACCATGCAGGAACGTAATGTTTACAGAAAAGCATGAGGAGTTTGCTCGATACTGGATAGGTGTGTGGGCAATTCTCTGCTTTATCTCAACTCTGTTCACTGTGCTCACCTTCCTCATCGATATGAGGCGCTTCCGCTACCCTGAGAGACCAATCATATTCATATCCGGCTGCTATCTTATTATATCTGCCTGCTATGTTGTGGGATTCGTTCTGCAGGATAGAGTGTCATGTGTGACCTCTGATGGAGGCGTTTCTGTCGTCACGCAGGGCACTAAGAATGAAGGCTGTACCATACTATTTATGCTCACATATTTCTTCACTATGGCGTCGTCCATCTGGTGGGTGATTCTGACTCTCACATGGGTATTAGCGGCTGGACTCAAATGGGGACATGAAGCTATCGAGTCTAACTCACAGTACTTTCACTTGGCTGCTTGGGCCATACCAGCCATCAAATCCATTACTATAATCGCTGTGGGAGCCATAGACGGAGACGTTCTATCAGGTATGACAATTACTAGAAGTAGTCTTTTGTGTATTTTGCTTAGTTTTCATTGTATCAATCTGCCAAATTATAGTGTTCATTGAACTGGACAACACTTAACCTTAGTGTAGGTAAGTGCAGGTTTTATGTGCCAACCCGACAATCATATGGGTTAAGGAATGGCACCCGTTGTACCACCTTTTTTTGTTTTTGTGTTTTAATCAATTACTCTTTCAATTAACTGAGTATAATCATAGTTCGCTGAACACACCACTTATAAGCAGTATCCTCTCAATATGTATTCAATTAGCCTCACATGAACAATAATCACCTCAAATCAAATAGTGATTCACTGCTAGCAGTGGCCATTCGATGAGTTTCGCAGATGCACGACTGCATTGTTTCGTGCTTTTTCTAAAGTGATTATCAGTCAGTGGGGGGCCTGCGGTTGGTACAATGCAGTGTACAGTATGATTTCACAATAATTTGGAGGCATCCCTAAGAAATGTGCCTTTGTCCCAAATTTTTGATGCTGTTTTCGGTTCCATGTCCACTGAGTAGATAAGAGCTGTTTACGTAAATATTTGCCACTTTTTGTCAAAATTTCGCCACTGATCAGCTTTTTGTAAATATTTTTTATCCTAATCCATAAACTTAAGCCCTATGCAAAAATAGAGCAGCTGTGAACAATGAAATGGGGTGTTTCATTGCTGTAAATTCATGCTAGAGATAAACTACTATCCTATCTTATAGACATAAATTATTCACCAGCATTAATTTTTGCCGTTTTCACGACTTGAGGTAGCTTATTTCGTTTGAAAAAACTGAAAAGTATGAAACTTTTTACCAGCCAAAATTTCTACATCTAGTGTAGTTTATTCCTATATCTAGAGGCATAAATGAACTCCCAACCCGGCTACGGGAGGGTAAATTGATTAACTATATATTTGACTGCAAAAAACCATCCGCAACTGCCCTCGGTTTAGACATTTAGAATTCCATGTCATTTGGTCAAGTTTTGGTGTCAAACTTGTGACACATTGATTTGTTTTGTTTTGGCCCACTCTGCTCTGTTGATGAGAACCGTATGAGAGTAGGTTAAATGACATCTCAGGGAATTGGTATGGAGGCTGATTCGGTGTTTTTTCAAAGGTTGCAGACAACGAGCATTCAGTCCGCTTGAGTCGATCACACAGCTCACTGTTGTTCTACTCAAATAATCCGTTCTATCCGAGAAACCATAAAGCATCACTATCCTAGAAATCACCACAGAGAGCGGATAATATCTCGTCCGTGTCAAAACTAACAGGATGAGTGATGTGTTTGTCATGCATCATTTAGGTTGTACCACATGAGTGAATGAGCGCAGCCATCAAACAAAGCTATCTCACTACACCATAATCTGATAGGCTTGACCACAAATCTTGATCAGTGATTGAAATTATCCCTAGAATAGATGGTCCTAATGGCTGGGAGATGCATCCACGTTTGAACTCGTACTCCCTGGGTTAAAAAAATGGTTATATTTTTACCATAGGCATAATAATAGTTGGTTTGGACTGAGTGAATTGTCAGCTTAGGAGCGCCTTCTACAATTACTAGGTCTAAATGGTCTAAATGTACAATACTATCATAACCAAGTCAACAAAAATCATTGTCTGGCTATATTAACAGTACACGGGTACCTAAAATGGCCAGGTTTTGCAAAGTATTTCGCTCGTAGGTGTATTTTTTTTAGTTGTATTTTTGATAGAAGAGTGGCCCAGGAGAAGTAGACATGTATGTATTCAAACTAGCAGGTCATGGCAAGATACACCATCTCAAGTCACAGTCATTATAGGCTCTTCATTTTTGATGACACTTCACCTGTCAAACAGTATATAAATGGCATAACTTTTCAACTCTTTATTATGGTTTTAGTTTATTTATCGCCATATTGTCACTTCACTTTGTTACTGAGATTTAACGTTGGTGTGTTGTTTTGTTTTGCAGGTGTCTGTTTCACAGGCTTGTCAGACAGGACATCACTGATTGGATATGTTATAGCTCCGCAAGTCGTGTATCTCACACTCGGCACTATATTCCTCATAGCTGGATTTATCTCCCTATTTAATATAAGAAATGTAATTAAACATAGCGGTACTAAGACTAATAAACTGGAGAAGCTGATGATCAGGATCGGCATATTCTCTGTACTCTATACAGTACCAGCTATAACAGTCATAGCCTGTAATATATATGAACTTCTACACAGGGACATGTGGATACAAAAGTTTATAGCTCAGATAAGCTGTAGCAAGCTGTACAGCGGGGCGTTATCCTGCCCCCCTAATGCTGTAGAACTAATGACAAGTAGTGGACCGGACTTTGCCTGGTTTGTACTGAAGTACCTCGGATATCTAATAGTGGGGATAACTTCAGGATTCTGGATCTGGTCTAATAAGACTATGAGCTCATGGGGTTCTGTAATTAAACATTTATGCTGCTGTTGTTTCAGTAAACAGCCGCGAGAGGCTGCTGTCTGAATTAATGAATGTTTAGTTGAAGTAGATTGATTACTCATTACCATTTAAATTTTCATCTTCTCAGGCTGTGCTCAAGAACAAGAACAAACATCCGAGCCTTCCCTACTCATCGCAGCATCGTCAGAATACTGAAGCTGCTGCTTTATTGAGTAGCTGCTCCTCTATACTGGCTTACCTAGTTAATATTTATTCATGCCAGTATGATTGTTTTGTATTACAATGTATGCTGTTGCAATTGACAGTATTAATTTTGTATGTTAACTGAAATTCTGTAAACTGATCCCTTTTGTACGTGAAAGCTGTGTGGAAATATTATTTTTCAAAAGGCCCTTTTGTATCATATACAATAGGAGTTAAGATGAGGCAGACTGTTAAGAATAGGCTAACCTAGCCCCAGGCTAATTAAAAACTTTTCTGAAAATTGATTAGTAAGTAGTCATGTTGCAATTATTGTTTTGGTACTGTGGGTATCAAGTTTTCAAATATCTTAGTTGGAAATCGAAAGATGAGGTTTAACTATCTGTTGTTAGCCTGTTTGAAAGAAGAGGCGTAATCGCCAATATTTCTGTCTAGATAACTTTGTTTGCATAACTAACAGACCCACCATGATGGAATGGTCTCGGTGCTATCCACAGCCCATTATTATGTAACTGCAGTTAACTAATTAATCAAAATGTGTAGAGACTTTTCAATGAATTATTTCAAGTTCCATGTCAAATTTGTTCTGTACAGTACATTATTTTTTATTATATTTTAAGGGTTTACCTGTATTGAAGTTGAAGTAATCAATGTTGCAGAATCGCATCTCATTATGAAATTTTCTCCTGCTTTATGTATTCCTTTTACCTAAGCATGTGAAAATAAAAAGGAAAGTGGGTTAGATCTATCATAGAATTTCATCGTCCCAAAATGCCGGTGTTGAGCCAGGGAGTTCGATGAAGGAGAAGCAATGAGATAGATGGAAGTGCTAGGAGCAGAGAATATCCAAAATGAGTTGTGTGCCCACGCTTAAAGAGAGCATAAACCCCTGTTTAGCTTCAAAACTCGAAAAATAATCACATTAATGATAATGCATTTCAAAAATATATATCAGTGACTGTCTGATAGTAAATATCAGTGTAGATGAATCTCTGTGACTTTCTAGACTCAATCCATTATAACGTTACCACATTATTTACAGTGTATAGGTTTGTAATTCAGGGAATTGAAAATCAAGCCAAATCGATGCATTGGAAATCGCCACATAGCACTAAGAGAACCCTCAACGGAACCCACGAACGGTTGAGCGGCGTTAGTAAGTTGAAATGGAATGAGGGCATGACTTTTATACTGGGTATGATTGTGAAGTAAACATCAGGGTCTCTTGTGTTGGCAGTGGAAGCTGAAGCGACATACCGAAAGCCATATGTATGTGTAGTATGTGATGGGCACAGCTGAAAATACATTCAGTCATTCTTTTCATAGTAAGATTTGGTTGCATCAAGGGCAGAATAACGGGATGGAACACAGTATCAAAGTTTCATGGAATGAAAATGCTGAATGTAACATAGGAACCAGAGACTGCAACTTGGATCCACTCAGTAAAACTGGCCTTTACGCATTGACTTGATATGATGAGAAGCGTTCCAAATTAATCCCTTGCAATGACTCCAGCTAGATACCGACTAATTGAGACACATGGACCCTGTTTCTGTTTAGAATTTGACTGTGTGAAAACTTTCCTGGCGCTCCAACGTTTCTTTTCACTGATGTAATTGAGGAAAAGAACAACTAAAAGAGTTTTGAGATCTAAGATTTGAGGTAGAGCGGTTTAAGCAGGGTTTTAGGCCTAGGCGTTTTTGGTTCAGGGTGTTGTGATGGCAACAAGCTTGGGAATCTCACCTGTCTTTGCACGAGGTCGAGGCCAGCCAACATGTAATGTGTCAGACAGATGATGAGAAAAGTGGACAAATCCTTAGCCTTGCTGCTCTACTAGAGCGGGCAAGTTTTCTTTGTGGTATTGGCACGTCTTTTATCCTAGTCATGTCTCAATCTATATGAATGTGTCGTCTTCTGTCAACTTCTATGTAAAAAATTTTTTTATTAATTTCAAAAAACTATTTAAGCTGTTTGTGCTTGTAATTGTGCTTCTTACATCCAAGAACACTGCCATGATTTCTTTACTTGTTTTGTTTTTGAAATTCAACTAAGGAACTAAGGAGTCACAGCAGCAATTACTTTGAGACACCAGAAACGCAAGTTGAGCTTGTGCCTGGGAACATCTCATCGTTGTCCACACAGGAACATCAACACATTTGCTTGAAATGTCAAGAATAGGATGCTCAAGCCATGACTGAAATGGATTGTGGAAGAAAGTTGTATTTGGTGACAAAATCTCAGCTCACCTAGAATAATAATGATCTCAAATCAATAACCGATAATGTTCCCCCTTGGCAGACATACACCCTACAGCCTCACTACTGGCCCACATTATTAACAGTGAAGTTGTGTCCACTTGTCAAAAGTGGACACAATTTCTGGTGTCACTAGATAATTCTGTTGGTGCTATCAGATAGTTTACGAGAGTAATTATAAAAAAATCATCTTAGCGGTCGGTGCCAATAAGCTGAAGCAGGGAGGTGGATTGTGCATCCCACCAATATTCATGTGAATTTAGTTGGTGAAAAATAAGTATTATCTGCACTCTGTGTTAAACTGACACTAAAAGCTACTCGACACCATCTAACCAAAACGATCATTTTACAAGTAAAACGTCAGCAACACCGCAAAAATATGTTGAGATATACCAATACCAACACAGCAACACATGATTTAAAATACATGTATCTCTATACATGTGTGTGTACGAAATTTTTACCTTCTACTTAGTAACAGTGCAATATTGTATAGTGAGCGTCCACTCTAAACCACCGAAATGCGATCAGCCCTCAACACTTATATATCTCCTTCTTTAATATGCCTTTTTTTCAATGCTATGGTATGCAAAAAATATGTATTTTGGACTAAAAGGACTTCATTATGATATGCATAATACTGTATGTGCAATGTTGGGCTTACAAACAGCCCGTAGATGACATCAACAAAATATCAGGCTGTCTCTGTTTAAAACACAGTTATTATGAGCTTGATTAGAATGATACAACCCGTTAAACAGAGTTTAACTCATAGAAAATGACTTCAAATTCATGATGACATCAATACAACAAATGAGATTTTCATCATGCAAGTGTGCATTCATATAAGCTCATCATATGAAAAAGCATCATCAGGATATAGTGAAAAATGATATAAGTGAAATAATTAAAATAACTGCTGATATTATATTTTCTTTTGCAATGACTTGAAGTGATGCTCAACTATCCCTAAGCAGTTCTTGTATTCAAGAACGCTTTTTGTGCGAGTTAAAAAGCTATGAGAGTGATTTTTATGTCTCAGTCTTTGATAAGTGTAGACGGCTGAATCAAGACTTTGTGGGATATCCAGCAGCGCTCTCATAAGTGGGTGGAGATACAGCCTCTACAAAATCAAACAGATTAACAGCATATGATAGCTCAGACTAATAGGTGATATGTACGTTAAACATGGAAAAGACCGGCCTTGTTGACAAAAATATTCAGAAATGCTTTTTTGAAAATAGTAGTCCAGGTGCTTTGCTAATCCTAATCACCCGGACGACATTATCTCATTCTACCTGTGCATATTACAGTAAGAATATAAATCAAGTCAGTAATCAAATATAGAATGATACTTGTAAATACACAAAATGCAAATAAGTATCCAATTTTTTAAATCCACTTTGCGGTCATAGTTTTGATTATTAAGATGAAATATTAGGATTTTACCAAAGCCGATAGAGTTTGGGTCAGCTGCAGGGGGTTGAGCGGGGTATGGTGCACTAGCTGTGGGTGGATATGCTGCCCCTCCAGGGGGTGGATAGGCTGCTCCTCCCTGTGGTGGGTAGGGTGAGCTAGCTTGTGGATATGGCTGAGAGGGGTATCCTGTTCCTGATCCTGGATAATAACCTGCGGGTTGATTCCCTGTAAAATACATGAAAATTATTCATATTGCTTGCCATAGGAGACACATATTAGGACCAATATGTTTATGCAAAGTAAACACATCAGACCAACAGCATAAAATTGGCCAAAATTTATATCAATTACTAGTTTTTTAATCAATTGAAGTATTGCAATCAAGCTCTTATCAACCTTTCAAAATTTAAAGCACACGCTAAACCGTCACCAAATTATTGACTAACAGTGTTAAATTTATGTTTGCATGAATTTTCTGTGTTTATGCAGTGTTATAGTGATACAACAGCTGGCTACAGCTAGGTGCATGAAGGCTGCAAAAGCAAGGTAAAATTTTGATGAAAGCAAAACCCCTTTGCTATCTCAAATTGTCAGAAAAATCGAAAGCATGGTTATGAGGTGTTATTTCTGGAGGATTGGTTTGACTTTCCAGAAAGCATTAAATCATGGTGAGAAACCATGAAGGCAACGCGTATGGCAATTGAAAGATTATAAAAGATAAAAGAGGAACCAGTGCACAAGTTGTTACCTGCATAATGGTCAGGAACTGCAATAAAGTTTAAAGTTATCATCTCTTGTGACAAGGTGACACAACTTCTAAAGTAACATGTCCAAATTATCACATGCCTGTGCATTGGTCAACAACATGCAAAATGTGTATGACACTGATATGGCAGCCCAATATTGATGCATGTATGCAAAAAAGCCGACATGGCAGCCAAATTGGATGCATGTATGCCAAAACATTGATTCTCATTGTAAACCTTAATACTCAAACCTAGAAGTGTGTCGGTGAAGATTTTCTAATGCTTGATCCTATGAATAATCTACGCCTATAAACTCACCTCCATTATGAGTCATGAGAGGAGGTGCAGCTGAAAAATAAAATCCCATGTTATGAAGTATTTAGTCAAGAAAGAATAGCAGTAACACAATGTGTAATATGCACGTACATAGTTTCAATGGGAAGGTTTGACTTGCTTAGCAAGAAGGGATGATCTGACCTGACAAAACAAAAGAAAAAATAATTACTAGCCCATAAAATATACACAATACACACGCTATGGGAGAATTTATAACCACACACTTATCATACAGGCTGATTATACCTGAAGCTGTTTAGTGAGGGATTATAGTGGTTGAAAGCACAAACCACTAGCATCCCTCACATCACAGCATGAGCACACAGCTAAGAACTAGATTGAGGTACAAACCAGCATCTTTAGTGATGACTTGATAGGTGGCAGTAGGTGGAGGAGTGCCTCTGGCCTTTCTCTTTGAGTTCCACTTGCAGCAGACAAACACCAACACCCCAACAATGATGACTGCGATTATGATTCCAACTATAGCTCCGATTTTCTTGTTGCTGAAATAAAGACTAGTATGCAAGCATGGAAGCACACATCTGCTTCAAATGAAATCAACAACATCTGTAAATAGTAAAACAAAATAATGGAGTTTCCATTATGCCTAGTTCTCATAGTCATTAAAACTCAAACATGGATAGTAAAAAAAAAGGAAAAATTGACTACAAACTGCATAAAAATCATCTAGCACCTCAAACAATACCCACTGCAGAGTATTTGTCACGGACAGCCATATCAAAAATCAAAATTTACAGCTCTTTAGTAGCCACAGCTTCCAGATTTTCAAGACTGAGATTTATTGACTTGTATTTTTGAATCCAAGTTAGGAGTTACACCCTCCCAGTTCTGTGGGTCACAACTCCTCATTTTTGTGTATTCTTTCCTATCTTTAGTTGGTCATGCGGTGTTTCCCCTATGATATTTGTGTGTAGTGTGTTACCTTGACCAGTAAGCACAGCAGTACTGTTGAAGCTCAGGACCACAGCAGTATATCTCATCCTCCTTATCAGTTTTCTCATATGGACACACAAAGTAGTCAAGTTTCTGTGTACGTGAGATTGTCCCATTTTCATATGTCACATATCTATCCAGGTTCGAGCATATATAAGGATCTACAAACACATGCATAACACTTTCATACAATAAAGAACTCCACCCAAAACTTTAGGGCCTAAAATTCTGCAGGTCTACATTGCGTACTGTATACTTAACCTATAAACAGTAAATATTCATCAGTAGAAGGGATCATCATTTTCGCTACCATAGGATGGCTGGTTAGTAGCTAAAATTTAAGTATCTTTTTTACTTGGCACAGGTGAAAGCTCCAAACTCTCTGCTAGTTAGTACATTTGGATATAGGGTAATGAATATATATATATATATATATATATATATATATATATATATATATATATAT
>ERZ1740059.1620-NODE-1620-length-11264-cov-7.703453_pt1 | contig 11264 bp, 8 predicted proteins | sample MGYA00581744_ERZ1740059 | MGnify/ENA primary metagenome ERZ1740059 (study PRJEB43018, sample SAMN04849738) | marine metagenome | isolation source: floating plastic debris | place: Pacific Ocean | collected 2008-08-28 | study: EMG produced TPA metagenomics... | reverse complement strand
CGGTTTTGATGTGTTTATGTGTTGCCTTGGTGTTTTACGTCCTTAGTCTGTCTTGCTTGCTGGCTTATTGCGATCGCAATTCGCTCTGCCGTATCGGTCAAGCTAATCCTAAAGCACTGATGCTTATGGTCCCAGTCATCTCGAAGACCTGGGAAAAATGGACTGCCAGGCACAACAATCACCCCATACCGTTTGAGGGTCTGGTAAAACGCTTGGTCATCCATGGGCAGATCCTGGAGCCAGAGCCAAGCAAAGATCGACCCTTCTGCCCGATGCAGGTACCAGGGCACATTGGGCATCGCCTCATCCAGGGTGGCTTCGATCACCGCAAACTTTTGTTGGTAGTGGGGGCGAATGACGGTTTTGGCAATTTCGGTCAGAGCCCCCGAGGCAATGGCGCGGGCCGCAATCGCCTGACCATAGCGGGAAGAGTGAATACACAGGTTGGTTTGGAATGACTCCAGCACCTGGATCGTAGCGGCATCGCCAATGGCAATCCCCACCCGCTCACCGGGCAGCCCTGCCTTTGAAAGGCTAATGCCATGGACCACATTAGGGGCGAGTACCGGGGTCATTTCAGTGAAATTGAGGGCCGGGAACGGTGGGGCATAGGCTGAGTCAATAAAGACGGGGACGTCAGCTGCCAGGCTGGCAATCCGCTGCACCTCCGCGTCAGTTAGGACATTGCCCGTGGGATTACATGGTCGAGAAAATAGAACAAACCCAGTCTGCTCGGTGATGGCTAGCTGGCTAAAGTCCGGCCGATATTTAAATCGGTGGGCTGCCGCATCTATCTCTAGGGTTGGGCGATAGGCCCGTACTGCCTCAGGGTAGAGGGAGACACCGCCATAGCCCGTATAGTCGGGGCTCAGGGGCAGAATAATTTCTTTAAGCTGGTCGTCGGTCGTGTAGATACCTAATGCATTGGCGGCTAAAAAATAAAGTGACTGACTCCCAGGGGTGATCAGAATATTTTGGGCCTGGAGGCTGAGGTCATAGCGTTGGTTAAAATCGGCTGTAATGGCCTCAATCAAAGGTTCATAGCCCCGACTAGACCCATAGCGACAGACCACTTCACCATAGTCTGAGCTGGCCAACAGTTCGGCGGTACAGTCGCGCCACAGCTGCTCCACCTCTGGCAAAATTACCGGATTGCCCGCGCTTAGGTTAATAAAGTCTGCGGACTGCCCCGACTGTAGGGTTTCGATGATATCTTTCATGATTGCCCGCACCCCTGTGAGGTGAGACATCTGTTGACCAAATTGGGTAAGGGCTGGGGCCATGAAACACTGCCGCGCGGGGCTAAATTGACTGCTCAACGGTGACTCCACTACTGGCTCTATCCGTTGTAAAACCCAGGCTGTTACCAAACCCAGGTTCAAGATTGGTTCACTATACCGCAGCCTTTCGCCGTTAATTTTGCAGCAGCTGTGCGAATTTTTTGCACGATTGCCTATGCTGCTGTTATCCACTCCCACCCTTTTCTGGAAGGATCATGACTCTTCGTCGCTCCCTTAGTGCCAAGCTACCTCCCCCGCTCAAGCCCCTAACCCAGTTTATTTACAACTACTGGTGGAGCTGGACCTCGGAGCGGGGGTCGCTGTTTCGTGTGTTGGCCCCCGATCTGTGGCAAGACTGTCAGCACAACCCGGTGGCGCTGATGCAGGCCATTACACCAGAGCGTCTGTGGCAGCTGGCAGAGGATCCTAACTATCTCAAGCGGCTGCAAACCCTATCGGCTGAGTTTCAGACCTATTTGCATCGTGACCAAACCTGGGCCCAGGAGATTGCCCCCAGTATTACCGCCGACAACCCAGTGGCCTACTTCTGTGTGGAGTACGGCATCCATGAGTCGCTGCCGCTGTACTGTGGTGGCTTGGGGATATTGGCCGGTGACCACCTCAAATCTGCTTCAGATTTGGGGTTGCCGATGGTGGGGGTGGGGTTGCTATACCAACAGGGGTATTTCTCCCAACGGCTCAATCGTAGCGGCTGGCAAGAAACCCACTATAGAAATAATGACTTTGAGAACCTGCCGCTGATTCCGGTGTGTAACGAGCATGGCCAACGGCTCAAGATTCGGGTGACGATTCGTCAGCGGATGGTCAAAGCCCAGGTCTGGCAGGTGCAGGTGGGGCGCAGCCTATTGTATTTGCTGGATACGGACATTATTGAGAACGATGTTGATGATCAGCAAATTACCGCTCAGCTGTATAGCGGTGACCCCCACAAGCAGCTGGCCCAGGAAATTCTTTTAGGTGTCGGCGGCGTGCGTATGCTCCAGGCACTGGGGATTGAGCCTGCCATCTATCACCTTAACGATGTCCATGCAGCCTTTGCACTGTTAGAGCTGGCACGATTTGAGCTGGATCAAATGGGGGGCACCCTGGCGGATGTTACCCCCTATGTGTGCGATCGCACCCTATTTACTACCCACACCCCGGTGCCAACGGGACAGGTGTTTTCCTTGGCCATGATGGATGACTACTTTGTCGACTACTGGCCTCGGTTAGGGCTAGATCGTGCCGAGTTTTTTGCCCTGGGTGCCCAGTCATCTAATCCTGATGTGTTTAGCATGACGGCCCTGGCGCTACAGCTAACCCGTTCGGCCAATGCGGTGAGTAAACGCCATGGGGAGGTGTCCAGTCAGCTCTGGCAAAACCTATATGCTGAACGGTCGGAGAAAAAAGCGCCCATTGGTTACATTACCAACGGCATCCATTCCCGCAGTTGGATTGCGCCTCTACTGGAGGATCTGTATCAAGATTATTTGGGTAAACATTGGGCCGAGCGTCTCAGCGACCCTGACATCTGGAGCAAAATTGAGCACATACCCGATGAGCGACTATGGCAGCGACATCAGATTTTAAAGGCACGACTGATTGCATACACCCGCGATCGGGTTCTAAAGGCCAGACGAGAGCGTAAGGAATGTTCTGACGATATTAAAGCGGTTGAGCGTCTGTTGGACCCTAAAGTGCTTACCCTGGGGTTTGCTCGGCGTTTTAGTGACTACAAGCGTAGCGATCTGATTTTTCGCGATCTCAGTCGGCTCACACGGATTTTTTCTAACCAGAAGCGACCGGTACAGCTGATCTTGGCGGGTAAGGCGCGCCCCAACGACACCGCGGGCAAGCGGATTATTCAGCGAATTACTGAATGGAGCTGCCATCCGGATCTGCGGGACCGAATTGCCTTTATCGAAGACTACGACATGTACACGGCTAAGCTGATGGTCCAGGGGATTGACCTGTGGTTAAATACGCCCCGCCGCCCCCTCGAGGCGTCGGGTACCAGCGGTCAGAAGGTGGCGCTTAACGGGGGGATTAATTTCAGCGTTTTAGATGGCTGGTGGTGTGAAGGGTATAAACCCCATCTCAATGGTTGGGCCATTGGGGAAGATGCAGAAACAAGGGATCAGGAGGTTCAGGATACGATAGATGCAGAATCGTTCTATGCTCAGCTAGAACGGGATATTGTGCGGCTTTATTATGATTGCGATCGCAACCATATTCCCCACGGCTGGGTAAAGCGAATGAAAGCCTCTATCCGCACCATTGCGCCCATATTTAATAGCGATCGCATGGTGTCTGACTACGTTAACCAGCTCTATATTTCATGAGTCCCCCCTGGCAGCTCGACTTCTACCGCCGTCCATTAAAAAACACCGACGCCCATTCCCTATGGGAGTTATTGCTGTGTACCCCCGACATGGGTTTTAGCTATGGTGAAACCTGTCCCCAGCCCGAGGCTAATGCCATGTGGCTACGGCATCAGCTAAAATGGGCTATCCATCGAGCTGGCTACCGTCCTGAAGCATTGTATGTCTTCCGACCCCAGACACAAACCTTAGCAGAGGTGGCCTGTCGAGAATTGGATATTCCCGTGGTGCCCAAGCGTGATGTTGCCACCCTAAAGCAGTGGTTACGGCAGCGCACCGCCTGGTACCCAAACCTCAAAACCTATACCGGAGAAACCTACTCTCCGTTTGCCATTGAGCGCTCTACCCCCGTACCGCTGCCCGACAACTTGTGGGGGGAAACGTGGCGATTTGCGGTGCTCTCCAACGCTGATTTACTACGGTTCCAATACGAATCAATTCCTATCCGCTCAGTGCCCAAAGAGCTGCTGCCCCTAGAAATTGGTCTTTCGAGCACTGTGTTGATTCCGGGGGTGGTTATTGATGGCGGTCGCCGCGCCATGGGGCTGGCCCAGTGGCTAGAGTCGGTACGACCTGATTTTTTGAAGTATATTGCCGGTCAGCCTGACGGATTGATTTTGGAGGCGGGACTTTGCGATCGCTTTGTCTTGACCACCTTTGAGGATAACGACGTTCGCGGTGCCGCCAATGCGTTTGAGCAACGCAAAGCCACTGCTAAGGGGTTACATTTTCTGCTCATCCGCCCTGATGATTCAGGTATGACCTACAGTGGCCTATGGCTGTTACAGGAATCGCCAGACACAATGGTTGGCTAGTGTCTAAATCTAGATTAAACGTACGGTAGGGGCATGGAACACCTCTACCGTACGTTTAGGCAGCGAAAAATAATTTCTGAATCAGCCAAAAAATTGCCTGGGGTAAAGGCATCCAGAGGGGCATCAAAATCAGTAAACCCAAATAAAGCCGTGCAATAAAACTGCTTTTTGTTTGGATAAGCCCCATCACCATGAGTAACGCGCCAAAGCCTAAGACTGGAATGACCGCATAGGTGGTAGTCACAAATATAAATAGCAGCCAGTCCCGTTTTTGATACAGCCAACGGGGCACCGTCAGCAAAAAGCTGGCGGCCACCAGCCCTTCGATCAAAATCGTCCAGTAGGACAGCACTAGGCTCACAGCCGCCATGCGAGGTGTCGTTGCTAACTGCTGTGGGTCCATGACAGCGGCTGATGCCTGCATGGTTTCAAATAGCTGACGATTATCTGCCAACGTTGTCAGATCTAGCCCCCCAAACAGCACAGCCCCCATGGCTAACCGGCTGTCTAGCAAAAATGTTAGATGCAAAAACGAGCCGTCTAAATATTCCCCACCTAGAAATTTCCAAAGGGTAGCGAATAAAAAACACAGACCAATCAACCAGCGGGCATTCCAGCGCAGCACCTGCTTGGGGGTTGAACTCCAAATTGCTAACGTGCAAACCAGCACCCAGTAGGTGTAGAGATATTCATGGTTGACCAGGTTAGACCAGTGCCACAGATTATTAAAAACGAGGCATAGACTCATGGCTAGCCAGATCCACCGCTGGCGCACAAGCGGTGAGTACAGCAGCATAGCTAACGCCAGCAGCTTTTCTGGCAGCATGGTCCAGAGCCAGTGATCGATCCCATGGAGTAGGAGCAAAATCGTCGTCAGCCGCAGCACCAACAGATATAGGGGCGGTTGCATGAGACCACTCAGCCAAGAGTTCCATTGCTTGACTAGCTTCATGGCTGAACCTCAACCCTGTCTGTAAGCGGCTCGTAGGTAATCACCCGACCGTCATAACTTAATCGCCATGGCTGCAGCGCAAGTTTAGAATCGCAGTTCTTATCCTGGTTCTGGCTGTGAAGTTCAGCGATAGGATTTTGCGCATCTGTTGAGAGTAAACGCCTACCGGTACGACGCAGCTGAGACTGGGTTGGAAAGGTGCTGATATGGGTATAGGCATGGGCGCTGAGCACGTCCGGGGAGTCTGTCAAAATCTGTGACAACACAAAATCATGGGTATGACTGCAATCAATCAGCTGGGTGGTCACCACCCGTCGTTCATCTCGATCAATTGAGGCGAACATACCAAACCCGCCTCCATGCCAGGGGCTTAGACCCGCCGTATGCACTAAAACGATCTGTCTCAGGGCAACGGTGGTGAGCAGCAGGGGGATTACACCTGTTTTGAGAAATTTTAGGAGTGAATATTTGAGGATCATTGAGCGGTTGGCCTTAACGACGCAGCCAATTTAGAAATCCCACCGTAGCAGCAATCACCGCTGCTATGTAAAACACATGTGTGCCAGCACTGGCCCACACAGGTCCAAAAATGAAGGGGGATATAAACTGCCCCAGAGAGGCGCAGCCAGTGCCAATGGCTAATACACCAGACCGTTGAGTGTCGGGGGATAAATCGGCTAGGGCGCTGTAGAAGTTGGGCATGACTAGACCAAATCCTAGACCAAAAATCAGCCCTGCAGCTAACATTAGCGGCGGGGATAGGACATTGGGAATGGTGGCTAAGGAGATGGCCATGAGGAAGAAGCCAGTTGCGATCGCACCCCCAGCCCCCAATCGTTTAGAGACCTTGGCTGCCCCCACCGCCGCAATCACCGCCGCTCCCACCGAGCGAGCCGCCAAAACACAGCCATTCAGGAGCGATGATGCGTTAATTGCTTCCTTCAGGTAGAGCGGTGCATAAACGACGACGACATAAAAAATTGCTGATGCCGTAGCCAGAGCTAGCAACAGTAGCCATACCTTACTTTGCCGGATCACATTTCCGATGCCATGGGTCTTGGGTAAGGTGGCCGTAGAGCGTCGTCCCCGAGGCAAAAACAACAGACTTGCCAAGGCCGCCGGTAGTCCCAAACCATAGAGGACAAACGCCCAGCGCCAATGATACAACCCCAACCAGCCACCCAAAATTGGGAAAATTACGGTGGCTGTGGCCAAGGCACTAGTGGCATAGCCCATCATCCGTGTGCGGGCTTCGCCATCATACAAATTACTCAAAATTCCAATGCTGCCTGCGCCAATACCGCCGCTAGCGACTCCCACCAGCGCCCGTGACAGCACAATTCCCCAAAATCCTTGGGCCGTTGCCCCCAAACTACCAAACACTCCATACGCCACCAGGCAAGCGATTAAAATGCGGCGGCTGCCTAAACGATTGGCTAGCAGACCAAACACAAGACTGGCCAAAGCCGTCGTCAGGGTATGGGTACTAACCAGAACCCCGGCCCACCGGCTGTTCAGGCCAAACTGCTCAACAATTTCTGGAAACACTGGGGCAACGATGGCTCCGACTGCACTGGATAAACAGCCTGCCACCATAAGTACAGCGAGTACCTGCCACGGTGGACGAGTCGGTATTTGCGGTAACCTCCCTAGTTTTGAGGCAACCGGTTTTTGATAGACAGTGGTCATAGGGGAGAACACAGCAACACTTGCAAAGAACACACCTCAAGAGGCCAATGGTTCGCGACAAGTTAATAGATGTTAACATTACCCATAACTAGGCATAAGCAAAAACTTATACCTGCCCAGTTGGCGTTGTTACGTGCATATGTCTACTGGCGTTTGAGGTGGCTGTTTATGTTGTAGCCGACTGTTCAAATCTCCCTACCTGGCTTCATTGACAGTTCGTGAAGCGTCACTGAATATTGTCAGCATCGAGTTGACTACCGTCATACTGCTACCACTATGGGCCCCGTTTGGAGCCCAGAAACTGAGTTTATTGGGGGTTACTCAGTAAAAATCAAGATAAGTCTCGTACAGTGTAAAAACGCTGTCACTGACTAGCCTCAACCCTTATTTCTAGCCTTAGACGATGGAATCATCTGCTGTTCTCAAAGGTCAACCCATATACCGGCGCGCCCGTGCTGTTGGCATCAACCCAAACTACTGGTATCCAGTTTTGTGGGCCGACCACCTGAAGCCAGGGGATATTGTCTCTGTTCAGGTTTGGGAAGCTTCCTTGGCGGTCTATCGCAATGCCGATGGAGTAGTCAGCGCCCTAGCGGATGCGTGCCCCCACAAAGGAGTGGAATTACATCGAGGAGAAGTGCATGGTAACAACTTGGTATGTCCTTACCATGGCTGGGAATTTGATAGTGATGGCCAGTGTGTTGGCATTCCCTACTTTCCTGAGGATCAGAAATTACCCTGTGCCCAAGCCCGTAGCTATCCTACCCGCGAGTCCTATGGAATTGTATGGGTCTTTCCGGGGGATCCTCAGCTAGCCGAGCAACAGCCTTTACCAGAGGTGCCTCAGTATGGGGAACCGGGCTGGTTCATGGTGCGTATTCCGGGACACTTTAAGGCCCATTTCTCCATTTGTAACGAAAATACGATGGATGTGTTCCACGGATTTTTGCATAAGGATCTGCAAGGCTGGTACGACCCCAAGCTATTGGATCTAAAACAAGATGAGCATGGCGTCGCCGCCGATTATCAGGTATCTTACGAGGGTTTTTTAAGTAAGCTACTAGGCTTGGGCACACAAGGAAGCAACAGCGCTACTCGCACGGTTTCTATCCGCTATCGCTATCCCCACTACGCTACTGCATTAGAATCTGTATCATCGCTCTACCTGATGCGACTACCTGTCGGCCCCCGCGAAACAAGATCTTTTTCCCTATTGTTTCTCAAATTGCCCCTGCCCCAGTGGCTACTCAGTGGTCCCCTAGCTAGAGTGCTAGAAAAGATTATTTTGAACAGCGTTTTTCTCAAGTTTTTGCACCAAGACGTAGAGATGATGGAAAGTGAGCAGCGTAACTACTCCATCGATCCGCAGCGTAACTACGTCGAAGTAAATCCGGCAATTATCGCTCTACAGCGAGTAATTGTTGGACAATATGAGCGATTAGAAGTTTCTCCTTCGTCTGCTTTGGAAGCGGCAAAAGAGTCTTCTATCCAACCATCTCAGGAGGTTAGTAACGGTATGCTTGTGTGAATCGCCCGCTTGGGGATACCCAAGCCCCCGTTGCCAGGACCCATTATCAAGGGGGTTGGCTGCTGGGCTAAGCCTTGGTTGATTGATATGCTCAATGTAGGTGATGAGGAGTAAATTGTGGAAGTCGTTAATGACTATGTGCAGCGTTTACATTCAAGCGGTTTATACCCCGACAAGTTTATTTGCCATCAAAAAAATGGCAATCAGATTGAAGTAGAAGAGCAAGGGACCGGTCGGCGGCACCAGGTTCTGACATTCTGTACCAATGACGTGTTGGGCATGGCTCAAGATGATGCGGTAACTCAGGCTGCTATTGATTCCATCCGCCGCTATGGTACTTCCAATAGCTCTTGTTCAGTGCTTAGCGGTCGGATTGATTTGCACCGTCAGCTTGAAGAAGAAATCTCTGCTTTTAAGCACTTGCCCCATACCCAGCTTTTTCTGAATGCATGGATGGCATTGCAGGCTCTAATGGATGGCTTTTGCCACTTAGCAGTCCCCGTGCAGGGCTTTCAGCATACCCGTGAAACCATTATTTTTAGTGATGTGCTCAATCACGGTTGCATTATTGCTGCGGTGGTAAATGCGGATAATCGCTCGGGCAAGATGTTTGGCCACAGCCCCAAAGTGCGGGTAAAGGCCTACCGTCACTGCGACATGGATGATCTAGAGCGCAAGATGCGCCGCTATGTGCGTCCTGACGACCGGGTCATTGTGATTTCTGACGCGGTCTTCTCCATGGATGGTGACGTGGTGCCTCTGCCCCGCATGCTAGACATCATGGAAGACTATCCGGGCAGTGTTGTGGTCATGGATGAAGCCCATGCCAGCGGCGCTATTGGTGGTAAAGGCGAAGGCATTTACGACCACTTTGGGATCACTCCTCAGTCAGTGATTGAGCGCGGTATTGTGCCCATTATTATGACTACGTTTTCTAAGTTTGCTGGGTCGGCTGGCGCGGCCATTAGTGCCCCTAATCGTGAGCTGATCGACCTGTTGGATGTATCGCCTACATCCATTGGTACGATTTCCCTACCGCCGCCAGTTACGGCTGCTGCCCTAGAAAGCATTCGCCTGGTTCGTAGTGAGCCGGAACGTGTGGCTAAGCTACAGGCAAACACCCGTTATTTGCGCTCTAAGTTAATTGCGGCCGGTTTCGATGCCATTGGTGAAACCAACGTAGTTCCTGTGTTGTTACCCCCCGACCTAGATCCAAAATCCTTTGCCCGCGCCTTAATGGAAGAGTACGGTATCTGGGTTTCGGCTATCTGGTTTATTGCTAAACCCCGTCTTCGGATTACGGCCAATGCCCTCCATACCCAGGCTGATATGGATCGGTTGATAGAATCTATGGTGGCTGTTCGTCAGAAGTTGGGTGGAGCGGTTGCCCAGTACGCCTAGGGTGCCAAAGTATAGGAAGGAGTAGGTGGTGAGTGGTAATAGAGAAATAAGGCTAGCTTTTTTGTAGCTCAATGGTCTAATTTCAAACACAGCTCACCATCTACTACTCACATTAGCCATGAGTAATTTTTCTATTCGGCCGGTTACTACATCCGAAGAGCAAGCTGCTTTTATTGCTGTTCCAGCCTACGTTTATAGGGATAACCCTCACTGGGTTGCCCCCATTGAGACCAGTACGATTAAGCAATTCTCCGAAGAGAATTCTTTTTTTCAGTACGGTAGGCTACGACAGTTTATTGCCTATCAGGAGAAACAGCCTGTGGGTAGGGTGGTGGCTGCGGTCAATGACCGACTTATTGAACGGGAAAATACCCCTGTCGGGTTAATTGGTTTTTTTGAGTGCATTGACCATAGCGAAATTGGTCAAGCGTTGCTGGATGAGGCGACTAACTGGCTGAAGCAACAGGGGATGACCCAGGCGCGCGGACCCATTGATTTATCTACCCACAACAACTGCTGTTTTTTGGTAGATGGATTTGAGTCAGATCCGATGTTGATGATGCCCTATAACCCCAAGTATTATTTGGACATCATGAAAGCCAACGGCTGGCATCAGGCTAAAGATGCCTATGCCTACGATTTATCCTTAGACAAGCCTTTGCCTGACAGCTTTGAGCGGGGCTATAAAATTGCTCAAAGAGCAGGGATTACATTTCGGACTATCCACACCAAAGGTGAGGCCTTTGAGCAGGACTGTCGCCATATCTACGAACTGTTTACCACTGCGTTTGCCCACAATTGGAGTTCTAGCGCCCGCACCGAAGCGGAGTTTATGGTGGAGGCACGGGAGCTGCAAACCTTAGTAGATACGGATATTTTTGTAATTGCCGAAGATCCTAAAAAAGAGTCGGACAACAAAATGGTGGGCTTTTTTATGGCCCTGCCGGACTACAACATTGCCCTCAAGCATGTGAAGGGTAAGCTGAATGTTTTTGGCATTTTGAAATTCCTGTGGCATCGCCGCAAGATCAATCAGGCTCGAGTCTTAGCCATTTGCACACTACCGGACTATAGTCGCAAAATGGTGGCCCTGGCGGTGGTCTATTTGGGCATGAAGGGCGGTACTGATAAAAAGCCTCCCTATAAACGAGCTGAGTTGTCTTGGGTGTATGAGGACAATATGCGATCGCGAAATATCATCGAGAGCACCGGAGCCAC
>ERZ1740059.1619-NODE-1619-length-11267-cov-6.557884_pt1 | contig 11267 bp, 11 predicted proteins | sample MGYA00581744_ERZ1740059 | MGnify/ENA primary metagenome ERZ1740059 (study PRJEB43018, sample SAMN04849738) | marine metagenome | isolation source: floating plastic debris | place: Pacific Ocean | collected 2008-08-28 | study: EMG produced TPA metagenomics... | reverse complement strand
GGGGGGCCACGAAAAGCGGGACGGAGATGAGAGGGGGGCCGACAGGGGGGGTGGAGGGGGGCGCCGGGCGGGGGGGGGCGGGGAGCGGGAGGGCAACACACCCCAGGGCCGGAGGGGCCGCGCCGGGGGGCGGCGGGGCCCGCCTGTTGCGTGCTGCCCCTGTGTTGCGGCGCTTTGAGGATGCCTATTAGCTTTACCTTGGGCTGAACGCCGGCCCCGCCGAGGCTCACGGCCGTTGCCGTGCCGACGGCGGTGGCCGCGCCAAAGCTCCCGAGGGCGCCGATGCTTCCGGCCAGGCCCGTCGCGACGCCGGACTCGGAGGCGCGAAACGCCCGCAAGCCGGCGGGAAAACGCCGCCATTGGGGGCCACGGCCCCGGATGGTGAGCGCGAGCGCGGCCAGAGCCAGCGCCGGAAGAGCGCCCCAGAGCCAGAGGGAGTCGCGGAGCGAGTCGAGGGAGTCGAGGGGCATGGCGGGGGGGAGCCGGCAAGTCTTGCGACGGAGGTCGTCCACCCGCAAGGGCGTGCCCTGCGTATGCGGGTCCTCGCTCACGGTCACCCGGATCGGGTTTGTCTGCCCGGGGGGCTTGGGGTAACGGCTACGGGCGGATGCCCCTGGTCGCCCACAGCGCGCTTCCCACCTTCGACCGGCTTCGGTCGCAGGGCCACGACATCCTCTCGCGCGAACGGGCCGAGCGGCAGGACATCCGTGAGCTCCACGTCGGCTTCCTGAACATGATGCCGGACGCGGCGCTCCAGGCCACGGAGAGACAGTTCATCCGCCTCGTCGGGAGCTGCAACCGCATCGCGCAGTTCTATGTGCATCCCTTTTCGCTTCCGGAGCTGCGCCGTGGCCCGGAGGCGCAGGCGTACGTGGAGCAGTACTACGAGCGCTTCGAGACCCTCACGGAACGGGGCCTGGACGCGCTCATCATCAGCGGGGCCAACGTGGAGACGCCGGCGCTCGAGCTCGAAGCGTTCTGGACGCCGCTGGTCCGCGTGGTCGAGTGGGCCGGCGACAACGTGGCCTCGGTGCTCTGCTCCTGCCTCGCAAGCCACGCCCTCTGGCAGCATCTGCACGGCCTGGTCCGGACGCCCCTCCCCGGCGGCAAGCGCTGGGGCGTCTTCGGGCATCACCACGCCCGAAGCGCCCATCCGCTGCTCCGGGACGTGAACACGCGCTTCGATGCGCCGCACTCACGCTACAACGACGTCTCCGTCGCCCAGGTCGAGAGCGCCGGCCTCACCGTGCTCGCCAAGAACGACGTCGGCGAGGTGCATCTCGCGGTCAGCCCCGACCAGATCCGCGTCGTCTACTTCCAGGGCCACCCCGAGTACGAGGTCGTCAGCCTGCTCAAGGAGTACCGGCGCGAGGTGCGCCGCCACGCGAAGGGCGAGCGCGATGCGCCTCCCCACCCGGAGCGCTACTTCCCGGCGCCGGCGCTCGCCGCCGTCGAAGCCATGACGCGCGACGTCTACGAGAGCGCCCTCGCCGGATCTCCGGGCGACAAGGCCCTCGAGGCTGCGCTCGCGCGTCAGCTCGACAACACGTGGGGCGATACGGCCAAGGCCATCTTCAACAACTGGCTAGGCCTCGTGTATCAGCTCACGAACATGGACCGACGGCAGCAGTTCATGCCGGACGTCGACCCCGACGACCCGCTTCAGCTGAGAACGCCGCGCTGACGGCACGCCCACCTCGAGGACGATCCGATGAAAGACGAAACTCTCGCGATTCACGCTGGCTTCAAGGCCGACCCGACCACCAAGGCCGTCGCCGTTCCCATCTATCAAACCATCGCGTACGAGTTCGACAACGCGCAGCATGGGGCGGACCTCTTCGACCTGAAGGTTCCGGGAAACATCTACACGCGCATCATGAACCCGACCGTCGACGTGCTCGAACAGCGCGCGGCGGCGCTCGAAGGCGGCATCGCCGGGCTCGGGCTCTCGGCGGGCAGCGCGGCGGTGCACTACTCCATCGTCAACATCGCCGAGCAGGGCAACAACGTGGTCAGCGTGCCGCTCCTCTACGGCGGCACCTACACGCTCTTCCGCCACATGCTGCCGAAGCTCGGCGTCGAGGTACGCTTCGCGAAGGATGACAGCGTGGAGGCGATGCAGGCGCTCATCGACGACAAGACGACCGCCGTCTACTGCGAGAGCATCGGCAACCCGGCGGGCAACATCGTCGACCTCGAAGCCCTCGCCGGGATGGCGCACGCGCACGGGGTCCCGCTCATCGTCGACAACACGGTGGCGACGCCGGCGCTGATCAAGCCCATCGCCTGGGGCGCGGACATCGTCGTCGACTCGCTCACGAAGTACATGGGCGGCCACGGCAACTCGCTCGGTGGCGTCATCGTCGACGGCGGCAACTTCCCCTGGGCGGAGCACAAGGAGCGCTTCCACATGCTCAACACGCCGGAGGAGTCCTACCACGGTGTGGTCTACACGGAGGCGCTCGGTCCCGCGGCCTACATCGGTCGCGTGCGCACGGTGGCGCTCCGCAACACGGGCTCGGCTCTGAGCCCCATGAACGCCTTCAACATCCTTCAAGGGTTGCAGACGCTGCCCCTCCGCATGGAGCGCCACTGCGACAACGCGCTCGCGGTCGCGAAGTACCTGAGTGAGCATCCGCGCGTCGCGTGGGTGAAGTTCGCGGGTCTGCCGGACTCGCCCTATTACGAGCTCGCCAAGAAGTACACGGACGGCAAGCCCTCGGCGCTGCTCACCTTCGGCAGCGAGGGCGGCTTCGACGCCGGCGTGAAGTTCTACGACGCGCTCGAGCTCTTCCTGCGCCTCGTGAACATCGGCGACACGAAGTCGCTCGCCGCCCACCCGGCATCCACGACGCACCGGCAGCTGACCGAGGAGGAGCTCACCTCGGCGGGCGTGACGCCCGACATGATTCGCCTCTGCATCGGCATCGAGCACATCGACGACATCCTCGCCGACCTCGATCAGGCCCTCGCCAAGTCGGCCTGACTCCGGCGCGCTACGCGGAAGGGTCCCGGCCCGCGCGCTCCACGGCGCGCCGGGCCGCGGCCACCGCGCCGAGGATCCGCTGCGCCTCGGCCAGGAAGGCCTCGCCGGCGGGCAATAGGTGCATGCCACGCGGCGTGCGGGTGAAGAGGGGCGCGCCCAGCTCGTCCTCGAGGGCGCGAAGCTGGCGGCTCAGCGGCGGCTGCGACACGTGAAGACGCTGGGCTGCGCGGCCCATGTGCCCTTCCTCGGCGATGGCGACGAAGTACTCGATCTGCGCCAGGCTCACGGCGCGACGATAGCGCGGCCCGTAGCCGCGGGCCGATACCGATTTGGTATTGGATCGTCCGTCCGGGCGATGCGACGCCAGGGTCATGGAGCGACTCCTCGCGCGGCAGATGGACGCCATGCGGCGGGCGGGACGAGTGGCCGCCGCGACGCTCTCCCGCGTCGGCGCCGCCCTCCGGCCCGGCATGACCGGGGGCGAGCTCGACGCCCTCGTTCGGCGAGACACGGCGGAGCGCGGCGCACGGCCCGCACAGCTCGGGTACCACGGGTTCCCGGCCGCCGTCTGCGTGAGCGTCAACGACGTCGCCTGCCACGGCATCCCGCGCGCCACGGAGGTGCTCGCGCCTGGTGACCTGGTGTCCGTCGACGTCACGAGCGAGCTGGGCGGGTGGCACGGCGACACCTGCGCGACCTTCGCGCTCGAGCCCCTCGGTCCCGACGCGGCGCATCTCTTGGCGACGGCCGAGCGCTGCCGCGCCGTGGGCATCGCCGTGCTTCGGGACGGCGCGCGCCTCGGCGACGTCGGCCACGCCTGCGGGGAGCTCGCTCGGCGCGAAGGCTGCAGCGTCGTCACGGAGGTGGGCGGTCACGGCATCGGCCGGCGCATGCACCAGCCGCCGCACGTGCACCATGTCGGGCGCCGCGGGACGGGACGAAGGCTCCGCGCGGGCGTGGCGCTCACCGTCGAGCCCATCCTGGTGCTCGGCAACGACGCCTCGGTCGTGCTCGATGACGACGGCTGGACCATGCGCACCCGCGCGGGCGCGCTGTCCGCCCAGTTCGAGCACACGGTGCTCGTCACGGCCGAGGGTGCCGAGGTGCTCACGCGCGCGCCCTGAGCCGGCGGGAGCCGACTCAGATGATGTTGAACGTGCAGTCGTTGGCGCAGCCGTCCGTGTCGACGTCGTTCCCGTCGTCGCATTGCTCGCCCGGCGTCAGGATGCCGTCGCCGCAGACCTCCGCGCAGGCCGAGCGGATCCGGTCGAAGCCGTCGAGGTCGATGCGGAAGTTGGACTCGCAGCCGCGGCGTTCGGCGTGGAAGAGCGCGATCTCGTAGAGCTGGCCCGGAACGAGGCCGAGGTCGCGCCGCTCCTCGACGCAGGCTCCCCGGCACGTGGCCACGCCGTCCGCGCCGAGCGTGATGGTGGCCTCGAGGCGCGGATGAAGCCCTCCGAGATCGAGGGCGAGCGCGCTCCCCACGAAGACCCAGACGTCGTCGTCGCCCCCGAAGGTCAGCGTCTCGCCGCCCTCGAAGGTGAACCAGTAGCGGACCTCCGAGGTGAAGCCGAAGTTGTTCGAGCGTCCGCAGCCCGGGGCCGAGAGCTCATCCGCGGGCGCGAACCACCCCTGGTCATCCACGGGGAAGAACCCGCCCGAGGGCCGAGCGAAGGTGAAGGTCCCCGGGCGCACGCGAGACTCGCGGAAGAGCAGCTCTCCCGGGATCTCGATGGCGAGGTCGCCCCCGGCGTACCACTGGCGGAAGAGCTCTTCGCCGTGGCTCTGCCAGCGGCTGGCGCCCACGCCCTGGCAGGCGTCGGGGTCCGCGGAACCCTTCGTGCAGCGCCCCGTATAGACCGGCAGGCCGTCCTCCCCGAGGCGCTCGGCGACCATGCCCCGCGAGATACCCACGGTGGCCAGCGTGTCGGTGAAGTCGGGGTGCCCGAAGGCCTCGGCGCCCGGCGCCGGGTTCAAGATGAAGTCCCGGAACACGGCCCGGACGGCGAGCTCCTCCCCAACCTCCTCCGCAAGCGCCTCGCAGGCCCAGCCAGCCTCGAGGGTGCAGCTCGACGAGCATCCGTCGCCGTCCCGGAGGTTCCCGTCGTCGCAAGGCTCGCCGGGGAAGACGAGGCCGTCGCCGCACTCCGCGGGGCAAGCTCCGTCGCGGCAGACCGGGAGCACCAGGCATCCGCCGCAGCCGTCGAAGGGGTCGTCGTTGCCGTCGTCGCAGGACTCGCTCCCCTCGCGGACGCCGTCGCCGCAGGTGGTGAGCCGGCAGGTGCCGAAGCCGTCGCAGACCCAGCCGGGCTCGACCTCGCAGGTGGGTGAGCAGCCGTCACCGGACTCGGTGCCACCGTCGTCGCATCCTTCGCCGAAGCTCCCGCTCCGAGCGCGAATGCCGTCGCCGCAGGCAGCCGGGACACAGGCAAGCCCGGGTACGGGGCACTCCCAGCCCTCTTCGAGCGCGCAGTCTTCGGCGCATCCGTCGCCGGCCAGCTGGTCGCCGTCGTCGCAGGCCTCGTCGTCGTCGAGGAGCGTGTTCCCGCAGCGATTTGGCGGTGGAAGCTCCGCCGTCCCGAGGTCCTGGCCCTGGTCCGCGCCGCCGTCGAAGAGCGCGCGGGGACCGCTCGAGCCGCAGCCCCAAAGCGCGACGGCGAGCAGCGCGAGGCGAAGAAGCATGGGCGTGGGTACCACGCGCAGGACGCGCGAGCGGCTCCCGATGCCCATGGCGGGGAGCGGTCGTGGCATGCTCGCGCGCGAAGGAGAGCGGATGCGGACGAGCCTCGTGATCGGGATGCTAGCCGCGGCGAGCCTCGCCGCCTGTTCGACGGCGGGAACGCCGCCCCCGCGGGAGACGCCCGCCCCGGCGCGCTGGGAGGTGGACTTCCGCGACGACTTCGACGCCTTCGACGCGTCGAACTGGCAGGATCAGCTGCTCTGGGTGAACCAGGAAGACCAGTGCTACGTACGCGATGGCGCCCACGGCACGCGGGAGGTGTCCGGCGGCACGTTGAAGCTCCGGGTGGTGGACCTCGGCGAGCCCGCCCCCTGCGACAACGTGAACAAGCAGGGCGAGACCCATCCGGACACGCCCTACGTCGCGGGGCGCATCGCCTCGAAGAACCGGCGCGAGTTCGTGAAGGGCCGCTGGACCGCGCGGCTTCGGGTCCCGGAGAGCGGGACGACGGGCATGTTCCCGGCCTGGTGGCTCCTGGGGGCGTACAACAACGAGCCACCGATCGAGGAGCCGGACGAAAACGTCTGCTGGCCGCTGACCGGCTCGGGGGAGATCGACATCTTCGAGCACCACAGCGACGGCGGGCCGGACCACTACGCCGCTCGGGCCATCGAGCGCCTCGGCGAATGCGCCTCCGGTGACTGGCAGTCGCAGCTGCTCGTGCAGCAGGCCACGCTCGCGGAGTTCCACGAGTACGCCGTCGAGTGGGACGGCGACGACCTCGTCTTCCGCCTCGACGGAACGGAGGTCTACCGCGCGGCGGGCCAGGGCGCGCTCTTCCCCGAACCGCTCTTCGCCATTCTCAACTTCGCGAAGATCAAGCCCGACCCGATGAGCGGCCCCTGGACGATGGAGGTCGACTGGGTACAGCACGAGCGCCGCGTGCCCTGAGCACGAGAGGAGGCCGACGCGACCCGACGGTCTAGCCTTCAGAGTCCACCGTCGTCGTCGTTCTCGTGTCGGCTGAGAGCATCGATGCGCGACGGGGAGGCTTCGGAGAGCGAAAGCGTGGGGTGGTGGGACCGTCCCTTCGCGGATCTCCAGGGCGAGGACCGCTTCGCAGCTCAGGCCATGCAGGAGTACCTCGCGGTCTCCACGGCCGTGACGGTGCTCGGGCTGAGCCCGCTGGCCGCCAGCACCGGCGAGGGCAAGGTGCTCGTGCTCATGGCCGTGGTGCTCGCCACGCTCGCGCCCGGCTGGTGGTGCGTGCGCACGGCACGCTTCGACGCGGCCCGGGTGGCCACGGTGGGCTTCCTCGCGGCCGTCGTGGGACTCGTCGGCACGCTCTTGCCCGGTTCCCTCTGCGAGCTCTTCCTCGCGACGAACACGCCGGCGCTCTTCCTCTGGCTGCCCTCCCGGCATCGGCGGGCGCGCAGCGTCGCCATCGGTTTTCTCCTGGCCGAGTTCTTCGCGCTCACCTTCGTCGTGATCCCACGCGCCACTCCCATCGTGGACGAGGGCGCCATCGCTGTGGTCCGGGCGACCTTCCTCGTCATCATCCCGCTCGATCTCCTCATGACGGTGTCGGCGCTGCTTCGGGCGCGGGACCATCAGGAACATGCGCTGGCCCGTGCGCGCGACGACGCTCTGGCGGGCATCAAGGCGAAGACACGCATCCTGAACTCCATCGCCCATGAGCTGCGGAGCCCACTGGCAGCCGCCATCGGGCTGCTCGCGGAGGGCGTGGAGCGTGGCGAAGCGGGCGCGTCGGATCTGCGCCTCGTCCGCAGCCAGGTGGAGCTCGCGCTTCGACGTACCACCGACCTCCTCGACTTCTCTCGCGCCGATGGCGGGACGTTGCCGCCCGCGCGTCCGCGCGCGCTTCGTCCCGGAAGGAGCGTGGAGCGCATGGCGCGGGCCATCGCGCCCTCCATGCGCCTCGACGTGGCGCCCGAGCTGCTCGAGGCGACCTTCCTCGTCGACCAGGAGGCGCTCCAGATCGGGCTCCGGCACCTCATCGACAACGTCGTGCGGCACGCCTCCGGGAAGGGCTGCGTGCGGGCGCGCGTCGAGGATGGGGCGCTCGTCGTCGAGGTCGCGGACGAGGGCGCGGGCGTTCCCGAAGATCGCCGCGGCTGCATCTTCGAGCCCCTCGAGACGCTCAGCGAGGGCGACCATGACGCGCGCGCGGGGCAGGGCATCGGCCTCGCGCTCACGCGCGCATTGGCCCGCCGGGCCGGCGGCGACGCGACGCTCGCCGACGCAGCAGAGGGCGAGGGCGCGACCTTCACGCTCCGTCTTCCGCTTCGCGAGGCCCCGGCCGCGCCGGAGGCCGTGACGCCGCCGCTCGAGCTCCGCGTGCTCGTCGTCGAAGACGAGAAGCTCAACCGCACCATCGCCGTCCGCACGCTGGAGAAGCTCGGCTGTGAGGTGGTGAGCGCCGAAGACGGTCTCGAGGCGCTCGAGGTGGTGCGGAACGGCGCCGCCTTCGACCTGGTGCTCATGGACGTCCGCATGCCGCGCATGGACGGGCTGACGGCGACGGAGCTCATCAAGCTCGAAGCGGCGCCTCCGGCCATCGTGGCCCTCACGGCCAACGCCCTCGTGGGCGACGAGGAGCGCTGTCGCCAGGCCGGCATGGACGACTTCCTTCCAAAGCCGCTTCGCACGCCAGCGCTTCTGGAGGCCATCGCTCGGCTCCGGCTCGTCGAGAGTCCGCCTGCCCAACAGGAAGCCTCGTGACGACCTGCGCGGCTTCGGCGCAGTGTGGCTTGACGTCGCAGTGTGGCTTGACGTCGCGGTGTGGCGCTGCGACGGGTCCCGGGTGGACTGGTGGCGTCGCGTCCTCGGCTTCCTGCTCCCGCATCGCCGGCTCGAGACGTTAGAGGGTATCGGCCGCGTGCATCTGCGCGGCGAGGTGCTCGGTCCGGCGCTCGAGCGCTCGCCCTTCACGGGCCAGAAGGCCGTCGCCTTCCGCTGGGCCTTCGCCGTCGAGCAGTCCGATCCTGGCGATCGCTCCCGGCCGCCGGTGTACGCCCTGCGCGACGTGCGCTGCTCGCCGCGGGGGCTTCGGTTGCGGGTCGCGCAGGAGGTGGTGGCGCTCGACGCGCCGGCAGCGCTTCGGTGGCTCGTCCCCGAGAGCTTCCACCTGCTCGAGCGCGTGCCCGAGGGCGACGCCGCGCTCGACGCTTTACTCGCCTCGCCGCGCGTCGATGGACCGCTCTTCCTGAACGAGACCGCACTGCTCCCCGGAGACGCGGTGGAGCTGCGGGCCTGGGTCGAGCGCCTACCGCGGGGAGAAGGCGGCTACCGCGGCGCGGCCCGGCTCAGCTCGGGCTTCCGGGTGCGGCCCGACCTCGGCGCCGGATCCTTGCGTGACCTGAGCGCCCGGCTCAGCCGATGACGGCGGCCGCGGCCTCGATGACCTCGGCGCAGGCGGCGTGGCAGGCGGCGCACTCCCGGTGATGGTCGACATGCGGCGCGCACGCTTCCCGGCACGAGGTGCAGACGTCGCGGCAGACGGCAGCCAGCGCGGGCAGGTGCGGCGAGGCATTGGTCGCCAGTGGACCGATGGCCTTGCAGACGCCCAGCATCTGGTGGACCTCGCGCGCGCAATCAGCCATCGACGTGTCGCCGGTGGCCAGCCTGCGAAGGCAGTGGCTCAGGCAGGCCTCGCCGGCCTCGATGCAGCGCGCGGCGGCCGCGTGAAGACCGAGCGCGTCGCTCGTCGGTGCGGCCGCGGCTTCGCCGCCCGCGTGGTGTTCGTGGCCACTCATCCCGCCTCCGTTCTCGCCGGGCTGGGCGCCGCATCCGAGGCTCGTCACGAGCCCATGCGCCAAGGCGGTCCCGGCGCCCACCTGTAGGACTTCGCGTCGCTTCATGGCTCTGCCGTAGCACATGGAGCCTCGCCATCGGGGACCGCGCCCCAGAAGCCCGGGCGCTTCCGCACGTCGAGGTCGCCGCCTATGCGCACCTGGCACGCGAGGCGCATCCCGGCCGCCCGGGATCGCTGGGCGTCGTGGGGAGGGAAGCCGAGGCGCCACCGTTCCATGCGCGTCAGCGCCGCGGGCTCGACGGGACCCGCGACGCTGACGGCGCAGGTGCCGCAGGAGCCGAGACCCTTGCAGTTCAGCATCCGCGCGCGCCCGTTGTGGGGGCTCGCGCCGGCGCGACGAAGCACGTCGCGGAGCAGGTCTCCCTCGGCCGCTTCGATGACGGCGTCTCCCGCGGGCGAGCTCAGACGAACGACCGGCATCGCCCCGTCCTGGTGTCGTCGCCGCCCTCGCTCAAGGTCGGCCCCGCGTGAAGGTGGCGGCCCAGGCGTCGGTGCCGGCGAGCGCGGCCGGGGTGGCGGGCTCCCTCGGCGGATGGCCTGGCTCGCCGAGCGCTCGCTCGAGCCAGAGCACGTCGTGCCAGGCGCCCCGCTTGAAGCCGACGCGCCGGTAGAGCCCGACGCGCGTGAACCCGAGCGCGCGATGAAGCGCGACGCTGGCCTCGTTCGGGACGGTCACCCCCGCGAGCGCCGTGGCGAAGCCCAACAGCTCGAGCTGCGCGAGCAGCGCGCCATAGAGCCTGCGCGCCACGCCCTTCCGCCGCGCGTCCCGATGCACGTAGACGCTCGTCTCGGCGCTCCATCGGTAGGCGGGTCGCGTCCGATGCGGCGACGCATAGGCGTAGCCCACGAGGGCGTCTCCGCGCTCCGCCACCAACCACGGGTGGGTCGCGAGAGTTGCCTCCACGCGCCCCGCCATCGCGTCGGCGGTCGGAGGCGTCGCCTCGAAGGAGACGGCCGTATCGCGCACCACCGGTGCATAGATCACGGCGAGCGCGTGGCCGTCCCCGGGCCGCGCCATGCGAAGCGAGAGCACGGCGCCATGGTGCGACATTTCCGGTCCGCCAGGGTGGAACGTGAAGTACGGTCCAAGCATGGGGCAACGCGAGGACGAGACCGTCGACTGGCTCTTCGACGCGACGGGCTGGTGGCTCGAGCTGCTCGGCGGTCATCAGACCTTCCGGTCCGCGTCGGTGCTCTTGACCCCGACCCCCGAGCACTTCCCCGTGGACGGCACGCTCACGGACGAGGAGATGGCGCTCGAGTTCTTCTCCTGCGTCGCGGAGCATGCCGGCGTCCGCCACTGGAGCTTCGTGCTCGAGCCCGACGAGCAACCGAGCGTCGCCGACGCGCTGGCGGGCATGTCGCATCCGCTCACCGGCCCGGTCGAACATGACGCGCCGGTCGATGCGCCGCTCGCGCCAGGTGAGCCGCTGCCCGTTCCCTACGACCCGGCTGCCCTCGACGATCCCGTGGCGCTCGTGGCGTCCTTCGCCCGCGCCGTCGCGTACTACATCGCCGGTAGCGCGCCGCAGGCCTACACGGACGACCCGGAGCAGCACGCCTATCTGGTCGACCTCGGCGCCGTCATGCTCGGCTTCGGCGTGTTCCTCGCGAATGCATCGTTCCGCTTCTACCAAACCACCGAGGGCATGATGGTGGGCTGGGGATACGGGCGCGCCGGGGCGCTCAGCCAAGCCGACGTGAGCTACGCGCTAGCCATCCACGCTGCGCTCCTCGACGTGAACGAACGTGACGTCACGCGACAC
>ERZ1740059.1618-NODE-1618-length-11268-cov-6.229198_pt1 | contig 11268 bp, 6 predicted proteins | sample MGYA00581744_ERZ1740059 | MGnify/ENA primary metagenome ERZ1740059 (study PRJEB43018, sample SAMN04849738) | marine metagenome | isolation source: floating plastic debris | place: Pacific Ocean | collected 2008-08-28 | study: EMG produced TPA metagenomics... | reverse complement strand
GCTCGACGACCTTTGTAGTCGGTCTCCGACGTGGTCCACGGCGAGACAGAGGCTTCGTCGGATGTGATGCCCCACTTGGCGAACTCGCCGATGGACGGGGTGACCTGGCAGCGGCCGCAGAGGCCACGGCCGCCACACGTCGAGTCGAGGTCGACGTTGCCCGCTCGCGCCGCATCGAGCAGTGAGGTCCCGGGCGCGGCGTCGGCGTGCACCCCCGCCGGGGTGAACACCACGGAGACGAGGCCGTCGCCGGGCAGGTCGGCGCCGTCGCCCAGCTGGTCGGGCACGGATCGATTGCCTCGGATCAGCCGGCGGCTGCGGCGCGACGGCGGCCGCCACGACGACCGCCGCGAGCACGGCGCCCATCTCGAGCCAGCTCGCCTCGCGGAAGCGCTCCCCCGCCTGGTGCTCGGCGGCCCATACCAGAATGGCGGCGGCCCCGCCCACGATGCCGCCCCAGAGTCGGGCGCGGATGAGCCGGGCGTCGTCGCCGTTCTTCCCGGCCAGCGTGGCCAGGCCCTCCGCCCCGGCCACGACGAGCACCACGCTCATGACGACGGGCATGGCGGCCGCGGCGTAGCGAAGCGTCGCGTCGCTCGTTCCCTCACCCGTGATCAGCACCACCAGCGCCTCCGCGAGGGCGAGCGCCGCGCCCGCGAGGAGCGCGCGCCGCGGCGCGAGCCCCTTCAGCACGCGCCCGCTCGGGCGGGCGTGGGCACGAGCACGCCCTCAGCCCTCGAGCCAGCCGACGTCGACGACCTCGTAGGTGCGGAGACCCCCCGGGGTCTTCACGCGCACCTCGTCGCCCGGCTCGCGGCCGATGAGCGCCTTGGCGACGGGCGAGGTCACGCTGATCTTGCCCGCACCGACATCCGTCTCGGCGCGGCCGACGATCGAATAGGTGACCGACTTGCCGGAGTCGACGTCCTCGAGCTCGACGATGGCGCCGAACTTCACCCGGTCCCCGCCGAGCTGCGCCGGGTCGATGACCTCGGCGCGAGCCAGCTGGTCCTCGATGTCCGTCATGCGCGCGACCACCATGCCCTGCTTCTCACGGGCGGCGTGGTACTCGGCGTTCTCCTTCAGGTCCCCGTGGTCCGCGGCGGTGCCAATCTCTTCGGAGATCTTCGGCATCTCGGCCTTGAGGCGGGCGAGCTCCTCCTTGAGGCGGGCGTGCCCGGCGGGCGTCATGGGCTCTCGTTCCATGGGACTTCCTCGTAGGTCGGATGGGGATAGCGGGGAGCTGCGCGGCCATCAACCCCCTCCGCTCTGGCCGAAGAGCGACCAAGCTGGCACATTCGTTCCATGGGCGGAGCGGGAGCGAAGGCAGTGGCGCTCGGCGTCGCGATGCTCGGACTCGCGTGCACCTGCTCGGGCTACGGGGGCCCGGGCCTGGGCGGGGGCGACCCGTCACCCGACGAGGGCGGAGACCTCGTGCCGGGCCCCGGCGGGGTGCTCGGCGTGTGTGCTGCCCCCGGGAGCCCGCACCGAGCTGCGACTGCGTGTCGACGACGGACCTCTGCGGTGACCGCATGACCTGCCTCGAGGTCGGCGCCGGCAAGGGCGCCTGCTTTCTGAGGTGCGATCCCGGGGCCGCGGCGCAGGCCGGCGATGCGTGTCGCGGCGACGTGGAGTGCCCGCCCGGGGGCGAGTGGGCCTGCACGCGCGATGGCGACTGCCGCAGCGGCGAGCGCTGTACCGAGGAGGCCTACCGATGACGCCGCGCCCGCTCGGGCTCACGCTCCTGCTCACGGCGGCTTGCGCCGGCGGCACCTCCGCGCCGGACGCGGGGCCGAGCGATGCGCGCGTCACGGTGCCCGGCCCCGACGGCGCCCCCGGCGTCTGTTGTCCGAGGGCTGACGACCCGTCCTGCGAGTGCTCCGAGCTCGGGGGCTGGGCGCCGAGCCTGGACGTCTGCCCGAGCGCGTGCGGCGTCGCCGACTTCATCGACGACACGGACGACGTCGGGTGTCCGCGCTGGCGCGTCCCGCCGAGCAGCTCCTGCGTGGAGGTCGAGATCGACCTCGGGCCACCGCGCCAGCCCTTGGGCGGGCCGTGGCGCGCGACGACCGACTGCGCCATGGGCGTGTGCCAGCGCGAGCTGCCGCCGCCGGGCGCGGGGCGCGGCGATCTGCGGGCACGCCGCTCGCCGGTCTTCCCGGGCGGCGTGTGCACCCTCGACGGACTCGACGCCGCCACCGCCGACTGCCTGGACGACCCGACGCTCTGCGGTGAGGAGATGATCTGCGTCGAGGTGACGAGTCTCGCCTTCGGCGGCATGTGCCTTCCGCGCTGTGACCCCCGCGCGCCCGGCAACGACGTCTGCCGCGCGGGCTGGGCCTGCGCCGAGATCGAGGAGGGCGGCGCATGCGTCACGGGCTGCCTCGACGCCGTTGGGGACTGCCTCAGCGACGCGATCCTCGACTGCACGGAGGAGAACGGGATCCCGGGATGCCAGAGCGCCTTGGACTGCCTCCGCGAGCCCGACCCCTGCCGCGGCGCGGGACCCGACGCCAACGTCGCCCTGATCGTCGTCTCGTCGTGCGACTTCGACACCTTCACCTGCCAGCCGGTCGACCCGCCTCGGGATCCCGGCGCGGGCGTGGGCCGCCGCTGCGGCAGCGATGACGTGTGCGGGGCCCGCGAGATCTGCGGCGGCGCGCGCGCGGCGTTTTGGACCAGCGGCGCGACCTACTGTCTGCGGGCGTGCGAGCTGGGCGCGGGGTCCTCCCCCGACGACCCCGCGACCTGGGTGACCGGTCGCGGCGGATGCCCGGACGGCTTCCAGTGCCTGGCGGAGCTCGACGCGGCCCGGCCGGAACGCGGGGTGTGCGTCAGGGACGACCGCGACCCCTTCAACTTCGCAGGCGCCCCGCGGCATCCCTTCGGCTCTGGTCCTCGCACGCCCAACCTGGGTGCGTCCTGCACCGAGCCCACCGAGTGCTTCAACGCCTTCGGCTACGGCGACTGCCTGGTCGGCCTCAACGGCCGCGACGGGCTCTGCACCGTGGCCGAGGCCGGGCCCCTCGAAGCTGCGGGCTTCGACGTCTGCCCCGACGCCGAGGCTCTCGTCGTGAGCACCCGCCCGGCGCCCACGCAGGAGACCGCCTGTCTGCCGACCTGCGACGGCCCCGACGCCTGCCCCGCCGGCTTCGGGTGCATCCCCGACGGGACTGGCTCGGGCGCCCGCATCTGCGCCGCGACGGGCTGTTCCCGCGATGCCGAGTGCCGGAGCGGAGCGCGCTGCCTCGCGGGCGCGTGCTTCGCCCTTTGCGACGCAGCGGACGCCTGCGCCGACGGCCTCGGCTGCCTACCGCTGGACGACCTTTTCGCGATCGACCTCACGGAGTCCGTCTGCTTCGCCGCGTGCGCGGCCGACGCGCAGTGCCCGCGAGACCAGCTCTGCGCTGGGGAGACCGCGGACAGCTTCGGCCGCTGCATCACGGCCTGCGCCGACGCGACGGAGTGTGCGGCGGGAGAGGCGTGCGTGGACTTCGACGGCGCGAGCGGCGGGGAGCGCGAGTGCCGCGCCTCCTGCACCCTCGACGGCGAGTGCCGCCCCGGCGAGCGCTGCACGGGGGCGCGCTGCGCGTGAAACCGAGGCGCCCGCATACGCTCTCTCTGCCGGTCCTTCTGCTCCTCGCGGGCTGCGGGGCGGACGACGCGCCCGCGATGGACCCGCGCGTGCCTGGCCCCGGCGGTGCGCTCGGCGTGTGCTGCGCGCCCGGGCCCCGGACCTGCAGCGTCACGTTCCTCGGGGGTTGGGCCGAGGAAACCGCGCTCTGCGACGACTTCGACTTCCGCTATGCCCGCAGCGCCTTCGACACCGAGGAGCTCGCGGAGGACGAGGACGAGTGGGGCTGCCCGACGCTCCGCCAGGTGGGCTTCACGTCGTGCCTCCCGCCCCCGCCGCCGCCCGACATGGGCCCGGACACGGGTCTGGACCGTGGCTACGGCGTCGCGTGTCGAACATCCGGCGGCTGCCGCGTCGGCGTATGCCAGCCGGAGCTGCCGCCCCCGGTCCCCACGCCTGGTGATCCTCCGGGGCGCGTGAGCCCACGCTTCCCGGGCGGCTTCTGCACCCTCGACGGGCTCGCTGTCGACACGCCGGATTGTCTGAGAGCGCCCGCGCTCTGCGGCGACTTCATGACCTGCCGGGAGGTCCCGGGCTTCCCGGGCCAAGGCGCGTGTTTCCTTCGCTGCGACCCTTCGGCCGAGGGGAACGACCTCTGCCGGGACGGCTGGGCGTGCCGGGGCCGGCTCGGCGCGCGGGGCGACGAGGGGGCGTGCGTCGACGGCTGCCTCGAGGACGCCGACTGCGCCCGCGAGGCGCTCGTCCGCGAGGAGACGAACGGCATCCCGGGTCTCCAGTCCGAAGCCGACTGCGCCGCGGAGCCGAGCCCCTGCGGCGAGGCCGGCGCCGATGAGCTCGTGGTGCTCGGGGGAGTCGACCCTCGCTGCAACCTCGACGCCTTCGCCTGCGAGGTGGACGGGGACCCGCGGGCGCAGGCCGGCGACCGCTGCCAGGTCACGGCGCAATGCGAAGACGGCGGCGCATGCCGGCGGGAGACACGCGTCACCCGTTACGATGGCGACGACGTCGTCATCTTCCCGGGCGGCAGCTGCTTCGGCCCGGGCTGCGTCGGGGACGCGGAGTGCAACGGCGAGGGCCGCTGCGGCGGCGCCCGAAGCGGCGCCTTCCTCACCGGTCGCCAGAACATCTGCCTCGCGCCCTGCACGCTGGGCGTGGACGCCGACCCCGAGGACCCGGCCTCGTGGCCGGCGAGCCGGGGCGGCTGCGCCGAGGGGTACAAATGCCTCTCGAATACCTCCGTCGCCGATCCGGGCCGCGGCGTCTGCGTCCCGGATTCGCTCGACCCCTTCCGCGACCTCGCGACGCCCACGGCGCCCTTCGCGTCCGGACCCGAGGCGCCGAACCTCGGCGCGCCCTGCACGCGCCACTCCGACTGCTTCCACCCCTTCGGCTACGGGCGCTGCCTCCTCGGCGCGAACGGCCGCGACGGCGTCTGCTCGGTAGACGAGGCCGGCATTCTCCGCCAGGCCGGCTTCGACGTGTGCGAGGCGGGTGCCATCGTCGGTCTGGACGGCTCCCCGGGCCTCGAGCAGCGCTGCCTCCTGCGCTGCGCGACGCCCGCGGACTGTGGCGCCGGCTTCGGCTGCATCCCGCGCAGCGGGCGAGGCACGGTCTGCGCGCCGAGCGGCTGCACGCTCGACGCGCAGTGCGCCCCGGGCACGCGCTGCCTCGAGGGCGCTTGCCACACGCCCTGCGCCGAGGCCTCTGCGTGCGAAGCCGGCCTCGGCTGCTTCCCCCTCACGGCCCTGGGCGGCGCCAGGAGCGCGCGCGTCTGCTTCGCCGGCTGCCGCTCGAACGCCGACTGCGCGGCGGGCGCCACCTGCCGCGACGCGAGCGTCGGGCTCGGTCGCTGCATCGGGGACTGAGTCACCCCGCTGGGAAGCTGGGCGGGCGCGCTTCGCGCGCGTGGTACTCCTGCAGGCTCCGGACGCTCAGCGAGCCCCGGCGCTGGTGCTCGATGGCCTCGACGCCCGCCACCGCGGCCGCGATGGTCGTGAAGTAGGGAACGCCGTTCAGGAGCGCGCCGCGCCGGAGCGAACGGCTATCGCGGATGGCCTGCACGCCGTAGGTCGTGTTGACCAGCATGGCGACGTCGCCGTTGGTGATGCGGTCGACCACGTGCGGCCGCCCCTCCTGCACCTTGTTGACGATTTCCGAGGGGACGCCGGCGCGCGCGAGCGCCTCGTGCGTGCCGCGTGTCGCGAGCACCGAGAACCCGAGCTGCACCAGCCGGTGCCCGAGGTCGCAGGCCGCGGCCTTGTCCGCGTCGCGCACGCTCAAGAAGACGAGCCCGGCGTCGGGCAGCTCCACGCCGGCCGCGAGCGATGCCTTGAGGAAGGCCTCCGCGAAGCCGTCGGCGATGCCCATCACCTCGCCCGTCGAGCGCATCTCCGGCCCGAGGATGGTGTCCACGCCCGGGAACTTGTGGAAGGGGAAGACGCTCTCCTTCACGGCGACGCCCTTGGGCACCGCGTCCCGCGTGACGCCCAGCTCGGCGAGCGTCGCGCCGGCCATCACCTTGGCCGCGATCTTCGCGAGCGGAAGACCCGTCGCCTTGCTGATGAAAGGCACCGTGCGCGAGGCCCGCGGGTTCACCTCGATGACGTAGACGGCCGACCCGCGCACGGCGAACTGCACGTTCATCAGGCCTACCACGCCGAGCTCGAGGGCCAGGGCGCGCGTGGAGGAGCGAATCGATGCGAGCACCTCCGGCGGGAGCGCGTGGGCGGGGAGCACCATCGACGAGTCGCCGCTGTGCACGCCGGCCTCCTCGATGTGCTGCATGATGCCGCCGATGATGACGTTCTGGCCGTCGCTCACGGCGTCCACGTCGACCTCGATGGCGTCGCGGAGGAACTCGTCGACGAGGATGGTCTGCTCGCCCGAGCCCGGGAGGCGCTCACGGTTCAACGCCTCGAGGGCGATGGACATGTACGCGCTCAGATCCGAGCGCGAGTGCACGATCTCCATGGCGCGCCCACCGAGCACGTAGCTCGGCCGCACGACGACCGGGAAGCCGATGTTCTCGGCGACCTCGAAGGCGTCGCTCACGCCCTTGGCGATGCCGCCGCGCGGGCGCCGGAGCCCGAGCTTGGCGAGGATGCGGTCGAAGCGCTCGCGGTCTTCGGCGCGGTCGATGGCGTCGGCGCTCGTCCCGAGGAGCTTCACGCCGGCGTCGGCGAGCGGCACCGCGAGCTTGAGTGGCGTCTGGCCCCCGAACTGGACGATGACGCCGTAGGGCTTCTCCTCCTCGACGATGCCCATCACGTCTTCGAAGGTCAGCGGCTCGAAGTAGAGGCGGTCGGACGTGTCGTAGTCCGTGCTCACCGTCTCCGGGTTGCAGTTGACCATGATGGTCTCGAAGCCGAGCTCCTTCAGCGCGAAGGCGGCGTGGACGCAGCAGTAGTCGAACTCGATGCCCTGGCCGATGCGGTTCGGACCGCCGCCGAGGATCATGACCTTCTTCTGCTCCGTCGCCTCCGACTCCGTCTCCTCGCCCCAGGTCGAGTAGAGGTAGGGCGTGTGCGCGACGAACTCCGCGGCGCAGGTGTCGACGCGGGCATAGACGGGGCGAACGTCGCCGCGCGCCGTGCGCAGCGCTGCCGGGCTCTCGCTCCTCAGCGCCGCGATGCGGGCGTCGCTGAAGCCCATCGCCTTGTAGCGACGGATCGCATCGGCCTCGATGGGAGCCGCCTTGCCGGCCTCGATCTCGGCCTCGGCCTCGACGATCTCCTGGAGCTGACCGAGGAACCACGGGTCGATGCCCGTCGCGCGCTGGAGCTGGTCGAGCGTGAGCCCGACACGAAAGCCGTCGACGAGGTGCCAGAGGCGCTCGTCCAGCGGCGTCTGCACCACCTCGAGGATGGCCTCGCGCAGCTCCTCCTCGGTGGGCGCGGGGAGCGACTCGGTGGACGCGGCGCCGAGCGCCCGCGCGCCCTCGTCGCCTTCCTTGAGCGCCCGGATCTGCAGCGCGAGCTCCCGGTAGTCGACGGTGCCGATGAGCGAGACCAACCCGTCCCGGCCCTTCTCCAGGCTCCGCGTCGCCTTCTGTAGCGACTCCTGGAAGGTCTTCCCGATGGCCATGGCCTCGCCGACGCTCTTCATCTGCGTCGTGAGCCGCGGGTCCGAGCCCGGGAACTTCTCGAAGGCGAAGCGCGGGCACTTCGTGACGACGTAGTCGATGGTCGGCTCGAAGGCGGCGCTGGTGCCGGTGATCTCGTTCTTGAGCTCGTCGAGCGTGTAGCCGACGGCCAGCTTGGCCGCGACCTTGGCGATGGGGTAGCCGGTCGCCTTCGAGGCGAGCGCGCTCGAGCGGCTGACGCGCGGGTTCATCTCGATGACGAGGAGCCGGCCGGTGGCGGGGTCGACGCTGAACTGGATGTTGGAGCCGCCGGTGTCGACGCCGATCTCCGTGATGATCTTCCGCCCCGCGTCGCGCATGCGCTGGTACTCGCGGTCCGTGAGCGTCATGGCCGGGGCGACGGTGATCGAGTCGCCGGTGTGCACGCCCATGGGGTCGAGGTTCTCGATGGTGCAGATGACCGCGAAGTTGTCCGCGCGGTCCCGGATGACCTCGAGCTCGTACTCCTTCCAGCCGAGCACGCTCTCCTCCACGAGGCACTCGTGCACGGGGCTCTGGTTGAAGGCCCAGCGAATGGCCCGGTCGAACTCGCGCTTGTTGTAGGCCACGCCGCCGCCGGCGCCGCCCATGGTGAGCGAGGGCCGCAGGATGACCGGGAAGCCGATCTCCTCGACGGCCTCGAAGGCCGCCTCGAGCGTGCGGACGGTGCGGGCCCGGGCGCACTCGAGGCCGATCTTCTCCATGGCCGCCTTGAAGAGCTCGCGCTCCTCGGCCTTCCGGATGGCCTCTTCGCGCGCGCCGATGAGCTCGACGCCGTACTTGTCGAGCACACCCTGCCCGTTGAGCGCCAGGGCGAGGTTGAGCGCGGTCTGACCTCCGAGCGTCGGAAGGAGCGCGTCCGGCCGCTCCCGCTCGATGATCATCTCGAGGACCGTCGGATGGAGGGGCTCCACGTAGGTGCGGAGCGCCATCTCCGGGTCCGTCATGATCGTCGCCGGATTCGAGTTGACGAGGATGACCTCGTAGCCCTCCTGGGCCAGGGCCTTCGCGCCCTGGGTGCCGGAGTAGTCGAACTCGCAGGCCTGGCCGATGACGATGGGGCCCGAGCCGATGAGGAGGATGCGCTTCAGGTCGTCGCGACGGGGCATTGCCGGCAGGTCCTCGCGCGTGCGGCGCGGGCGGAAAGGGGTTCGGAGCGGCGGCCGACGCGCGACCTTCGCGCCGTCGGCGGGGCTATCAGGTACGGGCGGGCCCGGCAACCGCGGCGGCGAGCTGGACGCCTCGTTCTCCGCCGCCCTCGACCTCGCGGGCCCGCGCGTCCTTGCCAGCGGGCGCCCCATCGCGGGGAAAGGCGATCGTCAGCCGGAGCGTCGCGCCCCCCAGAGCGTCGGCGAAGGCCTCGCCCCACTCGACCACCAGCGCCGCACCGCTCCGGGCCTCACGGAGGCCGAGCTCGGCGAGCCCGGCGAGGTCCGGCGGCGCCCCCTCGGGGAGCAGCCGGTAGAGGTCCGCGTGGACCAGCACCGGGGTCGCCTCGGGGTAGTCCTGGGCGAGCGCGAAGGTGGGGCTCGTCACGGGGACGTCGCCCGGGACCCCGAGCGAGCGCGCCAGATGGCGCACGAAGGCCGTCTTCCCAGCGCCCAGCGGGCCGCTGAGTACCACGAGGTCCCCGGCGCGCAGCGCTGCGCCGAGGCGCGACGCCGCCGCGGCCGTGGCGTGCTCGTCGTCGAGGTGCATGGCCGCGAGCTTTCGCCGGGGCCGCGCGCGCGGCAACCTCCGGGGCCATGCGCCGCGCCGCCTCGCTGCTGCTCGTCTCCTGGCTCGGGAGCTCCGGCGTCCTCGAGGCGCAGGCCCCGCCGCGCTCGCGGGTCGCGCTGCGGGCCGAGCACGGCCCGGAGACGCACGCGGTCTCGGGCCACGCCCGCAACCGCGGGAACAACGGACGCCGCGTGCCCCAGGAGGAGCTCCGCTGGCATCTCTACCTGAACGCCTTCGCCGACGAAGGGACGGTGTTCATGCAGGAGAGCGGGGGCCAGCTTCGCGGCGACCGCTCGGAGGACCTTCGCGCGTTCCCGGGCGGCGTGGAGCTCGCGTCGCTCGTGCTCGACCCCGACGGCCGCGCGCACGACTTGCTGGAGGGCGCCGACGACGAGCTCGTCCCCGGCGACCGGACGCAGCTCCGCACCCCCCTGCCCTCGCCGGTGCCGCCCGGGCAGGCCATCGAGCTCGAGCTCCGCTTCACCAGCCGGCTCCCCAAGGTCTTCGCGCGCAGCGGCTTCCACGGCGACTTCCACTGCGTGGCCCAGTGGTTCCCGAAGCTCGCGCGCCTCGAGGAGGACGGGACCTGGGTGAGCACGCCGTACCACGCCTACGGCGAGTTCTACGCGGACTTCGTCGATGCGCGCCTCGAGGTTCGAACGCCGCCGGGCTGGGTGGTCGCCGCCACCGGCGTCGCGACGGACCCGCCCATGGACGACCGGGGTGGCCGCGTGCACGTCTTCGAGGCCGAGCGCGTGCACGACGTGGTCTTCGTGGCCGCGCCCTGGTTCGTGGAGACCACGCGGCGCGTACGGGGCGTGGGCCCGGACGGCGCGGACGTGATGGTGCGGGTCTACGCGCCCCCGGGCTACGACGCCGCGGCCCGGCGGCACCACGAGGTGAGCGCGGCGGGGCTACGGAGCTACGGGACGCACTACGGCCCCTACCCCTACCCCGTGCTCCGCATCGTGCAGCCGCCGCGCGGCGCCGGCGGGGCCGCGGGCATGGAGTACCCCATGCTCTTCATGGCGGCGGGGCCCTGGTTCTCCGTGCCGGGACTGCCGCTCGTGCTGCACGACGAGGTCACGGCGCACGAGCTCGGTCACATGTGGTTTCAAGGGCTCCTGGCCTCGAACGAGGTGGCCCATCCCTTCCTCGACGAGGGCGTGACCGAATGGGTCACGGGCGACTTCCTCCAGGAGCTGCACGGACGCGAGGGCAGCGGCGGTCGCGTCGGCGCCTTTCGCGCCGATGGCTTCGAGCTCCGGCGCCTCTACGCGCTGAAGGGACCACCCGCGCCGCCGCCCGCGAGCAGCGCCCCGATCTTCGGGGGCGGTCCGCGGCGAGACTACGGGCGAAGCGTCTACGGCCAGACGTCCGTCGTCCTCGAGACCGTGGCGCGGACCTGGGGCCGCCACCGGCTTCGGCGTACGCTCGGCCGCTACGCGCGCCGGCACCGCTTCGGACATCCGACCCCGGCCGACTTCTACCGTGCGTGCGCGGAGGAATACGGCCCCTGGATGCCGCGGCGCGTGCTGCGTCCGGCCCTCGAGCGCGGCGCCCTGGCGAGCTTCGCCGTGGCCCGGCCCGAGCCCACCGCCGAAGGGACGCGTCTCCGGGCGTGGCGCGGGGGCGGGCTTCCGCTCCCCACCTCGCTCGCGCTTCGGCACGCCGACGGACGTGAGACATGGCTGGCGTGGCCTGGCCGGACGCCGCGCCTCGACCGCGTCGTCGACGGGCGCATCGTCGCCGTGCGCGCCAACCCCGACCGCCACGGGCTCCTCGACCCGGACGGGGTCGACGATGCGGCCCGGCGGGGCGTCGTGGCCCGCCC
>ERZ1740059.1616-NODE-1616-length-11285-cov-4.288513_pt1 | contig 11285 bp, 9 predicted proteins | sample MGYA00581744_ERZ1740059 | MGnify/ENA primary metagenome ERZ1740059 (study PRJEB43018, sample SAMN04849738) | marine metagenome | isolation source: floating plastic debris | place: Pacific Ocean | collected 2008-08-28 | study: EMG produced TPA metagenomics... | reverse complement strand
GCTTTTTAGCCATTTTTAATGGTTGTCTTATTTACGCCGAATTGTACTAGTGATAGGCAACGAAGCAAGGGAAGATAGGAGAAAGACGAAACGCTCTTCACTAATTGCGATTAATCCTTAAGTTGTTATGCATTTAATTTGTATGCTACTAGCGACCAAGATAGTCGCACTACAGCATTCTGAAACTTTAATTTTATACAAAGACGGTCGCACATCAGCTTAACTCTCAATTGCTAACTCCTAACTCCTAACTCCTAACTCCTAATTCTTACTAACTAACTGCTGCACTTTTATATTCGACAATGGCGCGTTTTTTTCCTAAGAATCGAGATAAGTGAAACTGAATCTGACCAACAAGCTGAGGGAATTTATCTAACACACAAAAGAGTCCATAAAGCAATGCATCTGAGGAAGGAATACCAGTTGTTTTGGCATATTTATATACGCGAAAAAATAATATACTATAAGCGATTGAAAGCAAAACAATACTTATCCCTCCTGTTAACCAAATGCTAGCAATAGATACAAGTGGAAGTATTAAACCCCAAAACCAAATTCTGCGACTTTCTTTAACCCAATGTTTTTCTGGGGGTTTTCCGTGCAGCCAAGCACCCTCAGCATAAGCATGACCGTTACGAACAGAGCGCTTCCACCACTGGTTTAAATGCATAATCTGAGCATCATGTAAAGTCATTTCAGCATCTATACGCATAATTTTCCCACCAGCTTGACGCAACCGCACGCATAGTTCTGGCTCTTCTCCAGCAATTAGACTTGAATTAAACCCCTCAACCTGTTTCAAAGCAGAAACGCGCATCATAGCATCACCACCGCAAGCTTTTGCTTCTCCGACAGGAGTATTCCATTCGATATCGCATAAGCGATTGAAAAGAGAATTTTCCGGAAATTCTTCTCGTCTCCTACCACAAACTACGACAACTTCAGGATTAGTATTCAATATAATGGTTGCTTTTTCAAACCACTCCTCCCTAACTAAACAGTCTCCATCAACAAATTGAACGAAATCAACTTGAGGTTCCATTTGCAATAGATATTCAAATCCCGCATTTCTCGCACGTGCAGCAGTAAAAGGAACAGATAAATCTAGCTCCACGACGCTCACACCTAAACTACGAGCTAATTTCACGCTTCCATCTGTAGAACCAGAATCAACGTAAACAACATTACGTCTTTCACCAACTACTGACAATAAACACTCTTGAAGACGAACTCCTTCATTTCTTCCAATTACAACTACCCCTACTGAATTCACTGCATTTCTCCTGATTATTTCAGTTTTATTATCAAATAAAAAAATGATTATTCAATACTTTCTTCAGCGCCAAATTCTCAAGAGATAAATTACATTATGTATTAATTTTTTCTCTTTCCACTCTGAATTATGAGCTATTTATTTTTATTTCTATAGATTACAAGTTATTGAAAATTGTATCAATAGGAAGTCCATAACCTAAAGAAATCCTAATTATTAAAAATATAGCAAGTATTCCGGCAAAAAAAGCTGTAGCTTGAATATCTTGCCCAAAACAAGAAAGTTTTTCTCGCCACAATCCATATAAATTAACTATGTATAGAGGTAAATCGCTTACTGCGATTGCGATAATTACTCCTATCAAACCAAAATTATTAAATGCTAAAGGTAAACCGACACCAATCATCACAAACCGAGCAAAATTACTTTGAGCAGTATATAATGGCTTACCAATTGCTAAAAGAGCAGGGCTAATTGTAAAAAAGAGAATAGAAAACCAAATTCCGCTCGATAAAATTGGCATCATCCAGGTAGCTTCGGTCTATCTTTGGTCGTATAAAGTGCCAATAACCAAATCACCAACACTCACTAAAGCCGCTAATAAAATAGCAAATGCCATCAACATTTTTTTCCGCTGATGAATAATCTTACTTCGTAGACTAGAACGCGATATATCCGTTTTATTAGAGATAGCTGGAAAAATAACTCTATGGCTAAGTTTCTTAATTATTTCTCGGGGTATATTGGCTAATGTATAAGCGATTGTATAAACTCCTAAGATTTGGAAAGATAGAAGCTTACCGAGAATTAGCCGGTCTGATTGTTCTGCCATAAACATTAATGCAGTGGCTATAAAAATCCATCTTCCAAAAGACAGCAACTCTTTTAAAGCATCTTTATCCCAAGCAAAACGATTTTTATATCCCGATATTAACCAATGGCTGCCAACCATTCGATATACCGCTCCAGCTACTACTCCAAAAGCTAGCGACCAAATACTAGGATAAAACAAAGCCAGAGCAATTAACGTGATGGCACTAATCAACTGTACCAGCATATCAAATCTGGTTAACCTTCCTAAATCCATACGACGCATCAGAGTATGAATTGCACTTGAACTAAAGCCATCTAATACAGAAGATAGCCCAACAATAGGTATTAACCAAAGCAATCTTTTATCATCATAAAAGTTAGCAGATGGTAAAGTAATTGCCAAGCAAAATAACCAGAGAACTAAACCCCGAATTACTTGTAATGTCCAAGCAGTATTCAGAAAACTCGGCTCATCACCTTGTTTATTATTAACAATACTTTGAGATATTCCCAGGTCTGAGAATAAATCAATCCCGGCTCTTAAAGTATTAACTACAGCCATCAAACCGAAAAATTCTGGAACTAAAAGACGAGTTAAAACAAGGTTAGTACCAAATCGTAAGACTTGACTGATTCCATAGCCTCCAATTGTCCAGATTGCACCACGAAATGCGCGTTTTTTTACAGATGTCATAATGCTTGAAAATATTTTTTTAATTTAAAAAGGTAATACAAATGCTATTGATGATAGATAACAAGAATAAATCGCTATGTATGTTTTTCGCATTTTATTATCAACTAAGTTTATTTTAAGCTAAACAATCACAAAAAAAATATTTTTTATAGACTATAAGAAAAATCTATTTTTTTTGCTGCGACTGATTGTAATTAAGCAACAATAACATCTTTATTACTATCAAAAAAATGCCAAAAAATATCTGTGTCTTCATATTTAATGAAAACTCATTTTATTGATAATAAAAATATTTTTTTAATCCGTTTATTTTGGATTAAAACGATATAATGAATAAAAAAATTAGGATTAAATCATGAGTCAAAAACCTGATATTACTTTTGTTTGTTGTATTGAATCTGGCTCCTTAGAATTACAAACCATACGCATGATAGAAAGTTTGCGTCGTTGGGGAGGAAAGTTTGCGAATGTACCCGTATATGCTGTTAGTCCTCGCTTCAGTCCACCGATTGCTAAAAGTACGCGATTGGCATTAAAAAAGTTTCAGGTAGAGCATCTATCCTTTCAGACAAAAAATAAGTATTCTTGGTACAAATTTTTAAATAAACCATTGTCTTTAGCTGCTGTAGAAAAGATAGCTAACACTGAATTAATTGGCTGGTTGGATAGCGATTTAATAGTTGTTGACGAGCCATGTGAACTAGATTTAAGTGAAAGTGAAAGTGTTACCGCTTGTGCTTCCGATAAAAACGTTGGTACTAGCGGTTTGGGAGACCCGAACGAACCTTATTGGAAAGAAGTTTGTCAACATATAGGACTTGAAATTGAAGATTTACCTTGGACTCAAACAGAATTAGAAAAAGAGCGGATTCGATTGTATTGGAACAGTGGAATATTTTCTTATCGTCGCTCAACTAACTTGGGTCAAGAATACTTAAATACTGTTATCCAGTTGCTTGATGCTTCTATTGCTTCCCATAAAACGAAAATTTATTTTCACGAGCAAATGAGTATTGGTTTAGCAGCAACTAAAAATAAAATTCCTTGGAGTCCGTTGTCTCGCTCTCATAACTTTAGTGTGAATACTAATAGACCCAAAGAGTATTACAATCTTCAAGAGATGAAAACAGCCAAAATAATTCACTATCACGGTGCAATGACCGAGGAATCTTATTGGGATACATTCATCGAGCTTCTTAATAATACTCATCCAACTGTAGCTGATTGGTTGATTCCACTCGGTTCTATCCAAAAAAATCAAACTAAATATACCTCCCGTCTTCTCAGAAAACTAATAGACTACAACCGTTTACGCAAACAGAAAGCGTATAGTGAAACCCTGAAGGTAATCTAATCAAAACTTAAATTAGGGAATAAATAGAGCAGATTTTATCTATACTATACTGCTCTATTTTTTTGTAATTACCGTAGTGAGAGCATCTTGCTCCCTAATTTGTAAAAAATGAGTAGCTATTTAATTAATAGAAACTAAAATATTATCTTCTTCTGGAAGAATAGCAGAATTATTATTTTTTTGAGCAATCATTTTCTGATATATTTCCACAATTTTTTCTGCTTTATATCCCCATTCAAATTCTCTTACCCTTTCCACTGAATTTGCAGACATTTGTTTCCTTAACTGCTCATCAGTGACTAATGTTCCTATTTTATTTGCGAGTTGTTGAGTAACGTATTCTCTAGAATCTGGGTCTATTTTAAAACCAGTTTCTTCGGTGACATATTCGCCAATTCCACCATTATTAACCACAATACACGGTAGCCCGCAAGCCATAGCTTCTAAAACAACTGCTCCTCCAAACTCTCTCACCGAGGGAAAACAGAAAATATCAGATTTTTGATAAAATTCTAATGTTTCTTGCTGCTTTATCCAACCTGTAAAAGTAACTAAATTTTCTAAACCAAACTCTTGAACCATTGCTTTTAAATTAGTTATTTCCGAACCATCTCCAACAATAGTTAATTTGATTTGATTTTGAATCTCTTTAGGTAGCTTACTAATTGCTTCAATTAACATATCAGCCCCTTTGTAGGGAACTAACCTGCCCACAAATAGTAAATTAACATTATCGTCGTGACTTTTACCTGTCTCTACTCCATCCAGAAAATCTTGCGATATACCGTTTTCATAGAATAAATTTATTTGCTCGTCACTCAAAGAAAACATATTTTGCAAATTATTTAAAGTATATGTGGAGCCAGCTAATACCTTGTCAGCCTTCTTATAAGTATTTACATAACCCGGTATTAATGCTCAACCAATATCCCTTAAAAAATTAAACTGATCGTATTCTTGGTTTGCAATTTCTTTTAATCCATGGAGGAAAAGGAACCCCCCCATTTACTGGACCTAAAACAAAAGGAGTATTCTTACATGCTTTGATAGCTTTTACCGGATATCTAGGCATCATCGGAGTCAGCGAGTGAACTATATCATACTCACCTGTTAATATTTGAGATTTAAATTTTTCGTAGACTTTATGATTGAATTCTGCATAAACTAAATAGCTGAATGCATTATATAGTGGCCAATTTTTTTTCCCTGAATAGGTAAAACTAGCAATTAATTGATGATATTTCTGAATCAGTTCGCTTTCATCTATGTAAATTACTTGTTGAGGAGAAATAATTTTATTTAAAGCAGTCTTGTTTCTTTCATGAGTAACCAAAGTCACGTCAACTAACTGACTGATAGCTTGGTAATACTTATATCCTTCTAACGGTACAGAAGACCATTCAGGATTGCATTGTTCGACGATAAGTAAAACTTTCAATTTGTGATTATTCATTGCTTAATACCCTGTAAAATAAACAAAAAATTGTCATCGAAACCTTTGTATTGCAGTTTTAAGATAAGTGCTTTGACTGTTCATGACTATTTTCGGTCTTTGTAACGGAACCGAAAGCACAGCAGCTATAAATAAAACCCTATATATATTAGCTAAACGCAGTATATATCTTTCCATAATATTATTCATTGCCAAGAATAAAAGAAAAGCAAGAGGCCATAAATCTTCAGAAGATTTAGCTGCATAAGCCCGCTTTAATGACCTAGCAAAAGCAACAAGAAAGCTAATCATAAAAAGCGTAAAGCCAATCAAACCAACATCAAGCATTAAATCGAAAAATCCATTATGACCGTGAGGTGCAACAAACACGTGAGAAACAGCACCACCAACTTGTGCAGGAAAACCAGTTGCTCTAATCCAAAAAGCACCACGTCCATAGCCCAACCAAGGTCTATCCATAATTCTTTGTAGCATTACCCCCCACATCAGCGTTCTACCGCTCATAGTGTGGTCTTTTCCCAAACCAGTTAAAATATTTACCCAATTACTAAAAACTAAAGTTCCCACGCATACTAAAATTAAAATTGAAATATCTAAATAGATAACTGTGATTTTTCCTTGCCAACGATATTTTCCATAAAAAATCAGAATTCCTACAAGCAAAAAATAAACAACTAAAGAAGTTTTAGAAGTACAAAGTAAAACTACTGCTAAAAATAAGCCAATACCTGAATATTTAAGAATGCGACCTATCTTTTTACGCATCGGGGTTTGCAAGTTATTAAGAGGTAATAAATAAAATGCTAAAGACCCGATAATCATCATACTGCCAAGGGTATTTTTATAGTCATATATTCCCTTCCAAGCTCCCGGATGGTCTTCCGTATGTTGACCAGTCGCAGGAAATAATCCGCCAGCAATTGTACTTAATATTCCTGCTATACCAAAAGTTATCGCTATTAACTGCACCTGTTCTTTTAAGTTAAAACGGGAAGCAAAGTACAAAGCAAATGAAGTCATCTGCCAAACTTCTCTTCCTTCAACATAAGTCAAATCTGAAAAGTCCGACCAGATATATGATTGTAAAATCAGAATTGTTAATATCCATAAGAACTTATCTTTGCTAGCTACAGCTAGAGACTGCTTCCATCTCAAACCAATCAAAAGAGTCGAGATTATCCAAACAAAATATCTAATTCCAGATATAACTATAGCCGGAATTAAACCTGGAACCGGAGGATTTCCTGGAACTGTACCAATATTGAAACCTCCAGAAAAAAAGGTTAATCCTATAACCACAAAAACTTTTTCTAAAATATCTAAATACTTAGTTTTCATCGCTGATTAAATAGGAGCTTTAAGGCTTTATAGAATACCGCTAAAAAATTAGTAAATTTCTGACAAAATCAAAACTTAATGTTGAATATCTGAAAAAATATAGTTTTTATTTTCTTGTTGTTGTTGATTCATAGCAATCAAAATAGATTTTAAAGCAGAACCCCAACTTTTATTTTTATCGTAAAACTGTTCCTGTACTTCCAAACAAGCCTGTCTTTTTCTTTCATAAAGTTCGTTGTTTTGATACAACACTAATAAAGCATCACCGTAAGCTTGAATATCATCTGGTGGAACTTCAAATACTGCATCACCCATATAAGATAAAGCCGGACAAACATCAGAAGTCACCACCGGACGACCCGATAAAATACTTTCACATACAACTCGATTAAATCCTTCAATAAAATTTGTTCTAGTCGGTACAACTACAACATGAGAGCGATTAAAATACGCTCGCATTTGCGGTTTTGTACAGTAACCATGGCAGTTAAAAAAATCATCAACCCCGGCTTTTGTTGCAGCCAAACGTAAAGAATCTAATGCCGAACCCGTACCACAAATATCAAATCTTATGTCTTTTATATCTTCTTTAACAAAGCGTTTAGCAACTTCTAACAAATCGAAAACGCCTTTATTTTGCTCAATTCTACCAGCAAATAAAATCGAAAAAGGCAATCTTGATTTTGTAGGTGCATCCAAAGAAGCGAAATCAGACCGACGAAATGTAGGAAAAAATTCTAATATTGGTTGATGATTATTGTTTGTCAGTTGAGCAATTTGTTGTGATATATCATGAGATACCGCCATTATTGCTTCACAACCTGAAGCAAAGAAATTGCGACTAAGTGCCAAAATAAATTTATCAACCGGACGCTGTGGTAGATACTTATACCATAAAGTACAGTGAACCGATGGAATCACTTTTATTCCCAACCAAGAAAACAGTGAAAATACAAACCAGTAGCTCGTTCCAGTCGATGCAATAACTACATTTGCTCGAAACCGAATTGCACTTACAAGCAGGTGCAATCCATACCAAATTTGTCTTAAATGATAAATAATTCCCGATGCTTTCGGTAACGGTACGGGACGATGTTCAACAATAAAAGAATCATCTTCAATTAACTCTTTCTTAGTAGACTGTGCAATTACATAACCACTTGCATTTAAACTTTTACAAACTTCATAGAATTGACCCGAATAAGGAACCGATACTTGTGAAGGAGCATCTTCACCTTTTTTCCAGTACTTGTAAGAATCAATAACGTTTTCCGGACCCACAGCATAAAGAATGCGAAGAGATTTATTCATTTTTTAACCCCTATTATTTAATGAAAAAAATGAAAACACGACCATAACTGTTAATTAATTTCAAAAAATATATTAATCCCGCTCGGTTTTAACCCAACTATTTTGAGGTTGAAATAAAAACTTCAAATAAAGAGGTAATTTGAGCAGGATATAAGCAGGAATTGCTAACAATTCAACCAATGGTAAATCATTACGTCCAAACTTATTCCAAACAGACAAAATAGCAATTATTAATAAACATCCTGCACTCCCAGCAATAGTTAATGGCAACCAAGTTCCTAATATTGCAGCTACAAGCGAAAGTACCATCAAAATCGACCAGAAAACAACAAGTAAAGACAAAGGTGGTACGCACAAATCCAAAGCCGTTACCAACAAATCAAAACGCTTCTGTTTTATCGATGCTTTAATTAATTTTGGAACATAGGTCAGCAAAGTTTGTAAATGACCGTGTTCCCAGCGAGTCCTCTGACTTTTAGCCGCTTGTTCTTGAGCAGGTAAAATTCCAGTTACATTTGCTTGCGGACAAAATAATGGTGGATAACCAGCAATGCTCAAATCAAAACCCAGTTTCATGTCCTCGACCAGATTACCGTTCGCTAAATCCACAGAACGAATTGCATTCATCGGAAAAGCCATACCCGTCCCCGTCAACAAACAAGGCATTTTTAGCTGAGTTAATCCATAAGGACGAACCAAATTCTTGACTTTAAAGGCAAATGCTGAAACTGATTCTTTGGGGCTAGATGACTTGGGTTTTTCCATCAAATAAATCCCTTGGACTGGTCTTTGAGTAGTCATAGCAACTTGGGATAATCGCTCAATAGCCCCTTTAGCAACCATACAATCAGCATCGACAAATACGACTACATCTGGTGGTTGAGATTCTATGTAGCGCAAACCATAATCTAATGCGTATCCTTTACCTTTCAAATTCGTATCATGACGCTCAATAACCGTGGCACCTACAGCATTAGCAATCTCCACTGTCGCATCAGTACAATTATCAGCTACCACTACTAACTCTGGTTTGTTTTTTAACTCTGACTTGATACTCTCTAATGTAGAGCGAATAACAGCTTCTTCGTTATGAGCCGGTACCAACACTGTAACTTTCTTATCTTTAATATCTTGCTTCAGATGATTTTTTCGGTGTGGAACTGTAGATAAACATGCTGCCATGCATTCGACGAACAAAACTAGACAGAGCAACAAAGAAGCGAAGGTACAAGCAAGCAGAACAAAACGACCACAAGTGGCTAAAAATTGGCTAATTAACATCTAATGCACCTTGATAAATAATTTAAGGATTTACAGAAAAACTAAACTTATCTCCATTTACCCCACCTTGGAAGAACTAATGATTTTTGCAGGTATACCAACAGCAGTAGCTCCACAAGGAACGTCATGCAAAACCACAGCATTAGCCCCTATTTTCGCTCCGTCTCCAATTGTCACATTGCCGAAAATTTTCGCTCCAGCCCCAACATTGACATTTTTACCCAAACAAGGTGCTTCCAGTGGACGCTCCAAATACCTGTTTCCTAGAGTCACCCCTTGACGAATAATCGAATCATCACCAATAGAACAATAACCGTGAATCACAATTGCACTTTGATGTTCGATAACTACACGTCGTCCTAACCTAACCGTGTAGGGTAATTCAATTCCATAATGATTGCGAACTTTACGAAACATCATCCGATAGAGAATACTCGCAGGCGCTCGTAATATTTTAGACTGAATCTTCATCCTCCAGACTCCAAATCGATAAACCGCTACCGCTCGAAATCCTGGCTTAGTCCAATCACGTCCGTGAGCAATCCAGTCTTCTTTGACCTCCTCCCACAGACTTAAATAGGGAGTTTTTTCGCGCTCGATATTTGCATCAAAGTCCACTTGCAGACTCATTGTTATCTGTTATATCCGTTTATTTTCAATACAATATTCACCAGAAACCAAATTCCTCAAGAAGAAACTCAAGAAGAAACTACATTTTCTGGTTTATTAGCACCCGACTCGGAACGGGATTCATCGTAGTAAAAGTAGTTCTTAGGCTCGTACTTAATATTGACACCGTTAGCTACAATTCCCAACACATTAGCTTCAGAACGTGCCAGTAAGGACTTCGCAGCAGTAGCGCTATTTGAATTTACCAAACCGGGACGAACTACTACCAAAGCTCCATCCGCCATCTGAGACAGCACAGCCGAATCCGCAGTTCCCATCAAAGGAGGAGTATCAAATACTATCAAGTCATATTTTTGAGAGAGCATGTCTATAAATGTTGTCATCTTCTCTGAATCAATCAGAGCCAGAGGATTGGGAGGCATTACTCCAGCAGTTAACACAGACAGATTCTCTGTTATCCTTTTAACTGCTTCTTCAAAGTCATTATCGCCAACCATAACGTTACTCAAACCCACAGAGTTGATTAAACCCCATAAATGATGTTGAGACGGTTTACGCATATCAGCATCTACCAATAGTACTCGTCTTCCCACCTGAGCCATTACCGCAGCCAAATTAGCCGCAACTTCCGTTTTTCCCTCACCGGATATAGAACTCGTTACTACTATCGAACGAACTTTTCGATCCAAGCTAATAAACTTCAAGTTAGCTTGAAGCATTTGATAAGCTTCGTGAATTACAGTACGTGGAGTCGTTGCAACAACAACTCTTTGGGAAACCTCATTAGAGATAATAGATTGGGCAACCGATATATTGTTGCTACCAAATTTAGGAATTAAACCCAACAAAGTATAGCCGAATAGAGATTCTGCTTCCTTAGCTGTCTTAACTCTTCTATCAACTAAGTCTACGAAAAATGCTGCTGCAACACCAAACAAGACTCCAGCAAAAGTACCACCGACCGTGATTCCCAATTTCTTTTTCGTAGCTCCCGGACTAGGGTAAGATTTAGCAGGCTCTAACACGCTTGCATTACCTACAGTCTGGCTTTCAGCTACTATAAATTCCTGTAAACGACATAAGAGATTCTCATAACTTTCAAGAGCCACAAATAAACTTCGATCTAACAGACACTGCC
>ERZ1740059.1615-NODE-1615-length-11292-cov-4.562339_pt1 | contig 11292 bp, 13 predicted proteins | sample MGYA00581744_ERZ1740059 | MGnify/ENA primary metagenome ERZ1740059 (study PRJEB43018, sample SAMN04849738) | marine metagenome | isolation source: floating plastic debris | place: Pacific Ocean | collected 2008-08-28 | study: EMG produced TPA metagenomics... | reverse complement strand
GCTTGTTAAAAGTTACTCTTGTATCATACACCGTATTCTCAAAAGAGTCGCACCCTATTGATTTTCCAATTCCACCTAATCCATAAATAGCACTAACAACTAGCGTTCCCGGACTATCGGCTTCTTGAGACAGTAAAAGTTCTTTAACGGCTTGCTGATGTTTGGGGCGTTTGACAAAATTTTGGGGTAGGGCTGGAGCTTGGCAGAAATAGTTTTTTTTAAAATTAGGACTTTTTGCTTGGGTGGTAGCTACTACTTGTTGTTTTGATTTTGATGGTCTTTTGCTTTCCCATTCCTTATCAAACCGTTTAAGATTCTCTTCTCTATCTTTTGACCATAACTTCAACGTAAAGTGCCAATGATCGGAACCCCTCTTTGTAGCGCGGTTGTCCTCCAAAATTTTTAACAGAGAATTCTTATTATCTTTATCCAGAAGCTGTAGTGCTTCTCGGATTTGTGGCTTTGTTAACTTACCGTCGTATTTATCTTTCTGTGTCAACGACTCCAAAGTTACCAGGGTTGTTTGAATAATTAGTTTGGGGTTTTGGCTGTCTTCTTCAATCCAGTTATAGTGCTTAATATCAAAACCATTGTCCTCAAACTCCCCATCCACATAACAAAGTAACGCCTCCAACAGACGCTTTACTCGCTTTTGAATTTGAGAACCGTAAGTTTTTTTCGGCATTACATCCAAAAATTTTACCAAAAAGTTTGGGGTAGTCCCAATTAGAAAATACCACCCCAAACTCATTTATTCCGGATTTTACTGTATTTTTCACCATATTGGGGTGTTTGCCTTGGTTTACGACCCTAAAGAGATGCTTAATCTATCGAATTTCAAGGCATCCAAAATGAAGAAAGATAAGCGTCAAAACACTATTGGTAAAACCATTGCTTTGTTGCTAACCGCACAAATATTCTTGATTGGCTTACAAGCTAAAAGTCGAATATCTGATGGTGAATCAAAACTTGAAGTGATAATTTCGATGATTCAACAGTGTATACCAGCACTCAAACACATTCAAAGTCTCCAAGAAAAGCAGGATAAAAGTGATTCTGAATAGTAAATGTTGAAGGTGAATGCTTTCATATGAATTATGGGTGATGGTGAAGCCATTGCCCACTAATTATAGTAAAGGTGTTTCAAATCTGTTGAATACCACAACCGACTTTATTATTTAAGCCAAAAGTAAGGTAAATCTGTATTATATTAGAACTACATTTTGTTTTTATAGTATAAAAATTACTCAAAGCCTTGCGAGTATTCTACCAGTAAATTACTCCTACTAGCTAAAACTGCTCATATCGAGGGGGCTAATACTTGTAGTACTTTCTGGGAGCGATGCGTTTCACCGTGACTAAACAGCAGCGGTTAATTGTCTCAGTAGAATTATTGATAAAGTCAAAACTACTAATACATTAAGAAAAACACTGGAATATTCGGAAAGTTGTACAATCGGGTTGTATACTCCTTTGTTACCAGTGATTCTAGGTGTGAGCTAGTGGTTGAAACTCTAACAGCAGGAGTGATTGTCTCCTTATTTTTCTCGGAAGCATTCAAAGAAGGTGGAAAGGCATTAGGTAAAGGAGTTGCAGATACATTTGCAAAGTTGGTAAATACTATCCGAGAGAAGCTAAAAGCTGAAGGTACAGAAGGGTTGTTGAAACGAACAGAAAAAGACCCTAGCGAAGCTAATAAGATAAAGCTGCAAGACGAGTTGCAAACCCAAATTGATACAGATAGCGACTTTGCGAATCAACTCAAAGAATTAGTGGAGCTACTAAAAGCACAAGATGAAAAGATACGTCAGGTAGTTCTAAGCGAAATTGAAATAAGTGGTGATTTAAAGGCGAAAGACATCACTCAGAAAGCTAGCAGGGATGGAGCAGTTGAGCAGGAAATGCTTAAAGGGGTAAAAGCTACAAACATTGATGTGGGTAACTTAAACCAAGAAGCTTAAACCCATGACTCCCAATCAAAAAACGCAAAATATACAAAAAATCTTTGAGAATGTGCAAGCTGGTGGTGACATCAGCGTAGGGGATATTAAACAGGTTTACCAAATTGCAATCAATCTGAGTAATATTCCTAAACCGAAAGGTTTTCCCCAAAATATCCCTAATAGCAGCACAGATAAGTTTGTAGGACGAGAAAGGAATTTAGAACTTCTTCATCAACAATTGCAGCGCAATGATGAAGTGGTAATTGCTGCGGTGGAAGGTATGGGGGGAGTAGGAAAGACAGAATTAGCGATTCAATATTCACTATTACATTTACAACTACAGAATTATTCTGGTGGTATTTGTTGGTTAAAAGCCAGAGAACAAGATATTGGTTTACAAATAATAAATTTCGCTCGTACAAAATTGGGTTTAAATCCACCGGATGATTTGGAGTTACCAGAACGAGTTAGTTGGTGTTGGAATTATTGGAATAAAGGAAACACGCTGATAGTTTTGGATGATGTCACAAATTACGGTGATATCAAAACTTATCTGCCCCCCCAACCATCTCAATTCAAAGTACTAATTACCACCAGATTAAAATTAGATTTGGCTGCTTCCTTATATTTGGAAGTTTTACAAGAAGCAGATGCGTTACAACTGTTAACTCAATTAGTTGGTGAAGAGAAGGTAAATAAAGAATTAGAAGAAGCGGAAGAAATTTGTCAGCGTTTAGGTAATTTACCGCTAGCGTTACAATTAGTAGGGAAGTATGTTGAGAAACGCAAGATATCTTTAACAGAAATACTGCGGAGATTAGAGAAGAAAGGGTTAGGTCATCCTTCCTTGGTAGTTAAAGAAAACGACCCCACTTGGACTTCTGATATAAAAAATGGAGTAGCAGCAGCCTTTAAATTAAGTTGGAAAGAGTTAAGTGAACCTGCTCAAGAATTGGGTTGTTTATTAAGTTTATTTGCGTTGGCTCCTATTCCTTGGTCATTGGTTGAGAATACGGCAGTTGAGCAAGATTCAGAAGACTCGGAAGATATTATAGAAGAATTAGAAGATGCAAGACTTGAGTTAGAAAATTTGCATTTGCTAGAAGGTGAACATACTTATCAATTCCATCAACTAATTCAAGAGTTTTTCAGAAACAAGCAAGAAAAATTAGCTGTTTCGGAACAACAGAAAAAGGCTTTTGTTGGAGAAATGCTATCAATTGCTAAACAAATTCCTTCCTCTCTTACGATTCAAAATATTAATTCAGTAAGCGATACTATACCCCATTTAAAAGAAGTAGCAGAAAGTTTTATTCCTGTAGTAGAGGATGAAGACTTAATTTGGGCTTTTCTAGGAATTGCTAATTTTTACCGAGGTCAAGGATTATATGCATTGGCAGGATCTTGGATTAAGCAGTGTGTATTAACGCTACAAACTCGCTTAGGAGAAGAACATCCCTCGGTGGCTAAGAGTTACAACAATCTGGCGGAACTCTATCGTTACCAAGGAAGGTACACAGAAGCAGAACCTCTCTTCCAAAAAGCTTTAGAACTAAGGAAACGGCTGCTCGGAGTTGAACATCCCGACACAGCTACGAGTTACAACAATCTGGCAGGACTCTATGAATCCCAAAGAAGGTACACAGAAGCAGAACCTCTCTTCCAAAAAGCTTTGGCTATTTATGAGCAACAATTAGGAACAGAGCATCCTAACACTATTACTGTCAGAAACAATCTTGAATATCTTCGTAATAATATGGGCTAATTGTAATTGTTTATTTGAAAAGGAAAAGAGCTATACCCACAAAATAATTAATTATTAAAAATATATGTATCAACTATTTTTGCACGTATAGTTTGTGTACAAAATATTCATATACGCATTTAGTTTCTAACTGATGCTGAGCAGGGACGGTTAACAGCATCACTTCCTGAAACAAAGCAGGGGCAAGCATTTACCTCTGCCAGTAATGCAAGGGAACTTCTTTTTATCTTAGGTTTAAGAGTAAAAGCTTAAGTATACTCCTTAATTGCGGGACGACAAGGAATGAGTACTAGGTCTGCTACTCGTGCAGCAGCAAGCGCAGCACTTTCTGAATGAGGAGCGGTATCAATAATACATAGCTTTGCACCTGCACTTCTTGCTGCTTATAAAACTTTTTCGGCGTTGCATAAATGCGGGATGAATCAGTTTTACACGGATACTTCTCTATAGAACCCATTTGGTATCTTTTCTTGAAATGCAAAGGCTTTATGAAAGCCGTTTTAACCAGCCTAATAACCATAAAGGTTCAGGAGACCGAAAAATCATGATAAATGACTTAAGAATCATGAAACCCAGATGGGTATTGAACTTGTAGGTTGGTAAATAGATCCCAAATGGGTTCTATAGAAATATCGCTTCCCGCCTGCCCTAACCTTCCTTGACTGATTCTTCATGCTTTCTGTTTGTAGCTTGTTCAATCGTTATTTGTAGGTGCATTTGAATTGTCTTGTTTCCGGTGCCAAAGTGCTTCTTGTACCAGCAGTACCACCATTTGGCTTACTGTTCGTGTTTCTTGAGCCGCAAGGTCTGCGACTTCTTCATATAGCGCGGGTGGAAAGGTCACATTGGAGCGCTTTCCCTTATATCTTGGCATTCAGTTCCCTCGTAGGCACTACTTAGTATCACTTCAATTAATATATAGGACGTTAAGTCATAAGTAAAACTGTTTTTTTATAGGCACTACTTAGTGCTTTAGTGGTGCTATTATTGATTTCATGAACGACAAAAGAACGTTACTGAACGTCATCCGAATAGTTCATGCAGCGTTTACCTCACATCCGTTTTTTGTTCTCCGATTGTTTGTTAACAATTTGCATTCAAGAGAAATGTCACTACCCCAGTTTTATTCATTAGCTGCCACGGTAAAGGCTTCCGCATTCTTCGCGGACTGTCCGTTATCCAAGACAGCCATTGCTCATACACTGTCCACCAGTCGCCCATCTATCAAGCGATTGGAATCCATCGCTTTTTCGCACATATCTGAATTTCGCTCTTGTTACCCCGAATATCCCAAGGAGGAATGGCTGATGCGTAAATCCAAATACAACCGAGAGGTGTTGCTCACACCGTTTCAGACCTGGATTGTTTCGCTTCTCAAGATGCGCATGGAACATCTCAAAAAGAAAACAGCGGTGGAATCCTTCATCCTTGCAAACGCTTATCTGTTTACCCACGAAACCTTTCGCAAGGAACTACAAAAACTCGCCCAATTATCCGCTTAGGCAGGAGATAAAACCATGCTGTTATCGCAACTTTGTACCGAATTGGAACTTAAAGAAGATGATGCTCGGATGATTCTTGCGGATGTCCGCGATGATTTCGCCGATTGTGACGACGTGACCAACGAGGAGGCCAAGCTGATCCGCAATTCTATCAAGGCAGCGCTTCCTGGTGGAACCGGGGAAGTCCCTTTGGAGCCAGGATTAGAAGTTAGTACCCAGCGCACCTTGGTGAGTAACGTCTCGCAGGTTCTCGGTATCCCGCTGTTTCTGGCAATTGAGGCAGAACTCAATGCCATAGCGACCATAGAGGATGTTAAAAACCATCTCATTCTCAATACCCTCGACCAGAAACAAGCGGAGCTAGACCAGGCTATTCGCAAACGCTCGGCATCCCGCCAGCAAGGCTACTACACTGCCCTCAAAGACCTGGCGCAAACCATGCAGAAACCCCTCGTGGTGGTCGAGGGAATGCAGCAGGATATCCAGCAGCAAAACCAGCAACTGGAAGAATTGCTCGATGCTGTAAAAGCGGGGGAGTCCTTGTCCCCGGAAACGGCGATAAGCTAGCGATTAGGGTTGGTCACACCGCGTTAAACGCCTTAGCCTTTGCCCTTTTCGTCCTCGCTTCCACCATCAATCCCGTGTCAGCGGTACTGTTCTTTTCGTCATTTCATCTCTGGAAGCAACAGCGCTGATATTCAGCCCTATCCCTTCGTCGCACACCAGGAAATTCCCATGAATACAACACCCGTGCGCGATAGCCGCACGTTATCGACGCAAGCCGTCTACAGCATTGGTGGATGTCTCTATCGGTATCTGTGTACCCAGGGTACCGACACCCACCCGCAATACTTCTTCGAGCCACTACCAGCCCAGCGCAGAACCGCTGTGCAAAAGCTCAACCGCCAAAGCCTCATTGTTCGATGTTCGGTGGTTGAAGGGCAAACAGCCCCACCACGAACAAAAAATCAATGGACACAACTCTCTCTCTTTTGAACAAACAATGAACTTATTGAACATTTTCACTCTGGGTCGTAACGACCGCACCGAAGACTCTGGTAGGCACTGGCACGCACAGTACACCAACCATCCCGACCCCGTTAAAGCGGTAGGACGCAAACCCGTTCGCTATTTTATCGATGGGTCGCCTCTGATTGACGATATCTGTCAGACCTGGGGAGAATGCCTGGATACCTTAAGTTTTGGGGATAAACTGCAATTGCTTTTTCAGATTGCTGACACCATGCAACACCTGGAGCAAGCGAATGGAGCAACTCTTAATCCTTACATTGAAGAGGCTGCGTTGGTGCTGAGGGATATTCCCATTGATGCTCATCAAGCCTTGTTTGAAGGACTCATGGATGATTCCGGACATCCCATTACCCGGCACATTGAAGGATTTGAGAGTATTGATTATCTCGTCGAGCGGTTTGGGAGCCACTTGCAGGATTTAACGCCCATCGACCACTATCTGTTAATTAAAGAAGCCGCACGTCATGCGCTTTTTCAGGTACAGGACAGCGAGGTTATCGCCATTATGGCAGATGATATCGACGAGGTTTGCAACCGGCTGAGTGAGCTTTACGGCGACTACAACAACGGTTTGTATCTCATGGAAGCTATTACTGCCAATCTCCAATAACGTTTTTTCCGTACACCCTACTTTTCCAACCACCATTATGGATACCCCAAAATCAGCATCGACCTTGGATACGATTGCTTCCATCCGCACTCAAATCAGTGACCTAGCCAGTCGGCCGGATGTGCTGAAAATGATATGCGCGGGAGGATTCCATCCCGATTTACGTCTAGGTGATGCCATACAAGCGTTAGACGAACTCAGCGCTGCTATGCAGGAGCATGAATCCATGCAGCACCTGTCTGTTATCGCAGGCAACACCCAAACGACCCTTCCATTATGAATGCCAAAAAAAAATGGGCTGGAGAGCGAACAACTCCTACAGCCCCATAACAAATGACTTTTACCTATTATGCCAACCAACAACACGCTCCGGTTTACCAGCTATGTGTTAGGAGGCTTGGGCATTGTTATCGCAGCGATTCCCTTTGTGCCGGTCGTTTTCGTCCAAATTGGCTCTTCTATTCGCCAGCAGCAGCTAGCTATTGAAAGCCAATTACAAAAAGCCTCCATCGACCAACAGGAAGGCTTGAAGCAACACGGCATGAAAGCCCGCGCCCAAACGCTGGATACGCAAAGCCGCATTGGCGAACACATTACCTATTCCACGGTAAAGGTGGAGAATTTCACCGATAACGTCCAAGCCCCGCCAAATCTCGATTTATCCGCCTTCAAGCCCAACCAGCACATTCAGGTTTTTGATAAAAACGGGGTCTGCATCGGTCGCATTCGACACCAAAAATTTGAATGGAAGCACCACTTTCTCAACACCTGTTTGACACTTTCATCCGGAGGACAATAATTTGGCACTATCATCCGCTCGTAATAAAAACCAAACCTCCAGTACCAGCGATAGGCAATCCTCCTATGTCGGGTATAACCAAAAAAGGAAAAGCCGCAGCGGCAGCAACATCCTGGTTAAACTGCTTCTCTTTATTCCCAACCAGGTTATCAACTTTACCTGTTTTATGATTCGCGGCAGGGGCAGAGGAATTATTGGTCTGGCGATATTTCTTTGGGGATTAACCATCTCAGCCGATGCCTACTGGGTAGCGGCTAATCCTACCGCCCCAGCGCTAACCAATTTCGGCACCCCGGAAGGAAAAGCCGTGTTGGGACTGTGGACATCGCTGGGATTGATTTTTTCCTCACAGCGCAATGCTTTCCTCGGAGCCGTCGCTACCAGTACGGTGATTCAGGTTATTGAAGGGATTGCCGTGCGTGGCTCGACACCCCAAGAAGCGAAAGGCACATTAGACCATTACTCGCAATTCGACGCTGGTTCCGCCCCCAGCAACAAAATCAACCGAGCTAAAGCCGCGCATAACGATTACCTGAGCGCAGGAATGTTTCAGTATTACCTCGTAGGGTCCGCGGCTAGCTGCTGCTGGAGAGCGGATATTGTGGGCACATTCCAGGCACATAATCCTTTAAGCTACTGGGGCGACCCACTCACCGTTTTAGCGGTTGCAGCCGTTAATATTGTCAAGGTTTTCGCCGCTGAAACCGGGTTTGCTATCATGCTGCGGCTCAACGGACGTGGCTAGTATCCCCTGACACATCATCCTTTCCTTGGGGGTATGGATAAACCCAGCCCCCATATCCTGAAACCCCATCCCACCATCATGTTAAAAAAAACACCCAACCCCTTCACCGGGGCATCACCACCCAGTACCAACAGTCAAACCATCACCAACGAGCAATTCCGACGGTACGAATTGGAAGCCCAATTTCGACGTAGTAAAGCCGCGTTTCCGCCCACAGAAATCCTTGAAGCGGGAGACGTGATGGGCTGGCTTCAGCTTCATGTAGAGAACCTGTTAGAGAAATCCCAACAGAACCGAATGCATGGTGGCTTTACCCAATTGTTGGGATTATCGGCTGGTCTTGTCTCGTTTCTCTCCACGGGAACAGCCGTTGCCCCATTAGCACCCGTAGCGATTACCTTGGGACTTCTTGGATATGGCGCATCGGTTGCCGATAGCGCTTTCCGTTTGGGTCGAGTACTTCCCATTCCCTTTTCCAGTTTCACGTTACAAAAATTAGCGCAATCTACGTCAGCGGATGGTCGGCAAGCGTTAAAAGCCGATGCAGACGATGATGACCAGGAGCGTTTCGAGACAATGGCTTTTCTGCCGTACAACGAACGCCGCGAACTGGAAATGCTGGTCGATTACCAGGGGATGATGTTGGAACTGTTATCGAATGTCCCAGAAGGCAAGCGGTTCGCTATTTACTACGTACTGCGCCAAGCGTATGTGGATGGCGGATTCAAGTCGAAAAACATCGTTTCCGAAATCAACAAACTGGTGGAATCGGTGAGTCCCGATTCTTCGTTAGACCAACATCTCATGCATGATATCAAGCAGCGGCTTGGTTTACTACCTGCGGGGGACGAAGCACAAGGGGGAGAAGATATCTTTGGGTTTGGTGCCTCTTTCACTGCACCATCTTCCTTCGTGCCCGCACCAACCGTCCAAACACCGGACTTACCGGCATCTGCCATGCCCACGGTTATCCAGGACGGCGCGGAAGCTACCTATCACGCGGATTCTGGAGAAGAGGAACCAATATCCCATGACGATACCCAAGCCTCCAATACGGAAGCCTCTACAAGCGGTGTGGCACTTCAAGATATTCCTTTGCGACAACGCGCCCAGGAGGTGGTCAAACTCCTGGTGGGGCAAGGTATCCATATTGACCAAATTCTTTCCAGCCAGATTACTGCTATTGCTGGGGCACAAAGAGGCGGTAAGGGTACGCTAGCAGGCATTCTGGCGATTATTTCCAAAGCCGCTGACCCCAACTTAACCGTAGAATATTACAGCGCGGGTATCGATATTTACCCGTTCAAATGCCAGCTTACTTCCGCGTTGGACTACCACAACAGGGATATGGAAGCAGCCGATACCGAGGTTGCTAGAAAACTGCTTCAGCGTCTCAAGGAACTGGAATCCGCACCACCCTATAGCCAGAAGAACCTGCTGTTGGTCATTGACGAAGCCATGCGGTTGTTCTCCTTGATGAGCGAAGAGGACCGCACCTGGGCGGTGATATTTCTTCTCACCCGTTTTAGCAAAACGGGTGCGGGGTTGCTATTGGTTTTACACAGCAATCATCTTGGAGCCGTGGTCGGGAGTAAAAATACCTCTGGTATGGCAGCGACCTTCAAAGACGGCGTGAATTTCATCGGCTGTGAATCGCAGCAAATCAAAACCGGACTCCTAACATCCACCGCTGTGGCATCGGGGCGGTATTTTAAAGCCAACCCAAATAACTTTGGGCAGCCCATCAAGGATGGGGAGTTGGGCGACATCCCCAATTGGCTCAAAACCGAGAAACACCCTGGTAACGGTCAACCTGACCCCGTGCGGACGCTTTTGGCGCTATTCCCAGAACTGAGGCAAGAACATCAACCACTCCAGGAAGAAACCCCCAGCATTTATGACGTGGGAAAGCTTCAGGTGCCGTTGCCACAGGAACAAGACACAAACAGCCCAAAAGTATCCGACAAGGCTGCCAAGGTGTTGGCATGGCTGGAGGATAAAACGCCTAACACCTGGTTCTACTACCGTAAATCCGGCAGCAATGAACGCGATGCCTCGTTCCAGAAATTTCTCAGCCGTTTGGAACTCTGTGGAGATGACCAAACACCAGAAGATATTTTCCTGGAATTAATGGATGCTGGCTTGGCGGACATCTCGGATGATGGCTACGGCATCAAACGATTGTGAGACGTGAGACATGAGACAACCCCTGAGACTCTTGTCTCACCGTTGTCTCAGCAGGTTTATTCTTCCGTCTCACTGTCTCAAGACGTTAAACGGTATGGTATTTCTATCAAAAAAAACACGTCATTTTCTGATCGTAATGTAACGCTATGTTACGAGATTTTACGAAGTGATAGTTCAAATGGTAAAGATGCCGATAGAATATTCAATGTGGTGTTTTCGGATGCTTATCGGTGGATATCGCTGCCGTTCGTATCAAAACCCATTACATACAGAATAACTCCCAAGATTGCTCTTAAGGAGTTATGCTGAATGTAGTTATAAAAACATAATAAGCGCACAAACGATGACTTATCGTATGTGACTTGGTGATTCTTCTTAATTGGATTTCATCGAATAGCCATAGTTTAGCCGACTTACTATTTCGATTGTTGCCCAACCAGAACTGTCACAGCATTGTGCTGTTAACTATTATTGTAGCAGGGTGCTTCCAAAAATGCCTACGTAATTTCCGAAAATGTATTAAAACTTTTTCTAGAGAATTTTTAATTATAACTATTTTTAGAAAAAAGTTGCTGATTTCGGATAACGCAAACCCCCTACAACCCCTTTAAACAGCACCACTACGAGAAGCTTATTGGTTTGTGTGCGAGGAGAAAAAAAATGACCGCGCACACTGGAAACTTTGTATTACGTTACGACCCCACACTCG
>ERZ1740059.1614-NODE-1614-length-11294-cov-4.017706_pt1 | contig 11294 bp, 10 predicted proteins | sample MGYA00581744_ERZ1740059 | MGnify/ENA primary metagenome ERZ1740059 (study PRJEB43018, sample SAMN04849738) | marine metagenome | isolation source: floating plastic debris | place: Pacific Ocean | collected 2008-08-28 | study: EMG produced TPA metagenomics... | reverse complement strand
GCTAATTTGGCAGAGAAAGGAAAGCTAGCGTCGGGAGGATCTAAGTTAAATTAATGAAATCGTTGGTATAAATCTGCATCTGCTGGTGTCATTAGCAACCACCTCCACAACTCGGTTCGGGGGGTGCTTTGGGTGTGGGATAAATGACCTGAAGTTCCAAACCTAGAAAATCACTAATTTCTTTACCCAGCCACCATAGTTCTGTCTGAGAAAAATTGTTACCAACTGAATATTCAAATGCACCTAAATAAACGGATAATTTGGGTTTGACTTTTACTTTCCCTCTTTTAATTTCTTTACCTTTATCATCTAAATATTTATCAAAGGTATAGCCAGGATTATAGGCAACTAAGCTTATTTTTCTAGATGATTTGTAAGTTTTATCCCATTTAGTATTTTTGCATTCGCGATCGCAATATGCAGTTTGGATTGTTCCGTTACTATCAATAGATATAGTACGATAATAGAATTTTGTTGGCTGCATAGCATTCAAAACCGAACTTATTGGCAAAATAAGAAACAATCCTATAAATATAAATTCAGCACCAAGGGTATAGATACCAATGATAGTCAAGATCGAAACAATAAGACAGCCACTTGTTTTGGGTTTGGTTTCTGAATAAAAGATCTTTAATTTATGGCGATCGCGCTCTAACTTGATACTGCTGTTGGCAGGTTTAAGATGTAAGAAGTCTCCCGAACTACCATCCGAAGATAAAAGTGCTGTTCTGGCAGATTTAGCCGAGTTAAAACGCATATTTACCAAAGGATGAGTCATTTTTTCCAGCCAGCGATTAAACTTCCCGCTAATATTGGCTTCAAATTCTACTCTGCCTTCAACTAAAGGTAACTCTGCGGGATGATTTCCCGTAAGTAGATAAATTAATGTCATTCCCAAGCTATAAAGATCGGATGCAGCAGTTGCTCTACCGCTAAATTGCTCAAAAGGAATATAGCCATACGTACCGACAATTGTAATTGTTCCATCTTCTTTACTAACTGTTGATTGAACAGAACCAAAGTCTACTAAATAAAGATTGCCAATACTGTTGCCAGAACGATTAGAAATGAGAATATTACTGGGTTTAATATCCCGATGAATAATAGGCGGATTATATGAGTGAAGATAATCCAAAATAGTTAGAAGTTGGTCGGCTAATTCAATTAATTCTGTCTCGGTAAACCTTCTACCCTGTTGGATGACTTCTTCTAAAGATGGTGCATCTATATATGTTTGCACTAAGGCAGCTGCGTATCGGTTGTCCGAAGGTGTGTTAAGTAATTTTTGAGGAAAACCGCAAATCTGCTCGTTGTCAACTTCAAAATAGTCTAAATACTTAGGAATCTCTGGTCGATCTAAGATTTTTAATGTTTGGGCTTCTCGTTCAAATAGTTTTAGATCGTCCCATTTAAACAGACTATCGAACTGCAAAAGTTTAACAATAACCAATTCCTGAGATTGAGTATCTTTAGCTAAGAAAGTTTGTCTTCCCGCTTTGTGGCTTAACTGCTGTTTAATTTGATAGCGATGCCTTCGGCTAGCTTTACCCCCATTCGAGGACAAGTGCGGAGCGGTATCCTTTGGGACGCGATCGCCTATGCTTGTTGTTTTAATGTCTGACATTTTATATACCTGTATGTAGATTTAATTAATATGAGCAAGTTTTTACTAAATACGACCTCAGCCATAAGCCCCATGAGGCAAAAATCCCAATAAACTCTTAAGTTTGGGACTGGCATTTTCGTAGCAATGCTCTGGCATCTGATAATTCATAAAAGGATAGTATTTATGTCCGACTAATCTTTTGCCATAGGTTATTTGAGTAATATATCTGGCTCGATCTGATAAATTAGACGCACCACGATGCCAGACTTGATTATTAAAACAAACAGCCGAACCCATAGGAGCTAAACAACTATGAATTTCGTACTCATTTTCATTCAAAGGAGCTGGGCAGGGTTTGCCAAATAGATGAGAACCAGGGATTACTTGGGTAGGGCCATTCTCAACGGTCAAAACATCAGTGAGATAGAAATTGATTGTAAAAGCTAAAACATTCAGCCTGACGTTGGTAACTGGTTTACCGTCTAGAGACAAAATGTGCGGACTATCGTCTTGATGCCAACCGCTATTTATTAGTCCTGGACTGCGGGGCAAAATTACAAAGGAGTTATTGTGAATTACGTGAATTGAGTTGTTGCTATGAATACCTGCGTTTTTTGGTAAACTTTCTCCGTTGGCTTCGCCGATGAGTTTCTCGGCAAAAGAAAGCATTGGTTCGAGGTCGAATAAAGCTAAATTAGCTGGCGATCGCTCAAACATTCGATGGCTAAAATAATGCCGACGATTGCGTAATTCTGGCTGTAGAGCAATATCGTGGTCTAAATCTGCTCTAAGTTGGCTACATCTTTCAGGAGTAAAGACATGGGGAATAACAAGATAGCCATGTTGATGAAAAAAATCGACGCATTTTTGTAAGTGTTCTGGACTTGGAGGTTTGTTTTCTAAGTATTGAGGCATTCGCGTTTATGTTGGTGGTGTTGCCAATGTTTGGATTTGCCAACTTTAAGTAAGAAGTCGAGCGAACTGAAACTGAAGTGCAATCGCTTGTTTTAAAGAGGTGTTGTTAGTTTTTAGCAAGTAAGATTAAAGACTCAAAAGATTTAAAAGAAACCAAGTCGCATATTGTAGTCAAAAAATCGGTTGCCTAGATCGTTATCATTGGTAGTAGGAGAACTATTAACTACAGCCAACCACAATCCCTCCGCATATTCGAGATCGATTAAGTTGTATCCCAAGCTTTGCTGTTCGGTAATTTGTGTGTCTAGCTGGCTAAAATCTTCGCTAGACAAATAGTTACTGTCTTTAGAAGTATCGCCAAATACACCAACCCACATTCCATTGGCGTAATCTACACTAACCAAATCCCAACCTCGTTCGGCTTGCGTTTGAATCTCTTCGGTAAATTCATCAAAATCAGAATTAGTAAAATAGCCACTGCCGCCAATATTATCGCCAAAAGATGCAAACCAAATTCCCTCAGCGTATTCGAGATCGATTAAATCGTATCCTGCATCCCATCTAGCTTGAATTTGTCCTGTTAATCCGTCAAAGTCGGAATTATATGAGTATAAACTTCTGCCATAATTGTCGTTGTATACGCCAAACCACGTTCCGTTAGCATGTTCCACATTGACTAAATCGTATCCGAGATCCCAAGTTTGTTTTATATCTTCTGTGAAGGTATTAACATCGTTGCTATGAGTGTAGGTACTACTTTCGGTGAGATTGCTATAAGCACGAGGTTCGAGTAAATTACTGAAAACCCCGATCCATTCTCCATCAGCATATTCAACATCAATTAAATCGTATTGTGCTTGTTGTTGAGCTGCAATTTCTGCTTCAAATTCAACTAGGTTGGGGCTGGATGTGTAGATAGATACCATGTTTTAAATTTACGATTGAGTAATTAATTTTGCTGCCTAAGTAAATATTGAATAAATCCTATGTTATGCAACGCCAAAAGTAAAGTAAATAAATATTAAGACTCGAATAAGTGTTATTCTGAGGCAAAAGCAAAATTGTTGAGTAATGCTCGGATACTAAATAAAATTTAGATAAAATGCGCTCGATCTCTTAAAAATAATTTTATTTATATGGCAAAGCCTTCCTTGAGAGCTTCTGTAGAAGGATTAAACACGGCAAAGCAAAAGCTAAAAATTGTTGACATAACCCAGAAGAAATTAGGCGAAGAAATTGGATGCAGTCGCCAGCCATTAACTAATTTTTTTAAAGGAGAAGCGATTTCTCAAGAGTTATTTATCAAAATTTGCGATCGCCTGAACTTAGATTGGCAGATCATAGCTGGTTTAAAAACGTCGGTTACAGCACAGAAAAATAGGATTTACTCAAGCCTAGATCGAGATCGGATAGTTTCTGAATTACCGAGCGACTCTTACGATCTAACACAGTTTAGTTTCTCAGCAGTTACTCAACCAGAGGGGAATCTTGATGACTTAGTGGCTAAGTTGCGATCGCAAGTTCGTCCTAGTATCCAAGAACAATGCGGGACTATGCGAATTCTAGATATGTCTCATCCTGTAGAGATTAATGACATCTATACCAATGTCAATATTTTAGAAAAAATTACGGGACGCAGACATAAAAGATTAGAGCAGCTTTTAAGCAAATGCGAATCGGAAGATTTTGAACGCTTCGGTTTGGGGAATGTCGAGTCAGAGAAAATTTCGGGCTTAGAAGCAGTTAAGAAGTATCAAAAGCTGATTATATTAGGTAAGCCAGGGGCAGGGAAAACCACTTTTCTCAAACATTTAGCAGTACAGTGTGTTCAAGGAAATTTTGAAGTCGAACGAGTTCCTATATTTGTTAATCTCAAGAGCTTTGCCGAATCAGCAAATAAGCCTAGTTTATTAGAGTATATTGCCGCAGAAGTAGCCAGCTATACTCCTACTGTCAATCTAACAGAGACATATAGCCAAGATTTTGCTGCTGTTTTGCAGATGGGAAAAGGATTGATTTTGTTGGATGGTTTGGATGAAGTTAGATCTGAGGATAGCGAACGTCTAATTAAAGAAATTAGAGAGTTTTCACAACAGTTTCGCCACAATCATTTTGCCATTACCTGTCGTATTGCAGCCTGGGAATATACCTTTGAGAAATTTACTGAGGTAGAAGTAGCAGATTTCGATCGCACCCAGGTAAAAGCATTTGCTCGACAGTGGTTTAAAAATAAACAAGTTTCAGTTGAGGTATTTTGGCGACATTTAACCGAAAATTCTCGTTTAGAGCAGCTTACCGCTAGCCCACTACTGCTGACTTTAGTTTGCTTGGCTTTTGAAGAATCGGGATATTTTCCCGACAGTCGCTCGGAACTTTACAAAGAAGGTATTGATGCGCTGTTAAAAAAATGGGATGCCAAGCGGGGAATACAGCGCGATCGCGTCTACAAAAAGCTATCGCAACAGCGCAAAGAAGATTAGCTGTCTCGGCTAGCATTGACTACTTTTAAACAAAAAATCTATTTTTTTAAACAACTTTATGCCGAACAATTTATTGCTGACTATATTCGTAACCTGCCCCACGCTAATTCCGAACCAGAAGAACTTCAGTTGGATAGTGAAGCGATTTTAAAATCTATTGAAGCGCAGCATGGTTTATTAATTGAACGAGCCAAAGGGATTTATTCTTTTTCTCATCTAACCTTTCACGAATACTTTTGCGCCAGAGAAATTGTCTTTAACAGTAATTCTTTAGCAGCAAGCTTAAAAGAGCTAATGAGCCATGTCAGCGATCGCCGTTGGCGGGAAGTATTTCTTTTAACGGCTGAGATGTTGAGGGATGCGTCTCTATTGCTGTTACCAATTAAAAAATATCTGGATAATTTAGCTAAAAGTTCGCCCGATCTGGCTCAATTTCTCCAAGACATAAGCGATCGCGCTCAAGAATTAGATTCAGACATTAAGCCTGCTGCGCTACGTGCTTTTTATTATGATGTTGACTTTGAAATTGATGAAAACCGTACTGTGGCACTAAAATTAGACCGTAGAGCTAATTATTTAGTCTCTGCTAGCTTCTTTACTCGCGTACTCGAAGAAACCGATCTCTTAGAGGGAATTAAAATATCTCAACAGCACGATGCGGATGCTTCTCAACCCCAAAAAATCTTAGCAGCTAAATCTGCTAATCGGGTAATGGCGATCGCGATCGAGATTGCCTTGAGTTCGGAAAAATTAGCCCGATCCGAACGCCAAAAATTATCTGCTTTGACTAAAACAAAACAAATTACTAGTGACGATGAAACCACCAAAGAAATTGCCGATCGAGCCAGATCTAGAGCTAAAACTCGCCATCATATCGGCAATAATAAAACATTGACCCTTAAAGAGCAGAAATTAAGACGCGATTATTATTATGTAACTTTACTATTAGTAGAATGTCTCTACAGTGATGGATGTATGCTCGATCCACACCATCGCCAAAAAATAAATGATAATCTGTTTTTACCTCCAGCCCAATCTCAATCCAAATAGCCCATGGGTTTACAAGTCTACTCAATACAGCCTAATCTCTTACATAATTTAGCTGGCGATCGCCCTGCTACCCTAAAAACTTGGCAAAAAAATTCTTTAGAACTTACTGCCGAGGGGACTCATTTTGGGTTTGTATATCAAGGACATCCGACTCTGTTTAGAGAGAATGGTGAAAACTATCGCCTCCACCCAAGAATGTATTTTTCTCTACCTGGTAGCGGTTTAATTAAAGGACTAAATTCTTCAGGCATAATCATTCACTGTCCTCAACATAAAGGAATGTTTACCTTAGGTGGTGCGATCGAAGATCGAGGTAGATTTGCGTATATTGACGGAGGTACAAACAGCCTGTTAATTCCGCCTTTGATGTTAGGCGATCCCTGCCTCAATGCGATGTACTTTCCTCCAGGTATCGATCAGACTTTTCATACTCATCCTAGCGATCGCATCTGTATTATTGTGAAAGGTGAGTGCGAAATAGAAACGGAGGAAGCAATTCGCACTTTGCACGGGGGCGATATTTTTGCGATTGCTGCAAATTATCCTCATAAGTTTCGTACCCATTCTGAGGATCTAACGATAGTGATATTTCATCCTGACAGCGATATCGGTTTTACCCATTCTAGCAATCCGATGTTGGAAAGAACTATAGTTGATGGCAATAAAGCATCAAACATACCTCAGATACAAACAAAACTAGACTAAATTGTCATGCTCGAGCTTGTTATAAGCTTGTAACGCTTAGTTCAGTCTGCGAATACTAAACAATATTAATTGCTTCAATTAATTAGCCATATTCGCTATTTTTAAAAGGAAGAAAGAGTGGTTTAGCGATGGTTCGAGTACCTGGGTTTCGATTGGTGCTTGCAAACAAAATGATGGCAATTGCTAGTGTTAAATAATACAAAACTATTAGGGAACTTTTTGTATTTTTAAGGCGATCGCGCTTGTATAAATTATAAATTACTATGTAACTCAAGAAATAGTCGCAGCATATAGAATCATGAGTGTTCCTAATCTTACATTAACTGTTGAATGCAACACCATAACATTAATCTGTTTTCAACAACATTAAAAGCTGTTGCAATGCTGGTATGGCTACGATCGAACGCCAAGCTGCTGCAAATTCTAACTTGAGCGATAAATTCTTAATTGGTTTGCAAACAACATCGCTGCTAATTGATGTTTGTAAACCTGCTGGAATAAAAGTAACCCCCATTCCAGCAGCAACTAGACAAATTCGAGTCTGATAGCTATTTACTTCTTTGACAATGTGAGGTGTAAACTTAGCCTGACGACACAACTTAAAAAATTCATCATACAAAAATGGTCCTTCCGAACGCGGATGAAAGAGAAAAGACTCTTGAGCCAAATCTTTGAGAGATAAAAATTCTTTTGGACATAGAAAATGCCTTTCGGGCAATACGACCACAATTTCTTCCGATAAAAGCGGATAAAGCTCTAATCCACGAGCATCAATCGGAGGATGTAAAAACCCTAGATTTATTTCACCCTGATTTAATGCAGTAACCTGTGCTTCTGTGGAAAGTTCTAACATTTCTACTTCTACTTGAGGATAGTGCGATCGAAAACGCCGAATTAGCTCTGGTAAGATTGTGTAAGTAGCTGTCGGGGTAAATCCAATCGTCAATTGCCCAACCTCACCCATAGCAGTACGTTTTGCCAGTCTAATAGCTTCTTCTGCTTGGCGTAAAAGCTGTTGGGCTTGTACCAAAAAAACCTCGCCAGCTTTGGTTAGTTTAACCATGCGTTTGGTACGAACAAACAACTGAACGCCAATATTTTCTTCTAGAACCCGAATCTGCTTACTTAAAGCAGGTTGAGTAATATCTAATCTTTCTGCTGCTTTACCAAAGTGTAGTTCTTGGGCAACTGTTACAAAGTATCGTAGCTGTCGAAATTCCATTTAATAACTTTTAGTTATTAAAATAGCATCAAAAATGACTTGGACAAACAGCTTTTACTTGTTTTACTCTCGATGTAGAAGCTTTTTGGAAAATAAAATTAGCAATGAGTCAGAATAATCAATCTAACTTAACTGAAGTTCACACCGTAGATAATTTACCTGGCAACATTAGCGAGCTTTATGTCTTTGGCGATTTACTTTCAGACACTGGCAATTTATTCGAGATTACAGAGGAGGCTTTTGGTCAAGGGTTTCCGCAAGAGCCATTTTTTGAGGGACGCTATGCTAATGGCGAGCTTTGGGTTGAAGGATTGGCATCTGAATTAGGAGTTCCTTATAATTTCGACACTAATTTTGCCTCAATAGGCTCAACTACAGGATTAGATAATGTCGGTAATCCTTTTGAACCAGATGATGTTGTCGAACAACTTGGCTTACCAGGGACACTGGGGCAGGTTGACAATTTTATCGCTACAACTCCCAATTTAGATCCTAATGGACTATACACAGTCTGGGCGGGAGCTTACGATCTCGGTCTGGGAATAACCGATCCCACAGAACCAGTAAACAATATTATTACGTCGGTGGAAAATCTGGCTGATGCGGGAGCAAAGAATATTTTAATTCCTAACCTTCCCGATTTTGATCGATTTCCAGGCGCACAAGATCTTTCCAATGCAGAGAATCAGGGTAAAATTATTGAAAATTGGAATGCTAATCTATCCCAGGAATTAGATGAATTAGATGAAACATTGGGTTCTGATGTCAATATTATTGAGCTAGATACTAATGCTTTATTCGATGAGATCCTTAGCGACTCTGCACAGTTCGGCTTCACCAATGCTAGCGATCGCTTCATCTCTACCTCTACGGATGATTCAGGTATTGTATACGAAGAGACTAATCCAGGGGCAGCTCCAGACGATTATGTCTTTTTTGGCGGTACTGTACCTGACGTTCTCGCCCAACCTAGTGCAGCCACTCACGAAATTATTGCCGAGTTTGCGCTTTCGGCTTTAGCCAGTGACGGAATTGAAACTACTGAACAGTTAGGTACGGCCAACGACGATACGATTATCGGCTTTGATGATTCCAATAACATTCGTGGGCTTGCTGGTAACGATCGCATTGAAGGTAGAGGTAATGCAGATATTATTTTAGGTGGAGTGGGAGATGACACCATCCAAGGTGATGCTGGACATGACTATCTTTTAGGTGGTTCGGGCAACGATGTTTTAGTTGGTGGGGAAGGGGACGACATCCTTAACGGAGGAGCAAACCATAATTCTTTGCAGGGAAATGAAGGTCAGGATCTGTTTGTGCTTAACTTTAATGGATTTAGCATGATTGAAGATTTCCATCAAGGTCAAGACCAGCTAGATTTAGCTGGTTCTTTAGTTTTCGACGATCTAGATATAGTTCAACAGGGTAGCGATACAGGGATTTATTTAGATGATACCGAGCTGGCAAGGTTGTCTAATTTTGAAGCGGATTCATTAAGTATTGCTGATTTTAGCTAGATAATTTTAATTAATGATATTTAAAGCGTGAAACATAGATTACAAGATGAAGCGTTTGTCAATTTTCTAGGTATTAAAAACTTTCTGGTTTATCAGGTTGGTAAAAAGATTATTTCTTGGCTAGAAAATATTATTGCGCGTTATTCATTAGTAGAAAATACGCAGTTTTTCGATCCTAAAAAATTTGCTTGGACAAGAGAGTTAGAAAGTAACAGGCAGATTATTAGAAAAGAGTTAGATGCAATTCTAAAATTTTACGAGCAGTTACCTAGTTTGCACGATATTTCTCAAATAGATTATGACTTAAGCCACGATCGCCTGTGGAAAACTTATTTCTTATATGGTTATGGCATCAAAATGCAGCAAAACTGTCACTACTGCCCCGCAACAACTCAGTTAATTGAAAATGTTCCTGGGATGAAGACCGCTTTTTTTTCAATTTTATTACCAGGAAAGCATATTCCCGAACATCGAGGTCCATACAAAGGAGTTTTACGTTATCAATTAGCTTTGAAAGTTCCACAGGATCGAAAAAATTGCCGTATTCGTGTATGTAATGAATTTGCTTGTTGGTCAGTAGGAAAAAGTATGATGTTTGATGATTCTTTTCCTCATGAAATTTGGAATTTAACGGATGAAATCAGGGTTATATTATTCATGGATATTGTTAGACCATGTAGATTTCCTGTTTCCTTACTCAACCATCTTTTACTATATCTAATTCGTTGGTCGCCCTTCATTCGGGATGCTCACAGGAATCAAAAAAAATGGGATAAGCGTATAGAAGAAATATTTCAAAATCGGATTGATGACACGCTTCAGTAAGAAGTGAATTTGCTAATATTTTCAATCGAGATTGAATTTTATGAAAGAAAACAAATCTAGTCAAAAAACTTGGTTTATCGCTCCTAAAACCCTAATTTATCTATCTAGAGGCATTTTAGGTTTAGTTTTTCCTATTTCTGTCTTGGCGCGTCTGTTTTATCCTCAAATTGTAGCAGCAGCCAACTTTCCTGATGAAGCACAAGCATGGCTAAATACAATGACAGCAACGGGATATCTACAAACTTTACTCTATGCAACTGAATTTTTGACGGGTATTGCCATCCTAGCTGGTGTATTTGTGCCACTGGCTTTAACTGCGCTGGCACCTATTATTTTTAATATTGCCTTATTTCATTTCTTTCTCGACTCTAGACCAGAGCGTCTTCTACTGGTGCTGTTAATCGCCACCGCGTATTTAATCCTGGCTTACCATCATCGTGCTGCATTTGAGCCATTATTCAATCGAGTTGAGCCGACTCGGTTTCCTCTTATCAAAGGCTTTTCGCTCTGTTTTGGCATTCAAATCATGATGAGCTTGGTATTTATTGTGGCTGGCGCTGCCAAGCTAATTATTCCCGAACAGCTTAACGTGGGAAATCTTTTGATTGATGGCATGAAAGCAACTGGCTATCTTTATACCTTACTCGGTATTACTGAAGTTATTGCGGGTCTAGCACTATTAAGCGATCGCAAATACAGTATTCCAGTTTTAGAAAAAGCTATCGTTGTTACTATAGCCTGGACATTGCCTGACATCATTTAAAATAAAAATGCATTTTAAGTAGCTTCTAAATAACTTTAGAGTAGCCTGCATCAAAATTATGGCAAATCAGCTTTTACGAAGAACTGCGCTGCATCAAGATATCTGTAATAATTGAACGAGTTGTACACAATACTGAAACTAGATTTTTTTAAGTTAGGACTTACGCAAGAATCATTTTGAGGGAAGGATTTTCAAGTTGTTGAATTAA
>ERZ1740059.1613-NODE-1613-length-11300-cov-6.754469_pt1 | contig 11300 bp, 13 predicted proteins | sample MGYA00581744_ERZ1740059 | MGnify/ENA primary metagenome ERZ1740059 (study PRJEB43018, sample SAMN04849738) | marine metagenome | isolation source: floating plastic debris | place: Pacific Ocean | collected 2008-08-28 | study: EMG produced TPA metagenomics... | reverse complement strand
TCGGGGCGCCGGCATATTGCCCGCCGACATTGGCGTGGGCCTGCTCATGCGCGCGGACTTCCCGGTCGCGACTTTTCAATTGGTCGACTTGCGCTTGTTCTTCGTCGCTGAGCTCGCCCGGCGCGCGGTTTTCGTCTGATCCTGCCTGTTCGCGGATGGCTTCAATGGCGTCTTGGGCCGACGTGCCTGATCCGTCTTCCTGATCTTTGGTGAGCGCGATGGATGCCTTTGCTTCCGAAATTCGACGATGCTCGTTCATCTGTTCGTGCTTGGCCTGGATCAAAGGCGTGATCGTATCCCAGCCGGTGCGATTCAGGTCGTCAATTGTGTTCATAGCGAAGTCCCCGCCAGCGCGCTGAACCGGCATAATCGCTTGCAATGGTATATGAAATCTATCCGGGCGGATCACGATCGCGTGAGATTTGCGGTGGTCGCATTCGATTGCCTGCTTTGCAACCGGCATCGATCATCCATCCATCTATGTGAGTTGGAAAAACATCGCGCCGTCCTCTGATATACCGTGCTGCTTGATCGATGCCTCGATTTCCAAGTAAGCCTTTTGCATCGAGCCTCTATCACCCGACTTCGCGAGACTGATGGATTTTAGCCGGTCCAGCTTTTCAGGTGGAAGCGGGCGCAAATCCAACCAATACTCAGCCTCAAGCTCTTGTCCCGCATCAGATTCCGGCAGTGCGTCAAGGATTTGATCTATATTGTAGACATCATGATGCACGTCGCCGGCGGCGCGATCTATGCGCTTCATCCAGCGATCAAAATCAGATGCGCAACGCTGTGAAGGGATGGATAAGTCATACCAGGCATCCAGACAGAAAATCCCTTTGCGCGCGACGCGTATGGCTTCGCGCAAAAAGCCTGAGAGACTTGCATAGTGATGAAGACTGAATTCCGAGGCGACAAAATCGACCGAATTGTCGGGAAGATCGAGATGTTCTGCCCCCCCACAAATGGCGCGCAACCCTTTTCGTTGGCATTCTGCAATTGCGTCCTGATCGGGATCGACTCCGATGGCGCTAATCCCGAGCGCTTCGCAATATTGGAGGAGGGCGCCTTCACCGCATCCGACATCCAAAATTTCCTTTGGCTGCGCGGCGGCGAGTCGCTGACGAAATTTGTCCTTATACGTCATCAATGTTTCTAGCTCAGATCTTCGACGCGTTTACTAACAGGTCGGGCTAGCGAAGTATATGAGCCGGTCCGCCCAGAGAAAAGGCGCGCCAGTCTCACGTGATTACATTAAGATTGGAACCCTACCCAATCCTCAATGCCGTCCGCTGGCGAGCGAATATGAAATTCGGCTCAGCCGGATTGAATGGTTGCTTGGGGCACATTTGACGTTCAGCATCGAGCAGGGGAAGCTGCACAGGGATGTGCTCATGTGTGCCTGACGCGCAGCGCTCGAGGGATCGGCGAGCGCTCAAGCCGGCCGCGAACATGGTTGCGGATGGTGCGGGAATAGATTGGAGTGTAGATCTTTGTTCCAACTGCCGTTGAGAGATAAGAATGCCTAGATATTTAATGGTCCTGATTTTTTGGTGTCTGTTCACATCCGCATCAGTCGTGGCAACACCCAAAGGGGGCGTCCAAATCGAAAAGACTGAATCTAGCGATGTATGGGGGATGTACACTTCGGATATGGGCGGACATCCCGCCATGACCGTATTTGATGATGGCATTTCGGAATCGATCGATGATGTTGAACTGGCAAACTCAATCAAAATAAAGCTCTACCTAGACGATGTGAGGAATAATGGCTTTCCAACCTCAGCCGAGGGAGAACGCTTGATGCGTCTAGGACCAATTATTGAAAGCGCCATCACTGAAAGTGGCGGCCTCTTTTTAGGACGTGTAACGACGAACTCGGTTCGATGGAATATCGGTCTAGTCCCCAATGACGTGAAACCCATCGAAAATGCGCTCCTGGCGGGCAGCGAAGAGCATGACTTTCGGTATGAAGTATTTGTCGAACCCGACCCAGATAAGGCAGCGTATTGGCAAGATCTGTATCCCACGGATGATGACCGCCAAGTTATGGTGGATATGGAAGTCCTGCGATCTCTGGAAGACCACGGAGACGATCAGAATGCCGAAAGACCGGTCGAACACTGGGTATACTTTGATCGCAAGAAAGATGCGGAGAGCTTTGCCAAATGGGCAGACCAAACTTCGTATAAAGAGATCGATGTTTCGCGGCAAAAGAATGGCTTGCTCGCACGCTCACAGTGGCTTGTACGACTGACGCACAATGGAACGATGCGGTTGAACGATATCACGCATCACACGCTCAAACTTTCGCGGCGAGCCCGTGAGCACAATGGTCTCTATGATGGATGGGAAACGCAGGTAATGAGTGATTAACTTACCCGATCCCCAGTTCCACCCGCGTTCGGATCGCTTTCGCGGCGCTGACCCGAACCAGATGCCGGCCTTTCTCATCGCGCCAGTCGGCTTCGACAAAGCCGGTGGTGCGACCACGTGAGACCAGGCGACCTTCAATCGTGATCAGACCATGCGGCACCGGCCGAAAGATCCGGGTCTGTAGCTCGGTTGTGGTAAACCATTCGCCATTTTCCAAACCTGACGCCATGCACATGGACACGATATGGTCGCTAAAGCCTGCGACCCAGCCGCCAAACACACGGCCATCGGAAATGTCGCGATCACCGCTATTCGGCCACTCATACCGGACATAGCCGTATCGGACCTCTTTCAACCATTCCTCCGGGCGGATGCCGAGATTTTGGATGCCCGGCGGCTTTTCCCATGCGTTCGATTTCAGTCGATCGAAAAAGCCCTTCTGCTCGTCTGAGAGTTCGGTCCGGCTCATGCGGGGATATAGGCCCGGGCTTTCAGCTCGACAAAGCCGAGCGGATTGAACAGGGACGAAATACCAATCAGCGTGTAGCAGGAGAAGAAAGGCCCCGGCATCCATTTTGCCTTGGCCTGGAACATCGGGCCCATGTGTTTCTCGAAATCCACGTGATAACCCGTAATGTCGACCACATCCGCCATGCTGCCACCGGCTTCGCGCAGGATCATGTCGATCTCGGTAAAGGCTTCGTCCGCGCCGCGGAAATAAGCTTCGTCCGAGGCTGCTTCGCCTTCTTGCAGCGCCGCGATGACGCCAGAGCAGAACACCATATCGCCCGCGCGCACGGCGGGGGCGAATTGCATCTGCTCGGTGCGCTCCTTCAGGTTGGCAGGAACAATCATGTCCGGCATATCAGACCACCGTCTGGCCGCCATCGACCACCATCATCTGTCCGGTCATGAAGCTGCCGGCAGCCGACGCCATATAGAGGGCGGCGCCTGCAATCTCGATCGGCTCACCAATCCGGCGCAGCGGCGTGGTCGACGTGGCACGCTTTAGCGTGTCCGGGTTTTCCCACAGTGCGCGGGCGAAGTCGGTCTTGATCAGGCCAGGCGCAATCGCATTGACCCGCACATTGTCCGGACCGTATTCCGCGGCCAGGTTGCGGACCAGCTGGAAGTCTGCCGCTTTCGAGATGTTGTAAGCGCCAATCACGGGCGACGCGCGCAGGCCGCCAATTGAGCTAACAATGATGATCGCGCCATCCTTACGCTCGCGCATTTGCGGCGCGCACATCTGCACCAGCCAGTGATTGGAAATGATATTATTGGACAGGATCTTCTCGAACTGATCATCCGAGATGCCTTCCATCGGGCCGTAATACGGGTTTGAGGCAGCATTACAGACGACAATGTCGACTTTGCCAAAGGCGGAATTGGTGGCGTCGACCATGGCCTGCAACTGGTCTTTTTCCGAGATATTGGCCGGGATCGCGATGGCGGTGCCGTCGCCATATTGGTCATTCAGCGCGCCCGCCACTTCCTGGCAAGGACCGGGCTTGCGCGAGCTGATCGTAACTTTGGCGCCCGCCGCCGCAAACTGTTCGGCAATCGCCTTGCCAATGCCGCGTGAGGAGCCTGTGATAATGGCGGATTTTCCTGAAAGATCGAACAAGCTCATCGGAGCCCTCCCTCTAAATATCTGAACTTTGCGCTGGTGATACGCGCGGCGCCCGCATTCGAAAAGGGTTTCGCGAGGTCAGCTTCTAATCGCGGCTGCCGCGATCAGAGCCCAGCCTGCCAGCAGGCCCAAACCACCAATCGGGGTCACCGCGCCCAGCCAGCGCGGGCCACCCAGCGCCATGACATAGAGCGTCCCTGAAAACAGCATTGCGCCCAGCACAAGAATGAGGGCGGCGGTGCCGAAACGGGCTGCGTCAGCCGCGGAGATGGCCGTTGCCAGAGCGGCATGGACCAGCAAGTAGAGCGTGGCGGTTTCCCACCAGCCAATCTGTTCTTCGCCAAAGCCGTCTTTCAGCGCATGCGCGCCAAACGCCCCGAGGGCGACCGCAAAAAATCCGGCAATTGCACTGAACAGGGTGATCATCTAGCCCGCCTCCTGCGGGATAGAATAATTCACCACGGCGTGGCTGGAAAGCTTGTCGCTGCCTTCGGCGCGAACATCGACGCTGATCACCGCCAGGGTCCGGCCCAGTTTGAGCAGGTGCGCCTCCGCCACGACGGCCTCACCAATACAGGGGCGCATGAAATTGATATTGAGATTGCTGGTCAGCGCCATGGGCACAATCCCGATCCGGGTGAAGACAGCGATATAGGCAGCGCTGTCGGCAATCGCCATTTGCGTCGGGCCATTTATATAGCCGCCAGGCCGAAGACTGCCCTTGTCGACCGGCTGGCGCACGCGGGCATAATTTTCCCGCACTTCCAGCACGCGCTCGGCTTCACCAGCGCCTTGAAACACCGAATCGTAGAACGCATTGACCTCTTCGACCGAGACTTTGCTGGCCATGTTTTCCCTCCGGCTTTTCCCTGAGACAGGCATTGACGTGCGCTTGGCTTGAAGGCCAACCTATAGACCGAAGCCGATCCGAAAAGAGATCACGCCACGGGAGGTCCAGACCATGCTCACCAAAGGTGATGAATACCCGATCCACCAGACGCCGGAACCGGTGGCGTTTTCCGGCTCTGACCGGAATTTCTATGACCGGTTTTTCTTCAATGGCTATTCCGCCGATGGATCGGTCTTCTTTGCCGCCGCCTTTGGCGTCTATCCGCATCTGAATGTCATGGACGGGGCTGTCTCCATCCTCAAGGATGGGGTCCAGAAATCGGTCCATGTCTCGCGTCTGCTGGGTATGGAGCGGATGGACACGACCGTCGGCCCGCTCAGCGTCGAGGTGGTGGAGCCGCTCAAGCAAGTGCGGCTGCGCCTTGAGGAAACCGACGGGATCGCGCTCGATGTCCAATTCACGGGGCGCCACTTTCCGATTGAGGAGCCCCGCTTCACCTATCGCCAGGGCCCGCGCATGCTGATTGATTGCACGCGGATGACCCAGAATGGCCATTGGCAAGGTTCGCTCAGCGCCGATGGCGACGCGATCGAAGTGAAAGATTTTTTTGGCACAAGGGATCGCAGCTGGGGCGTCCGTCCAATTGGACAGCGGGATGAGCAGCCTGTGCTGCCGCTGCAATTGCCGCAATTCTACTGGCTCTGGGCGCCGATCAATTTCCCGGATCAATCGCTCTATTTCCATGTCAATGAAGATGGTGGCGGCGGCGCCTGGAATACGCGGTCCGTCCTGGCCATGGATGGAGCGGATGATGAGGGCCTGTTGCATCACAATCGCCCGAAAATGGATGTGTCCTGGCGCGATGGCTCGCGGCGCGCCGAGTCGGCCACGCTACACGTTGAAGACGGGCAGGGGCGGGCGCATGAGGTGACATATGAACCGCTCTCGACCTTTATGATGAAAGGTATTGGCTATGGCCATCCCAGCATGGGGCATGGCACCTATCGCGGCGATCTTTCAGTGACGCGCGAAGATCTGACGCCGGACAATCTGCCCTGGCAGCAGCCAGACAATCTGCACATTCAGGCCATCGTCAAGGCGACGCACAAGGGCCCGGATGGCGGTGCCAGCGAGGGCGTTGGCATTCTCGAACAATTGGTGCTGGGGCCGCATGCGCCAAGCGGCTGGAAGGATATTCTGGATGCTTGAAGCTGAGCTCGCAGAAAAGTTTACCGCCTATGCCGAGGCGCGCCTGCCCGGCGCGCGCAATGCCCGCGTTGACAGTATCAATCGCATTCATGGCGGTGCCAGCCGGCAAACCTATTCAATTGATCTGGCCTATGAAGACGCGACCGGGCCGAAGGTCAAAGGCCTGATCCTGCGTCGGGATCCGCCGGACAGTCTGATCGATACAGAAAGACGGGTCGAATTCGCGGCGATCAAAAGCGCATATGGGCAACGCGATTTGCCGGTGCCGGAAGCGCTGTTTCTCGAGACCGGCAATGACGCGCTGGGTGCGCCCTTTTTCGTTATGGGCCGGATTGAAGGCGGCGACCCTCTCAATCCATTTCGGCTGGAAGAAGTCGAACCGCACCGGGCCGCGATTGGCGAACAATTCTTCCGGCATCTGGGATCGATTGCCGCCTTGCCGGGCGAGGGCTCAGCTCTGGCGGATGAGATTGATAGCCCGGCTTTGGACAAATGCTGGCGCCGTGAGCTTGATTATTGGGCGAATGAAATCCGCTCGAATGCCATGGATCCGCAACCGGTCGCTGAAGCCGCCATTCGTCATCTCGAACGCAATCCGCCGCCGCCGGCCCAGCGCCTGTCCATTGTCCATGGCGATTATCGGACCGGCAATTACCTGCAGGACGGCGCAGGCACGATGACGGCAATCCTGGACTGGGAAATGGCGCATATTGGTGACCCTTATGAAGACCTCGCCTGGGCCACGGATCTGCTCTGGTGCGGCAATGATCAGGAACGCGCGGCGGGCCTCACGCCCTGGCCGGAAGCGATTGCGACCTGGCAGACGGCCTCCGGTTGTTCGTTCGATCCGGCCGCGTTTGAGTGGTGGTCGCTCTTCTCGCACGTCAAGGCGCTGGGGATCTGGGTGACGTCCGAGAAAGCTTTTGCGGCCGGGGACAATGATGATCCGATCCTGGCCTGGTCAGGCTGGTTCACCCATGCCGCGCATGAGCTGATGTTGGCCATGCGACTGGGCCCGAAATATGGAGCAGGCGGATGAGCGATATTGGCATGATCCTGGACCGGATCGGGCGCAAACTGGTCACCGAAGTCGCGCCCAAGCTGGAGGGCGATTATTCCGGCGGCCATGCGGCGATGAGCGGCTTGATGGCGGTCATGGCCGGCGAAGCCTGGGATGGCGCAGCGGACCGGCTGGCCAATGAGATTGCTGGCATGCGCGGTCTGTTCGCGCTGGCCGGCGCAGACGTCGTGGTCCCGGAAAGCCCGAGTCTGAAGGTTTCCGACCTGACCGCGGAGCGCAATGCGCTGGCGGGTCAATTAACGACCCTGCAAAGATCGCTCGAAGCGCGCGAAGACGAAGCGGCCAAGGATTTGAACGGAAAGATCTGGATGCATTTAATGGCAACCGCGATGGCACGGATGCCAAGCCCGCCGGACTTTCCGGAGGCGGAAGACTAGGGCGAACGTCGCAGGTCCAGCGATTTTCTCTCGCACGGACGCCTGATCGTTACATACATGTCAAACTCGCCTGTTAGGGCGGGGTAAGTCCAGACACATCACAGGGGCAATAGATGATGTTAAACAGAAGTCTCATCGGTTCAGCGATGTCATGCATATTCGTTCTGGCGTCTTGCGCCAGCATAGAGACATCGACCACACCCGAGCCATTGGCCCAGCCTATGCCGGCGGTTGGTGCGAAGAATGTCATCCTGATGGTGTCGGACGGAATCGGTTTCAATGGCTGGTTGGCGGCGGACTATTATCAGGGCTTGGCCGGCAATCAGTCCTATCAGATTACGCGCCCGGACGGCACCGAACCTGTCATCTATGGCATGACTCATGCCTCGCTGAACCTGATTGATGCGACAGGTGAGAATATTACCAGCCGCGAAGACAATCCGAATGCCGTCGGGGCCATCGAGCAAGGCTATGATCCGACGCGGCGCTGGGATCGATTCGAGGGCGCGTTTCAGAACGATTTCGAGCTCGAAGACGGCAGCTATACCAGCTACACGGACAGCGCGGCGGCTGGCACCGCGCTAATGGCTGGGCGCAAGACATCAAACGGACGGATCAATGTTGACTGGAGCGGGCAGGAACAATTCCGCACCATAGGACAGATTGCCATGGAACGGGGCCGATCTGCCGGTGCTGTCGCCTCGGTCATGGCCTCGCATGCAACCCCGGCCTCGGTGATTTCGCACAATGTCTCACGCAATAATTATGCTGACATCTTCAATGAAATGGTGGCGAGCGATCTCGATGTGATCATGGGCGCGGGACACCCTTTTTATGATGCCAGCGGCGTCTATGCCAAACCCGAAGAAGACGGCGCATACCAATTTGTCGGCGGTCCGGAGACCCTGACGGCGATGAGCAGCGATGCGGGTCTGAACGGATTCACCTTCATTGACAGCAAACAGGATTTCGAGGCCCTGGCTTCCGGCGAGACGCGCCCGGAACGCGTGGTCGGGATTGCCCGCTCGGGGTCGACCCTGCAGGCCGCGCGGGAAGGCCTGCCATCGGCGGATACGCCGTCGGGTATGGCGTATAATGATCAAGTGCCTGATCTCGCAACGATGAGCCTGGGTGCCCTGAACGTTCTGAGCCAGGACGAAGATGGTTTCTTTCTGATGATTGAAGGCGGCGCCGTCGACTGGATGGGACACGCCAACAATATGCCGCGATACATTGAAGAACAGATCGATTTCAACCAGTCAGTTGAAGCGGTGATTGCCTGGGTTGAAGAGAATTCCAGTTGGGACGAGACCCTCCTGATTATCACCGCCGACCATGAGTGTGGCGGCATCTGGGGCGAAGGGACCTGGACCAATAGCGAAGGCGGCGCGGTCGCGGCAGAGGCGAGCGAAGGGGCGATTGTATCCGCCCGCTTTGATCCAGCCGAAGACGTTTTCAATGCGTTTCTTGCGGTCCAGGATCGCGGCGCCGGGAACATGCCGGGCTATCAGTTTGCCTCTGGCAATCACACGAATGAGCTTGTCCCACTCTGGGCGATTGGCGTCGGGTCGGAGCAATTTGCCGAATTCACACAAACCGATTTGAAGGCCGGTGAATTGTGGGGGGAGGTCTATGACTGGAATGGCACGATTGTGGATAACACAACCGTTTTCACCGTGATGGAAGACGTCTTGCGATAAGTCCGGAGACGCCGGAACCGGGAGGGAATTGCTCCCGCTTCGTTCACAGACCTTTCAATATCTGTCTGATAGGGTCGGCGCCGAGGGAGATCTTCCATGTCGACATCTGTGTTTGAGCGCCTCGTGCTGACTCTTGGTGTTCTGTTCGCGCTGGCCTTTATGGTCATTGTCGTGCCGCCATTGGTGCAAAGTGGCGACGTGTTTGGCGCCTTTGCGGCCGGCTTTGTGAATCCCTATTCCAGTGGCTATTCTCTGGATGTCATCCTGTGCGCGCTGATCCTGTTCGTGTGGATCTTGTATGAACGGAAATCCCGCGGGATCAAGCATGGCTGGATCGCCATTCCGCTCTCTTTCGTGCCAGGCGTCGCGACCGGCTTTGCCGTCTATCTGGTATTGCGATCGCGGCAGCTCGAAAAAGAGCAGGCGGTCGTCTAGGCCGCGCTAGCCCCAAAGTTCGCGGCTGGGCGGGGCGACAAAGCCATCGCTATAGCGCAGCTTGTGGGCGACATCCTTTTCCAGCCAGAGCGGGCCATCGAGATCAATCAGATCCGCCACCTGGCCCAGCAGAAGCGCTGGCGCCATGCTCAGCGAACCGGCGACCATGCAACCGACCATAGTCGCCATACCGCATTTGCGGGCTTCTTCCATCATCACCAGCGCGTGGCTCAGGCCGCCGGCCTTGTCCAGCTTGATATTGATCGCATCATATTTCCGGGCGAGCCCCTGAATATCATTGCGTGTGTGCACGCTTTCATCGGCGCAAATCGCGACATGGCCCGGGCGGCGCGTCAGCGCTTCGTCCTGGCCGACCGCAAACGGCTGTTCGATAAGAACGACGCCCAGATCAGCGGCTTGGGCGGCGAGTTTGGGAAACTCATCCGGCGACAGGCCTTCATTGCCATCCAGCACCAGTTTCGCGTCCGGTCGCGCCCGGCGCACCGCCTCGACCCGCGCCATATCATCCGGACTGCCCAGTTTCAGTTTCAGGATCTTGGCGGATGTGGCTTTTGCGGCATTGGCCATCGCGTCGACGTCATCGAGACTGATCGTCATGGTTGTCGGCAAGGTGATTGGCTCAGGCAGACCGGCCAGCGACCAGACGGGTTCGCCTGATTGCTTGGCCTCGAGGTCCCACATGGCGCAGTCCAGGGCGCAGCGCGCGGCACCAGCCGGCATGCGTTTTTGCAATTCGTCACGCGTTAGCCCTTCCTGAACCGCCTTTTCGACGCCTGAAAGTTGCGCCACCACGCTGACCCGACTTTCATTGTAGCGGGCGTATGGCACACATTCGCCGCGACCCCGATGCTCGCCATCAATCACCTCCACAACCACCGTCTCTGCCGTGGTTTTAGCGCCGCGCGAGATTGCAAAAGCCGCCTTTAAAGGCGAAGAAACAGGGGTGATGGTCATCTGGCGCATGGATGAAGTCTTTGCCGGATTGGTAAAATTTGAATGACGCTCTGGGGGCCGTCTTAAACGCTGATGGGGTAAGGTAAATAGTGTTGAGACCAGGTGAACAATCCTTGGCCCCCGCGTTTGAATATTTTGGGGGCGACCGCCCGCGGCTGGTGCTGCAGGGCGCATGGGTGGTTACATCACTGGCAGAACAGGATGCGGCGCTGCGTCTTTTGGCGGATGAAAACGCTGAAACTACGCTCGCTGAGCTTGATCTTAGCGGCCTGGACTCCGTCGATACGGCCGGCGCTTTCCTGATTGATCGCGTGCTGCGCGGCTTTGCAGCGGGCGCGCCCACGCTCACAGGTGCCACGCCCGAAGCCCTCGCCCTGTTATCGCAAGCGCGACCCCTGGCGACGCAGGAAGAACACGCGCCCCCGGTCCATGAAGAGGGACATGGCTTTATCGATCTGCTCGAGCGGACCGGACGCAACGCCGAACATATGTGGCAGGAAACGCTGGAATCGCTGTCATTCCTCGGCGCGACTCTGCTGGCCATCTCAACCGTCGTCTGGCGACCGGCCAAAATGCGCTGGACGGCGCTGGTTGCGGTCATGGAAGATGCTGGTTTGGACGCCGTGCCAATCATTGCCTTTCTGAGCTTCTTTGTCGGCATGGT
>ERZ1740059.1612-NODE-1612-length-11306-cov-3.318016_pt1 | contig 11306 bp, 10 predicted proteins | sample MGYA00581744_ERZ1740059 | MGnify/ENA primary metagenome ERZ1740059 (study PRJEB43018, sample SAMN04849738) | marine metagenome | isolation source: floating plastic debris | place: Pacific Ocean | collected 2008-08-28 | study: EMG produced TPA metagenomics... | reverse complement strand
TGCCGATCCGTTCGTGGTCGCGTCGCTTCGCGCAGGCGCCCTCCCCGCGCATGCCCGTGATCTCGCGGCGCGAGTACGCGGTGATCGCGGTCATCGGCGCCGGGCTGGCCGGCCTGCTCTTGCTCGTCTATGCCCCGGGCATCGGCCGAGAGTTCAACGGCGCCGAGCGCTGGGTCGGCTGGCCGCCCAGGCCCGAAGCCGACCGAAACAAGCCCGGCGGCTTCACGATGCAGCCCAGCGAGTTCGCCAAGTGGGGCGCCGTCTTCCTGACCGCGTGGTGGTGCGGCCGTCGTGCCGATCGCCTGGGAACCTTCTTCTCGGGGCTCGTTCCCATTCTGATCGTCGTCGCCGGGCTGGCCGCGATCGTCACGCTCGAGGACCTCGGCACGGGCGTGCTCATCGGCGCCGCGACGGGCTTTGTGCTGCTCGCCGGCGGCGTTCGGCTCACGCACGCCGCGGTCTTTGTGCCGCCCGCCGCCGTTGCGTTCGGCTGCGCGGCCTGGTTCAGCCCGTACCGCATGCAGCGGCTGGTGACCTTCCTGAATCCCTACGCCGACCCGCAAGAGGGCGGCTACCACATCATCCAGTCGCTCTCCGCGATTGCCGGCGGCGGTGTCTTCGGTCGCGGGCTGGGTCACGGCCTCCAGAAGTTCGGGTACCTCCCCGAAGACACGACCGACTTCCTGTTCGCGATCGTCTGCGAAGAACTCGGCCTCGCCGGCGCTGCCAGTGTTTGCTTTGCGTACGTGCTGCTCGTCAGCACCATCCTCGGCATCGCCCGGCGTGAGCCCGACGCGGCGCTGCGGGCCGCGGACATCGGCGTGGGCGCCACCATCGCGATTCAGGCGACGATGAACCTGCTCGTCGGCACGGGGCTCGCGCCGACCAAGGGCATCGCGCTCCCGCTGATGAGCGCCGGCGGCACGGGCTGGATTCTCACGGCCGGCGCGATCGGCGTGGTCATGTCCATCGACCGCACGCAGCCCAAGGCCGTGGCGGCCGAGCGCGAGCTCGCGCGTCCGTCTACGAGTGCGCCCGCGTGAGCGCGGAGTCGGCCCCAGCGGGCGCCGTGGGCTTCGCCGGCGGCGGCACGGGCGGGCACCTCTACCCGGCGTTGGCGATCGCCGAGCATCTGCCCGACCACCGTGCGCTCTACATCCACAGCGACCGAGCCATCGACGCGCGCGTGCTCGAAGGTGCGGGCGTGCCCGAAGCCGATCGCTTCGCGAGCCCCGCGCGCCCGCCCATCGCCAAGCCCCTGCCGGCCGCGCGGTTTGTGCTGCGATGGGGCGCGTCTGTGCGGCACGCGCGCGAGATCCTGCGCGAAGCCCGGCGTGCGCACGGCCGCGTCGTTGTCGTCGCGACCGGCGGGTTCGTGTGCGCGCCCGCCGCCTGCGCCTCCAAGGCCGAGCGCGTGCCGCTCATCGCGCTGGCGCTCGACGCCGTGCCGGGCAAGGCGTCGAAGTGGGGCGCCCGGCTTGCGAGCACCGCGCTGACGGTCCATCCGCAGCCGGCATACGCCGACTGGACACCGCTCGGCCCGATCGTCCGTGCGGCCAGCCTTGCGCCGGGCAATCCCGAGCACTGCCGGCGTGAGCTCGGGCTCGACCCGGATCGACCCACGCTGCTCGTGGTCGGAGGCAGTCAGGGCGCGGGCTCGATCAATGACCTCCTCCACGCCGAACTAGAGGCCGCCGAGTCGCAAGAGGGCGATCGTCAGAAGCGCGGGGTGCTGGAGACGCTCCGCGCGGGCGCCTGGCAGGTGCTCCATCAGTCCGGGGAGCGTGATCTGGATCGCCTGCGCGACGCGTACGCCTCGGCGGGTGTGCCGGCGCGGGTGGAGCCGCTGTTCGAGCCGGTCGGCTTGGCGCTCGGCGCTGCGGACTTGACCCTGACCCGCGGCGGCGCCGGCGCGATCGCCGACGCATGGGCCAACACGCTCCCCTGCCTCGTGGCGCCCTATCCGCATCACAGAGACCAGCACCATGCCGCCAACGCCGAGCCCGTGGTGCGCGTCGGCGCCGCTGTCGTCGAGACCGACCACGCCGACGTCGAGCGCAACCGCGAGGGTCTGGGCGCTCGTCTGGCGTCACTGCTTGGCGACGCGGGCGCCCGCGCACGCATGCGTGGGGCGTTCGGGCAACTGCCCGAGCCCGAAGGCGCCGAGCGGGCAGCCCGCATCATCCGGCAGACCTTCGCCGCGTCCTGATGGCGCTCTTCATCATGCTGGGCCCGGTCCCCCCCGGATTCGGACGCCCGGTTCGCGCGATCGTCTCCGGAGACGATCCGACTGCGATGACCCGCAGAAACCCCGCATCGCCGGGAACTTTCCGTGCTGCGATGCACAAGCAGTGATGGGCCGGCGGGCGCCACCGCTAGTATGCGGGCGTGACTACAAAGACCCGCGAATCGATGGCTTCGGCGCCCGTGCAGTGCCTCGTCTGGCGCCCCCGCGGCGAGGCCGCCCCGCGCCCTTTGCTCGACGCGCTCGAGCGGCGCCGCATCGAGGTGACGACGACCGACAGCCCGTACCACGCGCTGGCGCGTCTCTGCCGGCTGGAGCGCCCCGAACTGCACGGCGCATCGCCGAGTGACACCGACGCCGCGGCTCCGCCGCACGTGCTCCTGCTGGACCGCCCGGAATCGCTCGAAGATCCCGGCGCCGTGGTCCGCTCGATCGCGCGGTATGCGCCCAAGACGGCCTGCTGGCTGTACGAACCGACCGACCCGCCGACGCTGCGCGCGGTCGAGGCGGGGGACGTGCGGAGTTGGATCGGCGAGGGCGAGACCCCGGCCGATACACACAGCCAAACACAAGCCGACGAGCACGAAGATTCGGAGATGTCTGTCACAACCCGCGTCGGTTCGGGCGGAGAAAGCGGCTCGGGAGCGGTCTGGGCGGGCGCGCTGGCGCCCGCGAACCCCGCCCCGGCCGTTGGCCCGCCTACGTTGCGTTTGGCCGGGGATGACCACGACCGCGCCGACGGTTTCGGCGCCGCCCATGGCGGCGGCTCCAAGGGCGGCAACCCGAACGACCTGCTCAGTGATGACGAGCTCAGCATGCTGCTGGCGGAAGACCCACTCCATGACGATGCGCCTGACTGACGCCGCGACCGAGGAGCCCAACCAAGCGGGCGCCGAGGTCATCCAACGAGAGACGAGGCGGCCCACGCGCAGGCGTCGGCCGGAACAGCGAGGGAGCGAGGAACACACCGTGTCGCGGGACGACGAGCTGCTTGAGCTCCGGGTCATTCTCGTGGGCCGAACCGGCCTAGATGGCCGTCTGCGCCTCGACCCCGCGATCGAGCTCGTCCGCGCGCCCACGGCCTACGACGCCATCGGCGAGCTGGCCGACCCGATCGACGCCTATTCCCCCGAGCGAGCGTTCGTCATCGTTTCACCGGATGCCGAACCCCCGGCCGATCGTGCGAGCGAACTCGTCGCCGCGCTGCGGCATATAGACCCCGACGTCCGCGTGCTGCGGGTCGTCGAGTCGGCCAGCGAGGCTGCGGGCGACCCGGCGCCGTACCACGGCCTGATCGAGCGGACCGCCTCGGCCCGCACGCGCAGCGACACGCTGAGGCCCCGGCCGCGCGGCGCGGTTGAGTCCTCACGCGAGTCAACGCCCGCGGGGGCCTCGGAAGCCGCGGCCAGCCCCGAGGCCGACAGCCCTCTCGCCCCGCTGCCCGACGCGCCGGTCACCGACTTCCTCGCCGCGGCCGAGACTGGGTCCAGCGAACAAGGTCAAGGCCGCTCACACGAATCTCCCCTCAGCTCGGAACCGGACATGCACAACCCCGTCTCGATCGACCCCCCGCCGTCCGACAAGCCCGTGCCCGCGGCGCCCGCGGCGAGCGCGCCGGGTGATGTCGTGCCCATGGTGGACGAGATGATCGAAGCCGCGCCCCTGTCCTCCGGCCCGGCCGGCGACGAACGCCTCATCGATCTGATTGCGCGCAGCGAAGAAGTCCGCGGCGCCGCCGTCGACCTCATCCGCAGCCGCGTCGGCGCCGACGACATCGAGTTTGTTCCCGACTTCCTCACCGGCGAGCAGGAAGAGACCTACGGCGCCCGGGGCGCGCTCGTCACTTGGCGCGGCCTCCGCTACGGCTGGCTCCGCAGCAAGTCTCTGGCCGCCCAAGGCCAGACCGAACGCCTCCGCCCGCACGCGGGCTGGCTGGGCGGCTGGCTGTATCTGGGCGAGCTGCACACCGAGCTGCGCCTCGCCGCCTTCACCGACATGCTCACCGGCGCCTGGAACCGCCGCTACTTCGATCGCTTCCTCGATTCGGCGATCCGCCAGGGCAAGGACCTCCGCCGAAGCGTGACGCTGCTGCGCTTCGATATCGACGACTTCAAGTCGTACAACGACCGCTACGGCCACGGCGCGGGCGACGAGATCCTCACCGAGACCGTCCGACTGCTCAAGAGCGTGATCCGCCCGACGGATCGCGTCTGCCGCATCGGCGGGGATGAGTTCGCGGTCATCTTCCACGAGCCCGAGGGCCCGCGCGAAACCGCCAGTGCGCACCCCAAGACGGCCGAAGAACTCGCCCGGCGGTTCCAGGACCAGATCGCCAAGCACCGCTTCCCCAAGCTCGGCGCCGAGGCGCCCGGCAAGCTGACGATCTCGGGCGGGCTGGCGACGTTCCCGTGGGACGGCCGGAACGCCGCCGAACTCGTGGAACGCGCCGACGAGCTCGCGCTCCAAGGCAAACGCGCCGGCAAGAACGTGATTTTCTTCGGCCCCGAAGCGTCGAGCGATGTCGCCGATGATGCCGAGAGCGACGGGTCCGGCCCGCAGCTCAACGTCGCGGGCGATGCATCCGGAGACGACACGGCCAAGCCCGAGACCGGACCGAAGATCCAAGTCCACCCCGGGCGCTCGGGGTCGGCATCGTCTTCGTCCTCGGCGCGTCCGACAAACGACTGAGCCCCCTACGCTCGCCCGCCGTGACGCGTGCCTCGCCGACCGATATTCCGTACGACCTGCTCGTGCTCGATCTCGACGGCACACTGCTGCGCCCCGACGGCGAAGTCTCTGACGCGAGCGTCGCGGCCGTGCAGCGGGCTCGCCGGGCGGGCCTGACCATCGCCGTGGGCACCGGCCGGGGGCTCGCCGAATCGCAGCGCGCCATCCAGCGCATCGGCCAGCGCGAGCCCGTGATCGTCGCCGGCGGCGCCATCATCGCCGATCCGGCTTCGGGCAAGACTCTCCACCGCTTTGCGATGCGCGAGGAACTCGCCCGTGATCTCGCCGAGGGCGTCGTCGCCGCCGGCCTGCCCGCGATCGTGCTCAAAGACGCCGACGCCGCGGGCTTCGATTACTTGGTCGTGACGGGCGAGCGCGACCTCGACGTCGATCCGGTCACGGCGTGGTGGTTCGACCACATGGGCGTGCGCGTTCGACGCGTGCGCTCGATCGAGCAGGACGAGCACCCCGAGCACACGCTGCGCGTGGGTGTCTGCGGCTCGGCCTCGGTCGTCGCCGACGCAGCGTTCCAGATGGGCCGCATCGCCGAAGGCCGCGGCCGGCTGCATCAGTTCACGGCTCTTACGCCCACGTTCGCCGACACGCCGAATCCCGATCCCTCCCGCACCGCGCCGCCGCCGGTTGGCGAGCCGTTCGACCTGGTCGAGGTCTTCGACACCGCCGCCGACAAGTGGGACGCGGCGGTGTGGCTCAGCGGGCGCGCGGGCACGGACCCGACCCGCATCGCCGCGATCGGGGACGAGATCAACGATCTCCAACTCATCCGCCGGGCACGGCTGGGCGTCGCGATGGGCAACGCGGTCTCGGCGATCACCGAGGTCGCCGACCGCCGCACCCGCTCCAACACCGACGAGGGCGTCGCGCACGCGATCGACCGCGTCCTCGCCGGCGACTGGTAGCCTTCGCAACGACCATGCAGACCCTCGCCGAAATCCGCGCCCTGCTCGCCGAACGCGGTCTCACACCCCGCAAGCGCTTCGGTCAGAACTTTCTGATCGATCACAACCTGATCGAACGCCTCGCCGACGCCGCGGACGTCGGCCCGAACACGCTGGCGCTCGAGATCGGCCCGGGCACCGGCGCGCTCACCGAGTCGCTGCTCGCTCGCGGCGCCCGGGTCATCGCCTGCGAACTCGACCGAGGTCTGGCCGACCTGATCCGCGACCGCTTCAGCGAGGCCATCGCTGATGGCCAGCTCACGCTCGTCGAGGGCGATTGCCTGGCCGGCAAACGCGCGCTTCACCCCGGCATTCACGAAGCCCTCGCGGGCCGGTCATTCCAGCTCATCGCCAATCTGCCCTACGGCGCCGGCACGCCCGTCATCACCACGCTGCTCGCCGATACACCCGCCTGCACCGGCCTGTTTGTGACCATCCAACGCGAGGTCGCCGACCGGCTCGCCACCGAGCCGAACACCGACGCCTTCGGCCCCGTCGGCGTCTTGGCTGGGCTGTGCGCACGGGTCGAGCGCCTCGCGGTGCTGCCGCGCGAGTGTTTCTGGCCCCGGCCGGATGTCACCAGCGCCATGGTGGCTCTCCGCCGCGATCCGATGCGCGACTGGGCGCCGGGCGAGCTGCGCCGTGTCGTGGACTTTGCGCAGACGCTCTTCTCGTCCCGCCGCAAGCAACTCGGCGCTGCGCGCAAGGGCCGCCGCGACGGCACGGCCGGCTGGCCTGAAGGGGGCGAGCCCACCCAACGCCCGGCGGAGTTGACACCCGCCCAGATCGCCGCGCTCGCCGGTGTCGAGATCCGCTGAGGTTCGTTCCCGGGCCGCTGCGTTCGAGGTAGACTCGCGGCACGGGATGCAGTTCACGATCGCCGGCAACCCCGCACGCACGTTCCGCTCCGCACACGCTGCGAAAGCGGGGCGATCGGCGTGACCCAGGGCGAGTCCACCCACGATCTGGCCGTCGCACTCGAGCCCGCCCTCCGCGAGGCGTGCGGCGGCTCGCTGGGCGATATCGAGTGGTTCATCACTGCGGCCCAGCGCGGCGGCGCTGCGACCGGAGCCTCCAACTGGACGCCCGCCGACAGCGACCAACCGCAGCCCGTCATCGTCAAGCTCCCCGTCGGCCCGGCCGAGTTCGCGTGGAACACGGCGCTGGCCGGTCCCGATCGTGCGCACGCTTCGGCCGAGACGCCGCCGCTCCCGCGGGTCATCGCCTCGCACACCGAGCTCGGGGGTTACGACCTTGCGTGGATCGTGGTCGAACGCTTGGGCCCCGCGCTCGCGCCGGCCGAGTTGACCAAGGACGACATCCACGCCGCGCTCGCGGTCGTCGCGCGGTTCCATCGCGATGCCGCCAGCGTGCGTCCCGTCGGCCCGCGCCCGCAGCCCCGAGACTGGGCGGGCTTGGTCGACCGCTCGCGCCGCGTCATCCGCGACCGCCTCGTGCACATCCCCGACGATCAGCGTTGGAACGAAGCCCTCCGCAAGCTCACCAAGCTCTTGCCCACGCTCACCCGCACGTGGGACGCCCGCCCGATCGAAACCTGGTGCCACGGTGATGTGCACTGCGCCAACATCATGCGCCGCGGCCCGGACGACCACGAAGACCTCGCGCTGATCGATCTCGGCCTCGTGCACGCCGGTTCGTGGATCGAGGACGCGCTCTATCTCGAGCGACAGTTCTGGGCGCACCCCGATGCGCTCCACGGCGTGAAGCCGCTGCAGACGCTCGCCCGCGCACGCAAGGCCCTCGGTCTGGACACCGGCGAGGACTACGCCAAACTCGCACATATCAGCCGACTGCTGGTCGCGGGCTGCGTGCCCGCGCTCTATGCCGACGAAGGCTCGCCCGCGTACGCGAAGGCGGCGCTCGGATGGGCGGAGAAACTCGTCAAACAGCTCGCGTGACGCCGCTCGGGCAACCCCTCAATGTGGTAGTTTCTGGCCGATTTAGGGCTTCAGAGGGTATTCAGAATACCCCTAAACAGGTGTGATTCGACGAAAACCGGTTCTTCGCGCTCGGTCAGAGCCCTCCTCGGCTTGCCCTCAGCGGCGAGCAGAGGAAGATATCTCCCGCTGCCCCGAGTGCGGGCAGCGCCTTTCTCTGTCACCCCGGCGTCGCGCAGCCCGCCACGCCGATCCTCGAACGCAAAGGAAGACGTTCCGTGGAATCTTACGAACGCCTGAAGCAGATCATCGCCGCAGCGGAAGAGGACGTGTCCAAGGCCGCGGGCGGCAACACGGCCGCCGGCACCCGCGTCCGCACCGCCATGCAGGAAATCAAGAACCTCGCCCAGGAGATCCGCAAGGAAGTCCTCGAACTCCGCGACAAGGCCGAGGCCTGAAAGCCGCCGCTCTGTCGCACGCTACGCGCCCCGCCGAAACGCATCGGCGGGGCATGGCCATCGAGCCGCGGGCGATCCCGCGGTGAACGCCTCCCCGATGCACGCATGACCAACGAGCAAACCATCCAAGCCGGCAGCCCGTCCGAGCGCGACGCCGCCGCCGCGATGCCCGACCTCCTCATGGACCTGTCGGCGATGGATCTCGGCGCGACCGAGTGCAGCCGAGAGGAGCTCCAGCGATGGATCCCGCACCGCGGGGACATGCTCTTCCCCGACCGCATCGTCTGGATCGACGACGCCCTCACCGCCTGTCTCGGTGTGATGGAAGTCCCCGATGACGCCTTCTGGGTCGAGGGTCACTTCCCGAACTACCCGCTCATGCCGGGCGTGCTTCAGGTGGAGGCCGCCGCACAGATCGCCTGCTATCTCTTCAACCGCTCGAAGGGCGGCCCGCAACTCGCGGCGCTGCTCCGCATCGAAGAAGCCGCCTTCCGCAACGGCGTCGTGCCGGGCGACCGCCTGTACCTGCTCTCCACCGAGGTGAAGAGCGGCCGGCGTCGATTCATTACCAACGTTCAGGGCGTCATCGGCGATCCGCCGAACAGCAAGGTCGCGTTCACCGCTCGCGTCAGCGGCATGTCCACCGGCCCGTTCGCTCCCGAGACCTTCGGGAAGGACTGATCCGGGAACGACTGATCCGGGATCAACCCGGACACGACGAAGCCGCGGCCGACGCGCTCCACGAGCAGCAAGGGCGCCGACCCCGTGCAGCACACGCCGGCGCACACCCTCGAATGGACCGATGATGCCGGCCCCGGCGCCGAAGCGCTGACCGCTTTGCCCGCACGCCGCGGTGTTGTTGCCTTCCGATCCGCTGGCCATCTCACCGTCACTCTCGTCGTGACCGCGGATGTCCGCCGCTTGTCGCGCGCTCGGCTCGGCCAGCAACCGGTTCCCGAGTCCGAGGCGGCTGACACCCATGTGGAGAGCACACCCGCGACCGACCTCCGCCCGGTGACGCGCGGACTCGACGTGTATCTGGCCGGCTCGGCGCTCGAAGCGGATCTCGTCTTTCTTGATATCGCCCGCGCCTCGCTGCCGCACGTCTACAGGGCCGCGACGGACCGTTGGCGGGCTTGGTGTGTTCGGCTCGATCCCGCGGCGCCGACGCCCACCTGGAAGAAACTGCGATTGGGCGAGCTCGATGCGAACGAACGGACGCCGCGCACGCTCGTCGGCCCGTTCCGAGATAAGGACGCCGCAGGCCGATACGGCGAAGCGCGCGATGATCTGTTCGAGCTCTGCCGGTACCCGCGTGAGCTTGCGCAGGCGCCCGGTGGCACGCCCTGCGTCTACAAGGAGATGGGGCGATGCCCCGCCGCGTGCGACGGCAGCGAGCCGATGCACGCCTACCGGCCCCTCGCCGACCGCGCGATCGATCTTTCGCCTGTGGCCCGCGAAGCGGGCGCTGCCGAAGCGAACAAGGCCATGCAGGCCGCCGCGGCCGCGCACCAGTTCGAGGTCGCCGCGCAGCAAAAGAACCGCGCGGCGCGGTTCACCGCGCTGACCAAGCCCGCGTTCGCGCACGCCGATTGCCTCGACCGGGCACGCTGGCTTGCGGTGCTGCCCAGCGAACGCCGCGGCTGGGTCCGCCTGATCGCCGTCGCCCTCGGCCGGTGGCGGCCGATCGCGGATGTGGATCCTGCGGGCGAAGCGGCCACCGCTGCGATCGCCGAGGCCGATCGCTGGCTGGAACGCCAGCCGGACGCCCCGATCGCCGATGAAGCCAGCGACGCGATGGGTCTGCTTGCCTCGTACCTGTACGGCCGTCCCAAGATCTCGGCCGGCGCCCTGTGCCGACGGACGCCGAACACGCAGGCGCCGGGCGCGTGCACGCCCGATGTCCGGGCCGCCATCCGATCCGCGGCCCGCGTGAAAGATGACGCCTGCGGTGGATCGACCCAGGAACGAGACCGCGAACTCACCGGCGATTGATCATGAAGACCGAGCCGGCGCCGCGCAGGCCGTGACTCGACAAGGACCGCCTCTATGTCCCTTCCCGATGCCGCCAACCTATACCCGCTCGTGTTCGAGCCGATCCTAAAGCCGAAGGTTTGGGGCGGCCGCCGACTCGCCGGCTTGGGCAAGGCCCTCCCCCCGAGTGAACTGATCGGCGAGAGCTGGGAACTGGCCGACCTCGCAACAACCAGCGCCGGCGGCGGGGGCGGCGAGCCGGCGCACTCGCGCATCGTCAACGGATCTCTCGCCGGGCACACGCTGCGTGATGCGATCCGACTGTGGCGAGAGAGCCTGCTCGGCTCGGCGAAGCTCACGCCCGATGGCGGCTTCCCGCTGCTCGTCAAATATCTGGATGCCCGCGAGCATCTCTCCGTGCAGGTCCACCCGAGCCCCGACTACGCGCGCCGTCATCCGAGCGCGCATCTCAAGACTGAGTGCTGGTTCGTCGTGCAAGCGGAGCCGGGCAGCGTGATCTACAAGGGGCTCCGCCCGGGCGTCACGCACGCCGACGTCGAGTACGCGCTCACCCACTCACCCCACGGCGCCGGCGTCGTCGAGCTGCTCGAACAGCACACAGCGCACACCGGCGACCGCCACCATCTGCCCAGCGGCACACTCCACGCCCTCGGCGCCGGGGTGGCGGGCGCCGAGGTGCAGACACCGAGCGATACAACGTTCCGCGTCTACGACTGGACCCATGAGTACGCCCGCCAGCCGCGCGAGTTGCATGTGACGCAAGCGCTGGAGAGCCTGCTGACGGAGGCGCCGCCGCAGGCTTCGCGGCTGCCAGTCGGTGCGCAGCACGCCGCGTTGTTGCGGACCCCGTACTTCGACATTGCCCAGGTGCAACTGACGCCCGGCCAACGCTTCGACCTGCCGACCGAGGACGCCGATCGGCCTGTGGTGGTCATGCCCATCAACGCGGCGATCCGTGTCGAAGCGGGCTCCGCAACGATCGATCTCCAGCACGGCGCCACCGCGCTCATCCCCGCCGCGTGCG
>ERZ1740059.1611-NODE-1611-length-11307-cov-3.619179_pt1 | contig 11307 bp, 13 predicted proteins | sample MGYA00581744_ERZ1740059 | MGnify/ENA primary metagenome ERZ1740059 (study PRJEB43018, sample SAMN04849738) | marine metagenome | isolation source: floating plastic debris | place: Pacific Ocean | collected 2008-08-28 | study: EMG produced TPA metagenomics... | reverse complement strand
CAAAAAGCACCACCAAGAGCAGAATACTCAATGCCCTCTATTTTATTACGTACCGCCCCCAAAGCTTTGGGATTGACTAAATAGATAAACGGAACATTATCTGATACTAGCTGTTGAATTTCTACATAAATAGCTTTGCGTTTTTCTTCGTCTAATTCCCTTGCACCTTCAATGAATAATTGAGCTATTTCTTTCTCCCATTCGGCAACCTGTCTACCTTCTAGGGGTTCTTGTCCTGGTGCTGGTTTTTGATTAAACATATGTAAGTTACAAACAGTAAACCAGACATTTGCACAGATATTGGATTCGTTTCATCCTGATAAACCCAGCATGATACATTCCCAATCTAGAGAGCCACTCAATTTACCAATTAGAACATTAAAATTAATCGTTCTAAAATTAACATCCATACCAATAGCTTCTAAATCTTCTTCTACCTGATTGCCCATGCTTTCTCTAACTTTATTACCTGAATTAGTATTCAAAGTAAACTTGACTCGATTGCCATCAGCATCTAATAATTGATTTTTATTATTGTATTTAAAACCACCTTCTTTTAATAGTTGTTTGGCTTTTTCAACATCGTAATCATAAGCTTTTAGATTCTCATCGGCAAAGGGAGACTGAACAGAAATAAATGAATGTTGTGGCTGTCCCAAACCTCGATAAATATTTTTTACTATTCTAGGGCGATTAATTGCGTATGCCACCGCTTGCCTAAATTTAACGTTATTAAACCAGCGAGATTTTATTGGATCGACTAAAGGTTTGCCATTTCGCTTACCAGTATTTAAATTAAATGTAATATAGTTTGTTCCATAATCAGGCCCTCCATCATATACTGTAAAGTTACCTTTTTTTTCCTCCTTTTTTAATAGAGAAAAATATTCAGGTTTGACGCTAACTGAATCCAAGCTACCGGAGCGAAATTGAATCAAAAACGTATCAGTAGATTGAACAATTTCCCAAATAACTCTTTTAATAAAGGGAATATCTTGATTGGTTAATGCTTTTTTCCAGTAATATGGATTGGCATCAAAGATAACTCTTTCGGCAGTACTATAACTCTTTAATTTATACGCACTACTAGCAACAATTTGTTCTGGAGGTGTATCCACTGTCCAAGTAGAAAGAAACTTTAATTTGCCGTCTTTGTCTTATTGCTCGACAGTTTTTTGCAGAATGTGGGCGGGATAAATTGATGCTCCTGTTACGGATAAAAAAGGTGCAAAAGGTTCGGGTACAGTAAACTTAACCTGTCTTTCATTGACTTTAGATACTGTTGGTAAAGCTCCACTTTGACCTATTCTGAGTATATCCCTCATTCCCGTAGGAATCTCAGGATTAAGATAAAGCTGATTATAAGTAAAGACTACATCATCTACTGTCAAAGGATTACCATCAGACCATTTAAGATTTGGTCTCATGGTATAAATTATTTCTAAATTGTCATCTGAAATAGACCAAGATTCGGCTAAAGCTGGCTCAACTTCACCTGTAAGAGGATTTTGTTCTACCAAACCCTCTAAAATCATGCTACCCACACTGCTGCTACCAGCATCACTAGCAATTACAAAATTAAAAGTTTTAGGATCGCTAATAATTGCTTCTACTAACTGGGGAGGACGGTCTGGATTGGCGAGTAAGGTGTTAGGATTACAGGCTGTGAGGGGAATCAGCAGCACTCCTACAAAAAATAGCATTAGCCATCTAGCAACCAAAAATCTTAGAGAGCGTAGTAAACCCAAAACTAATAATTTCCTCTACTCGTTTTTATGCCACATTATATCTTTAGCATAGAAAATTAGGTTGGGTTAGCGATAATATATTGATAAAAACTAGAAACGTAACCCAACTATAAGTAATCAGTAATTAGTCATCAGTAATCCTAAAGGATACCGCTTCGCATATCAGTAATTACTCAGGATGCGCCAAACTCTTCTTTAAGCAGCTCGTCATTGTCGTCAGCAATGTTAGCCACGAGAGTAACCAAACGAGAAATTTCACCAGGATACATATCCGCAACGGTACGTTGAGAAGAAATCATCACTTGATTATCTTTGATACTAAAGCAGGTTTCAAAAGTACCTGTCCAATTCATCTCTAGGATGCGTCGCATCAAACCTGGTTCGTCTTTAGCTGGTAACTGAAGTAAACTAGACCACACAGTAAGAAGATCGTCATCGCTTTCTCCTGTTAGCTGTACAAATACTTCAACACTACCGTATTGGAATTTCCACAGGCTTCCTTGATCGGTATGGTTAACCATCGCGGTATTGTTTTGGTCTAAGCTGGAAATTACTGTTTCAATTACCTCTTGATGAGTAGATTTATCTTCTAGTAGCTCATCAACTGTCTGATTTGTATCTAGTTCCAAGGTAGAATTTGGGCTAGTCATAATAGCTTTCCTATAGTTAGATTAATGCTGACATCGTGAATTTAGCATCAAGTGCTGATAATCGCTAACTTTATACCTGTTAATCTTAACGTTCTCCATCGCCATTAGAATCAAAAATTATTTGTTTGGTATTTAGACCAAAGCCAGATTTACAGAATTTAACAGAAATGACCTATGTATTTGTATCACTGGAGTTCGAGACAATCACAAGCCTAAAATCAATCTCGAAAAACGTCAAGGCGATCGCATTATTTCCCTTGTATGAAAGAATTAAATATAGACATTCATAGTCCTTTCATAGTGCTAAATTATGCCAGGTGAGCTACTACGAAACAGTGAAATTAGCTGAACTTCGACAAGCCCCGCACCATAGCCCCAAGAATGTCTTAAAGGATACCGCTTCGTGACTGAAAGGAATCCTTTAGGGCATATAGGGCTTGGTGTCGGGAGAAGTCACTTTAGTACTGCTGTGCAGAAGTCACAAAAGCTTATCCTTAAGGAATAAGTCTTATATAACCAGAAGTTTAGTCTTAGAGGATATATGAAGCGGTATGCTTTAAAGTTCCTTTTGGTCAATTAAGAGTTTGACTACAAAGCTGGGAAATTTTATGAACAGTGACTTTGTTTATGCCCACGTCTATTAGAGATAGCCAATTTTCGTTCTTACCCTCCCCAGCCAAAAATTTTAAAATATTAATTTAGAAAGTTTTAGTTGAAAAAAATCGATCATGACTACATATTATTACGTTGCAGCCAGCCAAAAATTTCTTTTGGAAGAAGAGCCTTTTGAAGAGGTAATTCAAGAGCGTCTTCGCAACTACAAAGAAAAAAATAAAGAGATTGATTTCTGGTTTATCAAACAACCAGCTTTTTTAGACGCTCCTGAAATGGCTAAGATCAAAGCTCAAATTCCTCAACCTTGTGCTGCGGTTATTACTACCGATAAACGACTATCTACTTGGCTCAAGCTAAGACTAGAGTATGTAATTACAGGAACATTTGAAGCACCTTCTGATACTATTGAAGATCCTCTCTTATCATTGGAACAGGCAGTCTAAAGCCTTAATATATAGCAATTTTATAAATTTAAACTTGATTTTGTGGGGATGTTTATTCAAGCATCCCTATTTTTTGGTTTTATTGGGCTTAAAAAAGTTGTTTAGCAAGGATATTAAGGATATTGGTGATTATGGTTTATAAACTGCCAAAATTAAATCGAATCACCAAATTATTAATAATGTTAAATGTATATTCTTTCAAAAAGTAACTTCTAATTAACCTCGATTTGTAACTATTTTTCCCTCTTAGGGTTCTATTTACTTTGCGTGCAACAGCAAATAAGATAGGGCAAGAAATTAAATTAATGTCTGACTCTACTTTTGTAGTAACCAATCAACTACTATGTACTTTGATTGAGCTTACCGATAAACGCTTATTGCCTCACCTCGAAGAAATATCTTTAACCGCTGGACAAATTCTGTACGAATCTGGAGCGGAAATTACCGACGTATAATTTCCTCAGAATGCTAGATTTTCTTTATTGTTGGTTATGGGCGATCGCTCTACTATAGAAGTAATTTCTATTGGTAGGGAAGGTTTTGCAGGTCTTCCTGTTATTTTTGGCAGCAATTTAACTAATACTCGTTTAGTCGTTCAAATGTCTGGGAAAGCTCTCAAACTTCCTGGAGACATCATCAAGCAAGAATTTAAACAAGAAGGCGATTTACAAAAATTGCTTTTGCTCTACATCCAAGCACAACTCAGTCAAATATCCCAAATCACAGCTTGTCGCTCTCATCATGAAATAGAACAAAGATTGGCTCGCTGGCTGTTGCTAATCTACGATAATGTTGAGAATAATACCTTACCCCTAACTCAAAAATTTATTTCCTCAATGCTAGGAGTGAGAAGGGCTAGCATTACTGAAATTGCCATATCTTTTCAAAAGCAGGGCATTATTCAATATAGTCGGGGTCAAATTACTCTGCTTGATCGCTCTCAATTGGAGTCTATTGCCTGTGAATGCTACAGCAAAATAAAAGCAGAATATAAAAGTCTATTAGAGCCAATACTCACAAATACAAATCGTATTAATATTAAATAAATTAAGCTTATGTACGATAACGGACAGAGAATTGTATTTTAGTTAGGTATGATCCTTAATCGATATCGATAAAACGATTAATAAACTGCAAAATAAATGTGGCTTATTTGTCTTTTATTGAATATAAGTATGAATCCTTATTTTGTTTAATGATAGCTCTACGTACCATTGAATTATGTGCACACAGCATTACAGCTCAATGGGTAGTAAAGACTATTGCTTTCTATAATGCCTGAGAATAATCAAGAATCAATTAATAAAATCCTTGCAGCCCTACCTCAGTCTCAATATAAACGTATTGCTCCTTATTTAAGGCAAGTCGATCTCAAAGGAGGGGATATTCTTTTAGAACCCAACGAAGAAACTGACTCGATTTATTTTCCTCAAACGGCAATGATTTCCCTTGTCTCGATTATGATGGATGGTTCGACAACAGAAATTGGTTTGGTTGGTAACGAAGGAATGATTGGAATTCCTGCAATTTTGGGCGGAAAAAGCACAACCAGCCGTTCGATTGTGCAAATCCCTGGTTTAGCTTTAAAAATTCCCGCCGACATCATAGTGCAAGAGTTTTATCGAGGAGAAAAATTTCAACAATTAACGTTGTTTTATATTCAAGCACTATTAACTCAAGTTTCTCAAAGTGCTGCTTGCAATCGCCAACACAAGATTGAAGAAAGACTAGCCCGCTGGTTATTATCTGTTCAAGATTGCGTATTGCAAAACGAAATACCTCTTACCCAAGAATTTATAGCCAATATGTTGGGTACTCGTCGCTCTGGCGTTACTGTGGCAGCAGGTATACTCCAGCAAGCAGGTATTATTCGCTACACTCGCGGTAATATTACAATCCTCAATCAGGATGCTTTAGAAGACATTGCCTGTGAATGTTATCGAATAGTTCAAAACGAATTTATCCGTTTGTTGGGTACTCGTAGAGGATAAGGTTAGATTATCAAAAACGTTGATAATTAGTTTAGTTTGAGCGTTCGATTTGTTTTTGTACTGCTTTGGGAATGCGATCAAAGAAATTATAGCCTGTTTTTTTCTCTACTCGACCGACAGATACTACATAATCTCTCCAGTCGCTACGTTCTACTGTTGGAGAATTGGGTATCCAAACGGCAATAGTTCGAGCATTATCAACCGAAATCTTATCTTGGGGTCGATCTAAAATTAAAACAACTTTCCAATTATATTTTTGTACCGTAACTCTATTTTTAGCAATTTTTTTACCGTCCTCGTTTCCTCCCGCGATAATATAAAGCTCTTTTCCTTCAAACACAAGATCGCGACAATACTCTTCAAATTCTCGCCATACCTCTCGGTTATTTTCTGGAGCTTGAGGAATAATATTACTCATGATAAAAGTAGCACTATTATCCTGTTGGCGGCGAGTACGATCGCCACTAGGTGCTAAATGTCCGCGGTCATATCCACTACCCCGATAGTCGTAGGGCTTAGAAGCATAGCAATTTTCTGGTAAGTCGAGATCGGGGCGAAAATCATTAGAGCGTTCTACTTTACCAATCCAACTGCGATCAAGTTGCCAACTCACCCAATTGGGTATCCCCGCACTGCAATTATAAGATAAAGCATATTGAGGACGTTCGATTAGATAGTTGTCGGGTTTGGTTTGAGCTTGACTCGGATTGCCATATTTCAGGTGTATATTTTGCGAGACTTGGGTACAGGCTGCCAATAATGCGATCGCAACTAGGGCAATCCCACGAAACAAGTTTGAGACAATCAACTTTTGTTTTAGCCTCACCCATATTTGATTAATTTTATTAAATCTCTTCCGCGAGTAATAAATCAAACTCTGTTTCCCCAATCGACAAAACCACGTTCTAGCTTAATCATTATTGGACTCTCAAGCCAATTAAAACACATAAAAGCCCGTAATTTTTCTTTTGTAGGAGGTTACTGAATAAATTAGGGACAATTGATGCGATCGCTTGTATTTAGATACGATGATGCCTTCTTTTTAGAAATTCTTCTTAGTTGGTTTGAGTAGATTATCAACTCATCAAAGCGGTAGGGTAATTGATAACAGCTAACAAACAAATTGCTCAATGGTCAAAATCATCAAAACAACAGCCTCAATGCAGACTCGTGATGGAGTAAGACTGGATGCAGATATATATCGCCCAGATACAGAGGAAGAGTTGCCAATTCTCTTGATGCGTCAGCCCTATGGCAGAGAAATTGCTTCTACAGTAGTTTACGCTCATCCTCGATGGTATGCAGCCCAGGGCTACATTGTAGTGATTCAGGATGTGCGGGGTAGAGGAACATCTCAAGGTAAGTTCGATTTGTAAACCCATGAAGTTGCAGACGGATAGGATACGATCGCCTAGGTGTCTAAGCTGCCTCAAAGTACTGGCAAAGTAGGGATGTATGGCTTTTCTTATCAAGGAATGACTCAGTTATATGCAGCAGCCCATCAACCAGAAGCTTTAAAAGCGATCGCTCCTGCTATGGTAGCTTACGATCTTTATACTGATTGGGCTTACGAAAATGGATCATTTTGCCTTTTTGCTAGCTTGGCTTGGGCAATTCAATTGGCAGGAGAAACCGCCCGTTTAGCAGGAGCTGAGGCTGCTTACCTCCAGCTATATAAAGCCAGTCGCAATCTACCCCTCGATGGTGCTATTCCCGCCAATCCCGAATTGATGAGAGAGTTAGCACCAGATTCTTTTTATCATCAGTGGCTTAATAGCCCCAATCCTACTGCTGAATATTGGCAAAAGCGATCGCCTAAATATCTTTTGCAAAATGTCGATTTACCTATGCTTCATGTAGGGGGCTGGTTCGATCCTTATTTAAGGGGTACGCTCAATTTATATCGGGCAATGGCAGCTAAAAGCAAACATCCACAACATCTTTTAGTCGGTGCTTGGGCGCATCTTCCTTGGGGAAGGAAATTAGGCGCGATCGATTATGGCGTTGAAGCCCAAAATCCTATTGATGAAATTCAAGTACGCTGGTTCGATTATTTTCTTAAAGATATAGATACGGGATTGCTAGAAAAAGCTCCCATTCGCTGGTTTGAGATGGGCAGCAATCAATGGCTAGAATTAAACGATTGGAAAAATAATCAACAGGCATATTATTTAGCCAGTGATGGTTTAGCTAGTATTAGGGAAGATAGGGGAATGCTGTGGCGATATGAAACAGAAGATAGCCTAGAATCTAGTCCTCTGGGTGAATTATCAGAAGAGGATTTAGCAGAAGTAGTTATAGAATTTGATAATAATACTGATATTTTAGTTCACGATCCTTGGCGACCAGTACCCGCATTGGGAGGACATGCAACTTTCCCAGGAGGTTCGTTCGATCGCTCTGGTTTAGACTGTCGTTCAGATATTTTAACCTACACTTCGGCACCATTAGAATCGGATTTACATATTCTGGGAGAGGTAAAACTAGAGGTTTATTGCAGCACAGACAAACCTAGCTTCGACTTGTGCGGTGTCTTGTCTACAGTTCAACCCGATGGCAAAGTATTAAATTTTACCCAAGGCTATATCACCGTACATTCAAACTCTTCAGACATTCAATCAGTTGAACTTTCTTTTCAACCTACCTGTATGTGCATTGTAGCAGGAGACAGTTTGCGTCTTAGTCTTAGTGCGTCAAGTTTCCCCGCTTATCCAGTTAATCCTGGTACAGGAAAACTGCCCCATGAGTCTCGATTAATAGATATGCAGATTGTTACTCTTTCAATTCATGCTGGCGCAGATTACCCCTCACGTATTAATTTAAACATCTCTGTAGATTGACTTTAATTAAAAATAGTAAATTTCAAGTGTCAATCATAATTTTTCTGACACAATAGCTGTTGAGAGTTCAACAATCTTGATATAACGTGCTTTTCTGAGGTTTTTTAGATGTTTAAGAATGTTTTATTTCCCATTGAATTAAATTCAGAAGCGCGTAAAGCGATCGAACTGACAGCAAATATGGTGAGAATCCATCAGAGTAAATTAACCATCCTTTCTGTGGTGGAAGAAAATGCAGAAGGTGCGATGGCAAATGAAGAACAAGTGGCTAAACTATTAGACAAAGCCAAGTCTTTTTTTTCTAGTCAGGGAATACAGGCACAGGCGATCGAGAAAACTGGTGTTCCAGCCTTTACTATTTGTGATGTAGCCGATGATATGAATGCCGACTTAATTATTATGAGTTGTCGAGGTTTGGGCTTAATTGATGAAGAAGCAGCGATGGAAAGCGCAACCAACCGCGTGATTAATTTGGCTAACTGTCCAGTGTTGGTAGTAAGTTAAGAATTTAAATTTTTTAAAATCCTGATAAATAAACCAGAAGATAGATCCAAAAAAAGTCTCATAGCAATAAGCTGCTTTTAAGTCACTGTCATTTTTAAACATACGATAGTCGCAATTTCAACATATAAAGCGATCGCTCTATGCCGAAATTGAAGTATCTTATATTTCATCATTTTTATGTGGACAATAATCGAATCTATTCTCTGGTGGCTATTAATTGGCTTACTAATACTTACCGTAATTATCTTTGTTGGCTTCTATCTGCGGGGTGCATTTCGCGATCGCATAGTATATAAAGTCAAACACGCACCAAAACCAGAAGATGACAATTTTCCCTTCATTTTGGCAAGCATTACCAATTCATTTATTACTAACGGCGTAATTACCGACTTTTGGAGTGAACCTGCCGCTATTCAACAGGCACGTTTAGACGCTATTAGTAAGGCAAAGCATACAATTAATTTTGAAACATTTTTTATGACTCCTGGCAAAAGAGCAGATGATTTTGCTGCTGCTTTAGCCCAAAAAGCTTCTGAGGGTGTAGAAGTTAAGCTGGTTGTAGATGATTATGGCACTAAAGATATTTCAGACCAATATTGGAAGCGTTTGTGTGGTGCTGGAGTAGATGTTTCTTTCTTCAATGATTTCAAATGGCGCGCTCCTTTAGACTATGCGGGGCGTACTCACCGCAAGTTGCTCCTGATTGATGGTGAATTTGGCTTAGTTGGAGGTGCGGGTATTTCCGATCTTTGGGATGGGGTAGAAAAAGATGATGACACTCAACCTTGGCTAGATGTTGAAATGCGTATCGAAGGAGAGATTATTAGCATTTTGTCAGGGGTTTTCTCTCAACATTGGACTTTTGACGATGGTACGGCAGATCTAAGCAAAATTAGGTTTCATAATTTTAACCAAAAGGATAAAAAGCAAGACGAAGATAATAGCAACCAAGGCTTGATGTTGGTCGTACCAGGAGCAAATCCAGAAATTCGTTTTTCTCCAGTTCGAGCTTTTAAATATAACAGTATTCTTTGCGCCAGGAAGCGTATTTGGCTAGCTAGTCCCTATTTTTTACCCGATCAAAACTCAATCGATCTGTTGGTAGCAGCAAAGCAAGATGGGGTAGATGTTCGTATTCTTACGACTAGTAAGCGTAGCGACAAAAAGCCTGTTTATTATGCTTCCTACGAACACTATGGCAAATTACTAAAAGGCGGCGTAGAGATTTACGAATTTCAGCCAAGTATGACCCATGCCAAACTACTGCTAATTGATGATATTTGGGCAACTACAGGCAGTGCAAACTTCGATCCCCGTAGCTTTTGTCACAACGAAGAACTTGATATTTGTAGCGCGCAGCCAAAGCTGGTTGAAGGAATTAGAGACACATTTGAAAAAGGATTTGCTCAAAGTAAAAAAATTAGCTACGCCGAATAGAAGCAGAGATCTCTAATTAAACATCGCATTTTGGGCAACGTGGTAAATTTCTTTCAATGGCAGCTTTAAAGAAATGTAGGCTATCTACAACCCATCTAAACGAATAAATATATCATTCAAATTACTCTATATTACAAATCTATATTTCTAGAGATAGATGAGTATAAGTAAAAAATCTGAGACTATTGACCTAACTTGAAATCCTACTAAAAGAATCATCGTCGAGAGAATGCAGAAGTATCATTTGTTAATTAATCAATGTTCCATAATATTGTTGGGTATAGCTACGATGCTGATAACAACGGAATATCACAATTTTCCTTTCTGGAACAATGATAATAGCCCAGCAATTGTTGAAGCTGATACAACATATCCAAAATAAATTTACAAAGTTTATAGTCGTTTTATTTTATAAATCTCTCTTCAGAACAAAAAAGAATGGCTGCTCCATTCCTTTGAAATCCATTAAGCCCAACAGTGTATTGTCATCAACTTGACGAAAGACATCATTGATGGGTAAGTAATCGTAAATCATAGTTGCGCTGATTTTTCCCCGATGTTCCATCATCCGAATTCTGGCTTTACTATCTTCTGTTTTCAGCATAGAAATAAGAAAACTGTACAAAGGCTTTAATACTTCATTTTTAGGTATAGGAAAACGAAGGGCAAGATCCATACCAATTGAAAGAGGATTTACTTGGAAAATTTGATTATTACTGTCAGTGAATAACAAAGGGTGGACTCGATCGCGATCGACAAATTCTTTGCCATACCAATTGAGAGTTTCTAATAAGCCATCCATCGGGTGATTGGTGTGTAAGCCCGCACCCTTCCAACGCCCTATCATAAAATCTAGACTTACTGGATCGAGTTCGTCGAAGACTTCTAATGCTTCGTTAGTGCTTGTTTTACGAGTTTGTAAGATGGTTTGTAGATTATTTAAAGTAGTCATATTAAATTCAAATTTAGAAATATGATACTAATATTTATACCAAATCAATAAATGTTTGAGACACATACACCCTCGTAACAACCCACATCGAGCCTGTAAGGTGGGCAATGATATATTCTCTGTTATC
>ERZ1740059.1610-NODE-1610-length-11309-cov-3.210148_pt1 | contig 11309 bp, 11 predicted proteins | sample MGYA00581744_ERZ1740059 | MGnify/ENA primary metagenome ERZ1740059 (study PRJEB43018, sample SAMN04849738) | marine metagenome | isolation source: floating plastic debris | place: Pacific Ocean | collected 2008-08-28 | study: EMG produced TPA metagenomics... | reverse complement strand
CCCCACAAAACCGCTACATTCGCGTGTCGTGTGGAACGGATCTTAACCTTTCGACCCTACGACGGATCCTGCCGGATGCAATTGCTGCGGCAGAAAAGGGCTGACATACGCATCTTCCGCATTATTGTCAGTCGCACAGGCAGAACGGAACAGGTCATGAGACATCAGCCACTGGATCGCGCCCCCGACTTCACGCAAGCCTTCATCGTTATGTTCGGTGTCAATCTCAGCTGGATCCTCGTGGCGCTCAGGGCCATCTGGGGACTTTTTGCGGCAATCCTCTTTGCGCTGACGCTCAACCACGTGATGACCCGGATCGAAACCCGCGTCCGCACCCGCCGGGCGGTCACCTCCCCGCGATAATGTCAGCGGCCGCCTCGACCGCCCCATCTCCATGCGGTAGCCCAATGGCGCGCAGACCCGTCTCGATACCGCCCAACATCCCCATGATCATCTGGCCGTTTACATGGCCCATATGGCCCAGCCGGAAAAAGCCGTGCCATGCCGGATCACCCGGTGGGGCCATACCCAGCCCGATACCAAGCGTCAGGCCCAGATTGTGCTGCAACCAGTCGCGCAAAGCCGTCCCGTGCGGCGCCCCGATCCGCAATGACGTCACCGCGTGACTGCGATCCTGCGGATCCGCCACGTTCAACTCAAGCGGACCGTTTTGCGCCCAGACATCGCAGGCGGCCCTAATCGCACGAGCCAAACGTTCATGCCGCGCCCAGACATTTTCGAGCCCCTCGCCGTGAATGATGTCGAGGGCCGCCCGCAAACCGTAGATGTGATGGGTCGGCGCTGTCCCGTTCCAATACTGATAGAACTCCTCCGGATTGGCCCGCGGTGCCCAATCCCAGTAGCGGCTGACCCGCGGCATCGCCGCACGCGCCGCTGAAGCCCTTTCATTGAAAAAGACAAAGCCCATGCCCGGCGGCACCATCAGCCCCTTTTGGCAGCCTGTTACCACCACATCAACGCCCCACTCATCCATCTCAAAAGCGTCGCAGCCCAGCGAGGCGATGCAATCGGCCATCAGCAGCGCGGGGTGCCCGACCTCGTCCAGCACCTTGCGCAGCAGGGACACATCCGTCTTGATCGAAGTCGACGTATCCACAAAAACACCGAGCACCGCCTTGATCTTGTGGCCCGTATCCGCCCGCAATGCCTCGGCCACACGCCCCATATCCATCGGGTCGCGAAGGCCACAATCGATGACCTGCGCCTCGGCTCCAATGCCCTGCGCCATCTCACCCCAACCATGCGCGAAACGCCCCGTCGCCGGCACCAGCACCGTCTCACCAGGCGCCACAACATTCGAAAGGGCCGCCTCCCAGACGCCGTGCCCATTGGCGATGTAAATCGCGCAATGATGCTTGGTGCGCGCCACGCGGCACAGATCCGGGATCAGGCTGGCCGTAATATCAATCAGCTCTCCTGAATAGATGTTCGGAGCGGGCCGGTGCATGGCTTGCAGGACAGCATCCGGCATGACCGACGGGCCCGGAATCGCAAGATAATCACGGCCGAACCCGGCCATTGGCTGTTGTGGCATGACACCCCCACTAAGACGCAACATCCGCCACCCTACAAATGCCGACGCCAGCGTCAATCGCCGTTAGGCTTGCCCCCGCACGTCGCTGCGACTAAACCTCTGGAAACGCTCACAAGGCGCGCAGTCTGACACTGCGCGAGGCCGGACACAGGTGACATCTCCCGAAAATCAGCCCGACCTGACGGTCAACACACGCTCTAGCGTTTTGCTGTCTTGGCTCTGGCGCGGATACCTTCGCAAACACGCTGCTCTGATGGGTGTCGCCGTGATCTTCATGGTCCTCGAAGGTTCCATGCTGGGCGCGTTGAGTTGGCTCATGCAGCCCATGTTCGACAATGTCTATGTGGAAGGCGACGGGCAGATGCTGATCTGGGTGGGCTTTGTGGTGGTAGGCATCTTTATCGTGCGCGCCGTCTCCAGTGTGATCCAGAAGGTGATCCTGACCCGCGTGGCCCAACGCACGGCCGCAGCCCTGCGCATGGATCTTCTGGCCCGCATGATGCAGCAGGACGGTGCTTTCCATCAGACCCACCCACCCGGTTTTCAGATTCAGCGGGTGCAAACAGATGTAGAAGCTGTGTGCTTGGCCTGGTAGTCCTTAATCACTGGTGCTGGCCGCGATTTCTTCGTGCTGTTTGTGCTGATGGGCGTCGCGATCAGTGTTGACCCGGTCTGGGCAGCTCTGGCCGTTCTGGGCGGCCCGCTCTTGATCCTGCCCGCCGCCGCCGCCCAGCGATATGTACGGCGCAAGGCCAGCCAGGCGCGCGATCTCGGGGCAAATCTGGCCACGCGTTTGGACGAGGTCTTTCACGGTATCGTTCAGATCAAGCTCAATGCGTTGGAAGACTACCAGTCTCGCCGATACCGCGATCTGACACAAAATTTCGTGCGCACGGAGGTCAAAACCGCCTTCGGAAGTGCTGCCATCCCCGGCATGCTCGACATAATGTCCGGCCTCGGATTCATGGCGGTCATACTTTATGGCGGAGCCGAGATCATCTCGGGCGAGAAGACAATCGGTCAGTTTATGACGTTTTTTACAGCAATGGGCTTTGCCTTCGATCCATTGCGGCGCCTGGGCAATATCTCGGGGCTCTGGCAGGTCGCGGCGGCAGCCATCGAACGTTTAAAAGAGCTCATGGAAGCGCCCATCGCGCTAACTTCACCGGCCGCCCCAGTCGCGTGCCCCGAAGGTGTCCCGGAAATCGTCCTCGAAGACGTGCATCTATCCTACGGGGACACGAACGTTTTGCGCGGCGTCACCCTGCGCGCCGAACCCGGTCAGACGACCGCGCTGGTCGGGGCATCCGGTGCAGGAAAATCAACTATTTTCAATGTCTTGACACGACTTATTGATCCAGTTTCCGGGCGGGTGGAAGTGGGCGGCGCGCCAACAACCGAACTGGCCCTTGAAGATTTGCGCAGCCTTTACTCCGTTGTCACACAAGAGGCTTTGCTTTTTGATGAAACCCTGCGTGAAAACATTCTGCTGGGCCGCACAGATGTGAGTGATGCGCGGCTTCAAGAGGTGCTGGAGGCGGCGCATGTTGCCGATTTCCTGCCCAACCTTCCGGAGGGGCTTGAAACGCCAGTCGGTCCGCGGGGGTCGGCCCTCTCGGGCGGTCAGCGGCAGCGCGTCGTGATCGCGCGGGCGCTCCTGCGCGACACCCCCATCCTTCTCCTAGACGAAGCGACGAGCGCGCTTGATGCGCAGTCCGAGCAGGTCGTGCAAGCCGCCCTCGACCGCCTCTCGACCGGCCGGACGACGCTGGTTATTGCGCACCGTCTCTCGACCATTCGCGAGGCTGACAAGATCATCGTCATGGATCGCGGGCAGGTTGTCGATGAAGGCAACCATGATGCATTGCTCGAACGCGGCGGGCTTTATGCGGATCTTTATCGCCTGCAATTCCAGGACGGCAAAACAGTTGTAGATTTGGAGGGCACCCGCGCCATCCACGGCGAAGAAGGCACGGAACGCCCCGGCCTTCTCGCCCGCCTGCGCGAACGGCTTTTTAGTTAGGAGCGAAAGACTGCAGCAATGTCCAGCACCTGCGCGCGTCCGGGATCATCAGCGCGGTCGCGCCGAACCAACAAGGGGTGTCGCGCGCTCAATCGCCCAAGCCGACCAGCCAGATTGATGAGACCCGCCCGGATCAAACCGCCACGTTGGAAACGGATCGGCAGCCACGCTGATCGCTCTCCTCGAATATGCTCCATGACGGGCCGCGTCCAACCGGTCTCGAGGACCGCACCTGGATCCACGATCAGCAACCAATCCCCCTTGGCTGCCTTCCACCCAAGCCGCACCCGATCTGCGCGGGTGACACCGCCAGTGACAATCTCGGCGCCCCATTCCCGGGCGAGCGCGCCAGTATCATCACGCGAACCTGCATCGCTCACGATCAATTCGCGGATCAGGCCAATCTCCAGCCCTTCCGTCAATGCTCCCAGACAGCTGGGTAGCGCTCCCGCCGCATCCCGCGTCGGCACAATGATCGAGATCGGTGCGCGCATAAGCCCTTCCGGTTTTTTCCGCCGACGCTATATGACAAGGCAAACCATCAAGGACCAGACCCCATGAACCTTCGCCGCATACTGCGCATTTCCGGCTCCGACGCCCGCGATTTCCTGCAAGGTCTTGTCACCAATGATGTCGGGGGGGTCGATACAGGTCTCGTCTACGCGGCGATGCTGACCCCGCAGGGCAAATACATCGCGGATTTTTTTCTGCTGGCCGATAGCGAAGATATCCTGCTGGATGTCGATGACACGCTGGCAGACTCTCTGATCCAACGGCTTTCAATGTACAAACTCCGCGCCGATATCACTATCGCAACCGCCACCCTGCATGTCCATCGCGGTACTGGACCGGCGCCGGATGACGGACATGCCGACCCCCGCCACAAAGAGCTTGGTTGGCGGGCCTATCGCGCAACCATTCCTGAAGATGAGCCCGACCTGACCGCGCTGCGCGTCGCCCACCTGATCCCTGAAACCGGCATTGAGCTGACCCCGGATACATTCATTCTCGAGGCGGGCTTCGAACGGCTGAACGGCGTGGATTTCAAGAAGGGATGCTATGTTGGCCAAGAGGTCACGGCCCGGATGAAGCACAAGACCGAGTTGCGCAAGGGCCTGGCCCGCGTCTCACTGGACGGCACGGCCGAACCGGGGGCGCCAATCACCGCAGATGGAAAACCGGCCGGGACACTGCATTCGGTCGCGGGCAATCAGGCCATCGCATATCTGCGGTGTGGCCGGGCTAAAGGCGGAATGCTGGCCGGCGGCGCCAAGGTGGCGCGCGCCTGCCCGCCTGTCTGCGATCTCATCGCGGGAGATCAGCCCCTTGAGACCGATGCCGACCAATTGACCCACCCCCTCTGCGGGGTGTGTCTTGATCGACCAGTTTGCACCAACCACATGCAGTTCGAATGACCCGCCACCTTTTGCGGGCACCCGCCCCTTGAGGCGCAAAAGATCAGGTGACCGCACCATCAATATCGCCTCGATCTCCTCGCGCGAGAACGGGAGATCGACCGTGTCGGACCAAGAGGCGTAATCCGCATGTAGCAATCCGGCCTTCGGCACCTGATCTGGACGCAGGCCCAGAACCAGAGGTGCCACCTTCTCAAGGGTCGAAAGGTCGACGGCCTCTCGCCCGACAGCATCGGGCCATGCTCCGCCTTCCGACTTGCTGACCAGCAAGACGTCAGCGACCTGCGCCTGCCCGCGCACCTGTGCCCCAATTTGGGGATCGATACTCAGCCCATCATAGGTCAACGCGTCGACAACCGTTACGATGCCACCATAGGCCAGGTCCGGCTCGGCCTTTGCGACCTGCGCGATCTTTGCCGGATCCGCGATTCCCGATGACTCGATCACCAAGTGATCGGGGCGGTCGGCAAGGTCCAGCACATCCCCTACAGCCATGAACAGATCCGCCCCCATGGTGCAGCACACGCAGCCATTGGTCAGCGCGATCGTGTCTTCGCTTGCCGAGACCAACAGACCCGCATCAATGTTGATCGCTCCGAAATCATTGACCATTACCATCAGGCGCTGCGCATGAGATTCCCCAAGCAAACGATTGATAAGGGTTGTCTTTCCGGCACCCAGATATCCCCCGATAACCGTCAGTGGCAGGCTCATATCAGATGCACCTTGCCGCCCAGAACCGTGCCCAGAACCGGTACGTCCTTCAGGGCAATCGCCGCGACAGCGCGCGGATCTTCCCCCAGCACGGCAAAATCCGCACGTTTTCCTGGCGTGATGCTGCCCACCTCGTCGTCCATCTTCAGCGTGTAGGCTGCGCCCATCGTGATCGCAAATAGCGCCTCATCCACATCGATGCATTGCGCCACCCCGAGGATCCGATCGCTCATCGTGCGCCGGTTGACCGCACACCAGGCCGTAAAAAGTGGACCCAATGGGGTCACAGGCGCATCCGAATGCAGGGCAACCCGCGCGCCAGTGTCCAGCGCGGTGCGCGCCGCATCCATCCGTGCGGCCCGGTCGGGACCAAGGGTCAGCGCCACGTGCTGATCGCCGAAGTACCAGATGTGATTGGCGAAGATGTTGCAGCAGACCCCCAGCTCCGCCGCACGTTCATAAAGATCCCGCCCCATCATCTGGCAATGCTGCAAGACGTGCCTGTGCCCAGGCCCGGGATACGCCCGCAATGCAGCCTCGATCGCATTCAGCGACACCTCTGCCGCTTCATCGCCATTGACGTGGATGTGCATCTGCAAACCCTGCTTCTGCATCTCAAGGCATAGCGCGTGGATCTCGTCTGGGGACGTATTCCAGATGCCGTTCGGCTGTCCACCCACATAACCCGGCCAGCGCACTCTTGCTGTCCAGCCCTGGATTGAGCCATCGGTCATCAGTTTTACCGCCCCGAGGCGCAGTTTCTCTGTTGATTGTGGGGCGAGCCGCCGCGCCTTGGCCGCAATCTCACCCGGATACCCCGCCGCTCCCAATGCTGGCACGATCCGCAGCGGAAAATCGGCAGCATCCGTCACCGAGATCAAAGTCGCTACGTCCTCGTCTTCAAGGAAGGAATACAGATCCGTCGCCGTCGTCACCCCCGCCCGCACCGCGACCTGTCCATAGGTGCGGATCGCTTCAGGTGTTTGGCTCAACCCCCTGAAATCAATACCCAAACGACGCATAACAGGAAACATCGCCGCCATTTCCTGCAGCTCGCCCGTGGGAGCACCATCCGAACCCTTCACCACACCCTCGGCATTGGTGCCCGCGTCATAGCCTGCCATCGCAAGGGCCTTGGAATTGGCGCAGAGTAGATGGAAGTTCGAGAAGATGATCGCGATGGGCCGCTCCGTGCTGATCTGATCCAGATGCGTCGCTCCCATCCGCTCGCCTTCAAGGAAGATCGGATCAAAGCCCCAGCCGACCAGGGGTTCGCCAGGGCCAAGGCCCTTTTCGTACTCCGCCAGCCCCGCGATCACCTCATCAAGCGTCATCATGCCCCGCCACAGCTTCCCATCCGGGTCCAGCCGGTCGTGATAGCCTGCATAGGCATATCGCCACATCGCCCCCGCCATCATATGTGCGTGCCCCTCGACAAAGCCCGGCATCAGCACCGCGTTCCCAAGGCTGTTGTCCAGCAAACCACCACCCCAGGGGTCTGCGCAATCTGCACCACCGACCGCCAGGATATGACCGTCTCGAACGGCCACATGCGTCGCCTCTGGCAGATCAGGATCCATCGTGACGATCCGCTTTGCGGCGAAAACTGTGGTTTCGGACATGATCTCTCCCCAAAGGCGGTGACAAAAAACGCTTCCCCGAACACGCATCCCCGCATACCGTTGAAGGAAATCACGAAACTGGGGAGCTATAAATGTCTTTTTTCACACGCATTCTCGGGACAACCGCGCTGCTGGCATCGACGACCCTCGCAGCCCCCGTCTTTGCCGAAGGCGGCACGCTGGTGATCGCCTCGACACAGGTGCCACGCCATCTGAACGGGGCTGTGCAATCTGGCATCGCCACGGCGGTGCCTTCGACGCAGATCTTCGCCTCGCCCCTGCGCTATGACGAGAACTGGGAGCCTCAGCCCTATCTGGCCGAAAGCTGGGAAGTGGCTGAGGACGGCATGTCGGTCACACTGAACCTTGTGCAGAACGCGACCTTCCATGACGGCCAGCCCGTAACGTCGGAGGACGTCGCGTTTTCGATCATGACGACAAAGGAAAATCACCCCTTCAAGTCCATGTTCGCGCCGGTCGAGGCCATCGATACGCCCGATCCGCACACGGCCATCATCCGGCTGAGCCAGCCGCATCCGGCACTTCTGCTGGCGCTCTCGCCAGCGCTCGCTCCTGTGCTGCCAAAGCACGTCTTTGGTGACGGTCAGGACCCGAAGTCGCATCCCGCCAACAGCGCTCCTGTAGGTTCCGGGCCCTTCAAATTGGAAGAATTCACTGCGGGCGAAGCCGTTGTGATGAAAAAAAACCCCGACTTCTTCCTCGAAGGACGGCCCAAGCTGGATGAAATCATCATCCGCATCATCAAGGACGAAAGTGCGTTGCTGATCGCGATGGAGAATGGCGACATCGACCTTTATCCTTTTATGGCGTCTTCGCAATCAATCCGGCGCCTTGAAAAGGACGAGGATCTCGGCGTTACGACCGAAGGCTACGCTGCCGTAGGCCCGATCAACTGGCTGGCCTTTAACACACAATCCGACAAGCTCGGCGATGTCCGCGTCCGTCAGGCCATCGCATACGCCGTGGACCGTGACTTCATCACCGACGCCCTCCATCGCGGCGTGTCTTCCCCCCAACGTGGGCCAATCACCGAAAGCTCTCCTTTCTTCGACAACACAATCGCAGCCTATGATGTCGATCTGGAAAAGGCCCAGGCCCTCATGGCCGAGGCAGGCTTTGGCGACGGGATGGAACTGCCCGTCGACTACATCCCCGGCCCGAAAGAGCAGCAGCAATCTGTGGCCGAATACCTCAAATCCCAGCTTAAGAAGATCGGCATCGACGTGACCGTCCGCGCGGCCCCCGACTTTCCCACATGGGCCGGACGGGTCTCCAGCTACGATTTCGAGCTTAGCATGGACGTCGTCTTCAATTGGGGCGATCCGGTCATTGGCGTTCACCGGACTTATCTGAGCGACAACATCCGCGAAGGCGTCATCTGGTCGAACACCCAGCAGTATCGCAATGACAAAGTGGACGAATTGCTGAACGCCGCCGCCGTCGAACTGGATGTGGAGAAACGCAAATCGCTCTACTCAGAATTCCAGCAACTCGTCGCCGGGGATCTGCCGGTCTACTGGATCAACCAACTGCCCTATCACACGGCGTACAACAAACGCCTGAAAAACGTGCCAACCGGCATCTGGGGCACGATGCATCCTATGGATACCGTCGAATGGTCCGAATGATAGGACCAATAGACGACGGCACGGCACAGAGCGCAGCGGGCCAGTTTTAGTCATACCGCAAAAAATCATTTAACATCGGCAAGCAGTCTGTGCGGATACAACCGGCTTTCGCGGAGAACAGGTGTAAGCTGGCAGGCACCCGTCCTTTCAGGCACCCCGCCCCATGATCCACCACTATAACGCCCGGCTGCTAACGAGCGCGGACATTAACACGTGGACGACCCTCCGTCGCGAAGGGGTTGAGCGCTTCCCCTTCGCCTTTCTTCCCAACGCAGACGAACTCAGCCAGCTTTCCGGGGATCGTGACAAAGCCGCGCTCGAGGCTGGGAGCTATTGGGGCGTCTTTCATGCGCAAACGGCGGTTGGCATTGCTGGCCTGCGCGCCCATTGGTTCAACTGCTACAAGCACCGTTTCGGGCTCGGGCCTTTCTATGTCACGCCTGACCACTGGGGCAGTCCTGCTGCGACGACCCTGATGGTGCATGTCTTTGACACCGCTGCCGCACGCGGCGCCACCCAGATCGAATTAGAAGTCGACGCCGAAAACCCACGCGCCATCGCATTCTATGAAAAGATGGGCTTTCAGCAGATCGGCCAGATGCCGAATGCCATGCAACGGGACGGCACTTTCCACGATGTCCTGCTTATGGTCCGCCAGATCGTGACGTCATGAACGCCGCCTATATCCTCCGCCGCCTCTTTTATGGCGTCCTGATGATGCTGGGCGTTGTGATCCTGAACTTCCTACTCATCCGCCTCGCGCCAGGGGATCCGGCTGTTGTTATCGCAGGTGAAATGGGGGGCGCCACAGAAGAGATGCTCGCCAGCATCCGCGCGGAATACGGGCTTGATAAACCCGTCCTGACCCAGCTTTGGATCTATGTCAGCAGCGTCGCACAAGGCGATCTTGGCCAGTCCTTCTTCTTCAACCAACCCGTCAGCAGCCTGATCGGGCAGCGCATCGGCCCCACGATCCTGCTGGTGCTGACGGCCCAGGTTCTGTCCATCCTGCTCGGCGTTTTTCTGGGCGCTGTCGCCGCGCGCAAGCCACATGGTGTGCTTTCGGCCTTTGTCGGCGTTTTCGCCACCATCGGCTATGCGGTCCCGGTTTTCTGGACAGGGATCATGTTTATCATCCTCTTCGCCTCCGTCCTGCCCTGGTTTCCGGTTGAGGGCATGCAATCCGTACGCCTGCGCGACGCGGATCTCTGGACGCGGATGCTGGACGTGACCCATCACCTTGTCCTGCCCGCCCTCACGCTCGCCATTATCTATCTCGCGCAATATGCCCGCCTTACACGCGCCTCGATGCTCGACGCGCTATCGTCGGATTATATCCGCACCGCCCGCGCGAAGGGGCTGAATGAACGCAGCGTGGTTTTCAGTCACGCGCTGCGCAACGCGCTTCTGCCGATCCTGACAGTGGCCGGGTTGCAATTCGGCAATCTGATTTCCGGCGCATTGCTGGTCGAAACAGTCTTCAACTGGCCCGGCATGGGACGGCTTGCCTTCGACAGCATCCTCCGACGTGACTACCCCACCATTATGGGCGTTCTCTTCTTTGCCTCTCTGATGGTCGTCATTGCCAACCTCATCACCGATTTCAGCTATCGCCTAGCTGATCCCCGGCTGAAGGACGAACAATGACAAAGATCCCACCACCACTCGATGTTGGCCCCTCCCCCTCGGCCGAGGCCTGGCGGATGTTTCGCAGAAACGTGCCCGCCATGATTGGACTGTTTCTCCTGGTCGTGATCATCGCCGTCACGCTTTACGGCGCCATCTTCTATACGGCCGATCCCTATGAGATCGTTTGGGCCCCCCACGAGGCGCCCGGGGTCACGCCAGACTTCCCGCTCGGCACCGACTATCTGGGCCGCGACATCCTCGCCGGCATTCTGAGCGGGGGTGGCCCCACCCTCGCCGTGGGTGCCGCCGCCGCTGCGATCACCATGGTCATTGGTCTTCTTTTGGGGGCTGCGGCCGGTTTCTTCGGCGGGTGGGTCGACAACTTGCTGATGCGCGTCACCGAATTCTTTCAAGTTCTGCCGACGCTGCTTTTTGCGATGGTTCTGGTGACGCTTTTCTCACCATCGCTTTTTGTTATCGCCATGGCCATCGGAGTGGTCAGTTGGCCGCAAACCGCCCGCCTCACCCGCGCCGAGTTTCTCAAGATAAAAGAGCTTGAATACGTCCTTGCCGCCCGCGCCTCTGGCACGCGGAACTGGCGGATCATGTGGCGTATCATCCTGCCCAATGCCGCGCCCCCTCTGATAGTGTCAGCAACACTGACGGTGGGTGTTGCGATCCTCTTCGAGGCGGGCCTCAGCT
>ERZ1740059.1609-NODE-1609-length-11332-cov-8.377671_pt1 | contig 11332 bp, 9 predicted proteins | sample MGYA00581744_ERZ1740059 | MGnify/ENA primary metagenome ERZ1740059 (study PRJEB43018, sample SAMN04849738) | marine metagenome | isolation source: floating plastic debris | place: Pacific Ocean | collected 2008-08-28 | study: EMG produced TPA metagenomics... | reverse complement strand
GATGACATTCTTCCTCTAATTTCTTACCAGAATCAGGGGATGGCATGAGGAAAGAGGTCACTATAGAAAAGACATTTACTTCGAGCTCATCAAGTGGTGGAGGCAGATTTGAGGGAGGCTTCCCCGACTTTTCTAACTATTTCGGTATGTCCAAACTCAATAGGGTGTGAGTTTGCATATAGACGCATGATGTGGTCCTGTTGATACGTGAATGGGTTGTGGCTCAAATAAATCTAGTCTTTGTGATCATACTATGAATTGGATAGAAATTGTGGCGCCCACTAAAAAACCTTTGATAGCGGGTGTCTCTAACTCAACCTTGTTTGGGATTTGAGAACTTGGACTAACCAAGATATGAATCCTAGGTCATGACGCCTGATTTCATGGGTTGTGATGAACCCCATGTAAATTTACTTGTATACGAATGTAATCATGGCCTTGAACAGAACTTGTCTAGCTAGATGTGATGCATTTCCGTAATCTTCTAAAAGGCAAAGGTATTGCTGAAGGTAATAAATATTATAAGTAATCAATTAACATAAATGGTAAAAGTTTATTTGTAACCATCTCTTTGAAGTAAACATAGACAAGTTTCAAATGCTTACTCAACTCATTTTAACCCACCAAACAACTACAACAATATTTGAGCATGGGTTTCACACAGTGCACATATTTGTGATAATGCTCATCTCTTTGTTATATGTGGTTTTGTGATTGATTGGAAATTTGTACTGGAATACTCAAGTTGATCTCCCCTTGGAAAATTAGGAGAGACAACTCTTAACCAGAAGCAGTGCTGAGTGTAACTGTTACTGAGCAAAAATTCTCAGTTTTGGTGCATGGCGTGCATGATAAATCGACGAAGGAGGTTAGTTGTTGATCGAATGTTAACAAGACAGCCGTAAATTTCTGTGAACATCATGATGCGTCCAAGGAGATTGTGCTAGCTACATCGATGAGAGCTACATTGGATGAGAGCTAAAATTCTTGGATTTATTTTGCTTGATACAGATCGAGGAGCTCCACCTCGTGGTAGGTCAGAGAGGATGATGGGATACGGAAGTAGTTCTACATACAGCACTACCGCCAGCGCTGATATGGAGAGAAATAAAACTGAGATTGCTGGTGATCCTCTCAAAGCCAGGTAATCTTCACATCTAGCAGCTCACTTCCTGTTGTTAGTTTATTAGTGGCAGCTCCATCAATGATGTATGATTTCCCTTTACCGTAAAGCTGCCACTTTCCCAACTTTCAAACTTGTTTATACTCAAATCGTTGATTGATAGCTGGATTTGCAGTATGATCGCAAACCAGTCTTACATGGGCCTGTAGATAATCTTTGACTACAGTTTATTAATAAATTAATGAGAGCTTGAATATCTGGTGACTATAGATCGAAAAGCATGTGATAAATGGAAATGAGCTTGGAATTACAATGTATCAACACTTTTTTCTTGACAGGTATAACATTGATGATTTGGCGTCCCCGGGTGGTCTCCGTGATGCCAGCAGTGGTGGCAGTAGTAGTGGTGGTTTTTCTTCCTCCTCAACTACTACAAGAGTCATCAGAACTTCATCTAGCGGTGAACAGATTGAAGGAGGGGACAGTATGCCCCGCTCTATCATCAAAAGAGAAAAGGACTCCTCAGCTAACAGAAACATAACATTTGCTGAGAGAGCTGAGGTGGCAGAAGTAGTGTAAGTCATTACCTAAGATTATAAAGGACATCCTTGTTCGCTCGGTAATTAGCGCCCATTGCTGTGGTTTTGTTAAGACTTTCATGATGTACTTAGCATCCACATTGTAACTTGTATGCATTTATGGTAACTAAAATGTCTCTTTTTTGTTGCAGCTATTATGATAGGTTGGTACTATCTGATCTTAGATGATAAATGTAGAATCAAGGAGTAATAGTAATAGTAATAATAATAATTCTATTACTCCTTGGTAGAATAATGTGCTTTATTGTAGAACTAAAACTTGAAACATAAATGGTCATGGGCAAACATACTCGTACAATGCCAGACATATAGTTTTCTGAAAAATTAGGCAAAAGAAAACATAATGTAATGTCACCTGTTCCATTGTATGCTGCAGCTCTTACTGAGAGCCAAAGTCTGTTTGATCAAAGTTTGTCCATCTTATGCATGCATTGTATTTTGTGTTGTAACACTTTATGTACACGCAACATAAATGAGTAACACACAAAATTGTAATGTGATAGATACATAATGGTATAAGCCCCTTAACTTATATGGTCATCGACTGATCGCTGACTTATAAAGCTACTTTGGTTACCAAATTTGACTGCAGGAAACGAGAAACATGAAGTAATTTTATATAGATCATAAGAGAGTGACACTGGGTGACGCGAAATACAAAACCCCAATGTTATCGCATTGCAGGAAGGAATTTTACGGGAATTTTAAGGAGTTTGAGGGAAATACTATCCCAAAGCCTGAAGATTCACTAGAATTTTGGTTGTTTTTGCATTGTGCATTACGTAATGTCACCTTTATATTACATGTAAAATCCTTAAGATTTCTCGTTACACTTATGCAAATTTCTGACCTCTCTCATGTTATGACTTGACCTACAAATAACGTGTAATGTCCGTCACTCATTCATTGATTTTGAGATAATAAGTAGGTCAAGCTAACCTAGAAAGGTAGAAAACTCCTATTATTCTAAAGACAAGCAACCATTCTATGAGCATGTGAGTTTATGGGTAAGCTGGTGTGTATCTGCCTCTCTCCTGTGTCATAACACAAAATATGTGGGTTAAGATATGTGGGTTAGGCTGTATGATTCTATGATGTTATAGTGAAGACAATCCAGAACAGGAGGGGGAAGGTTTCAGTGAAGAGGAATCAGAAGTTAGTTTTGAGGAGGGGACGTACGATGGTAGACAAGGAGAAGTTTCTTACCAATGTGAAGTAAACACCACTCAGTCTACGCTATCTAAGGCTAAGAGCCAAGAAGAGTGAGTTAATTATGCCAGTCTGCTAGAAGAAATTTGGAAGATTCCCAAATCAAACCCAAACTGAAGGCATGAATCAATTTTGATTGTCACAACTTTCTAAGAGTTGACATAGTGTACTCATACTAGTTGCATCCCCGGGCTAATACACTGACACGCACACATCACATGCAGTGATCTGTTAGTGATAGGCAGTAAACTCCATTGGCTTGGGTTGTATACATGTACATGTGCATCATAAAGCGCCACATCTGAAGATAACAGTGTATAAAAGCTGAAGATAACACTGAATAAAACCATGTTCATGATTTACACAGGATTGATATAGATGTAGAGCTACAAGCCGCCTGTTCTATAGTACAACAACACATAGAATCCGGAGACACATCATCCAACTCTAAAGTGGTGGGTAATTCATCTGTCACTACTGTGCTCTGTTATATCAAACTCACATACTGAAATAGGTTGTTGTTTTTCATGGTAATGCTGTTGCTGTTTGCACGCTTAATAATAATTTTATTATAGAGATAAATTAGCTGGGTGATCCTACACAAATACCGACTCCTAACACACCTTACTCATGTGAAACTGACCGCATTTATTTCTATTGTACATCAGTAGTAGCTAGCTAATAGTGGCTAATATACATGTACCAAAAATCTCCTTCTAGACTGACCAATCAGTCTCCTCCTGGCATGGTGACCTGATTGCTGGACTTGCCAGTATACTTTTTAAAGAATCGACTGGTTGGTCAGCATAACAATAATTCAATTCAGTGTATCAGTCCGCTAAAAGTGATCAGAAGTAAAGGTGTCAGGCATAACAAAACACAAATTATATGATATGGCTGACATCAGATTCAGATTGGGAAAAAGAAATATGTTTGGCTAGGTGGTAACTTCTGATCATTTGTATTGCTAACGTTTATCTCTGTGCACGTGTAGTCAGCATTCGTTTCATGTTATTCAAAATGAGGTCTTATTTTAGCCAAAACCACCTGTATTGGTAAGCTGTGTTCATGTATCACACAATGTAGTAGTGAGATTATGTCTCTTTCAATGTGCCTAAAAAAATGTGATTGGAGTTCATCATCAGGTTTTACAATCTACATGTGGATTGTGTGGCCAGATGGCAAACTCGGAACACACCCTATACAATGACTTGTGTAGAGTGTGATTCTATGACGATTTCATATAGCTGTGTGCTGATGGTGATAGCTCAATACCTTCTGCCATTCCATGGCTAATTGTCTCCCCTGTCTATTACACCTTGTGTGCTCCCATTGTGGGATTTTGTTCTCATTTTGAGAACATTAATACATGTTATAGGGGCCCTTGCGTGCTGCCCGCAATGTTGCTGGCGAGGTTGTGATGCGCAACCCTTCCAACTTCTGCTACAGATTATTGGGTGAATGTCCTTCTTCTATTTATACAAAATTGCCAACTAAGTCACTGTGATTGCGGAAGGCACTTACGAGTTGAAACTTAATGCAATGTCCTTTCAAAGCACCACAGCAGTTTGGGAGGTGTTGTATTATTATAAGTTTATTTTCTTTCTGACTCGCTCGTTTATTGGGATCTGGGCAGAGAGGCATATCTAGTGCACTGTATGAAGCCTTGACCCATTCTCGACTATGACAAATAAGTTAGAATCCTTGCTATGACTACTTCAACCAAAACATGAAGAAAAAGTTATTATTGTTGATGACCAGCTGTTTTTATTCTCTAAATTCTCTAAACTGTGTCTACAAGGGTAATCATCTGCTGCCAAAAGCTAAGCTCGCTTGCATTCCTATGCATGGCAGAATCGAAAACTACTAGGTTTATTTTGGGTAAATGTGGAGGTTTGTAAATAAAAACAATCTTATTTTTACAAGTGAATGGATTTGTTTATCACTAAAAATTGAACCAGTGAACAGGAGTCCTAATTTATTGTGTATTTGTGTGGGGATGCTCTAATTTCATTTCAATGTTTTGTATTACAGAGTTCAGCACTAAGTGTAATACAGCAGGACTGGTTTAAGGTGGCATCAGGTCAGCAGGCCAGTTTTAAAGAAGTAGATGGATACATGGCCTGTTTTGAGGACTTCTCAACTGAATTACTGGAACATGTGGTTAACATGACTGATGGAAATGTATGTATAACAACGCAACTAAACAGTGTTATATGGTGCAACTTCAAAGAGAAAATAATATCTTTAGTTTTCACCTTCAAAGTTGAGAGTAATTTGCCCTCGTAAAGAGGGAACACGAATCCTGTTCCTGTGATTTATGTTTCTCAATTATATTTTTATGTTTTCTCAATGATATTTACATCGTTGGTTTTCTGCATGCATATTTCCTCATCCCAATGTACTTATAACATTAGTGATACTGATTGATATGGCACGAACAATTTATGATTTTAGGGAAACACTGCTCTTCACTATGCAGTATCCCACTGTAATTTCCCGATAGTTCGTCTGATAGTTGATAGTGGCGTCGCTGACGTTAATCTACAGAATAAGGCTGGTTACACCCCCATCATGCTGGCAGCGCTGGCCGAAGTCAACTCTGATGATGACAGAGACGCAATCAGACTACTGCTGAGTAAAGGAAATGTCAACCTTGCTGCCTCACAGGTATTACTGACTGATATATAAATTCTGAGTCCTCTTCCGAAGCCCAGTAATGGCTAACTTAACTAGCACAACTACCAAGTGACTATTGAGAAATATGGTGATAAAACTTGTGATTTTGAGTTTTGATATCACCGATGGCTGAGGGACACTTTTGCACTGTGACTGCTTTCGATGCAACCTTTGGCTGTGATCTAATAGTAGTGTAGAGCTCAGCATAAAATGTTTTTTACCTTCTTGCGTTGTCAACCATTTAATAGTGTGTGAAATTTCTGATTACCTACTCAATTGTAGCCTAAAGATTCATCTTTCGGTTTCAAGGTTGGAAAATATTGCACTGCTTAGCGCTGTTAATTTATTGCTTGCTATAAATAGTCTTGATAATTATCAGAAAAAAACAATTTTACTGTTTCTTGTCTGATACTATGGCAATGTGGGGGAATATGTCCAGTCTTGCGACCTCATGGCTCAAATTTCTGGTGGTGGTTATTGGTTAATGGATATTTGGATGTTGTTTGGCTCCTAATAATGGTAGTTTAATCATGCCAGGCCACTGTCTGCTACAGTGACATCCACATTGATGGCCCTGGTTGATTGACCTCCTCCCCAATATGTAAGACATGTGAAAGTGGGACGCAGCTCTCGGTTTTTTAATGTAATTTATTGTCAGCCTGCTCAGTGTGCCCAGTGCATGCTGGTATAATAGGTTGTCTTGCACCTTAATGTTGACTATGCTTAGGTATTGTGTTTTATGGTTTTGTTTTAGTTGAGTTCCGCATCACTTCAGGTTATTGTACAATATGAGTGGTTTTATTTATTCCTCTTCACATATATAACATGGTAATTTGAGTTTAGTAATGCTCCAAGATGTGCCAGATGTGGGTTCTACAAAACTCAAATTACCAAACTATTAATTTTGTGTTTTATGTTGAAGAGAGTTAACTGACCAAGTAGATAATGAGAATGAGTTAGTTAATGCTATGCTTCCATAGTTAGCATTGATTGCCTGCTGTTTGGTAACAGCCTGTTCGAGACAGTAGATCTAACAACATTCTCCTTCACACATGAGTGTACTCCTGGTAAAACTAAGTGACCCCCAACTATTTTATCCATATTACGAGCGACTGTTACATATTATGATCGTATGACATTGTAGGCGGGGCAGACTGCGTTGATGTTAGCCGTGTCACATGGGAGACATGAGATGGTTCAGCTTCTGCTCGAGGCAGGCTCTGATATAAACATACAAGACGAGGACGGCTCTACGGCCCTCATGTGTGCCACAGAACACGGTCACGTCGAGATTGTCAAAACTCTACTCACCCATCCTGATATTGATATCTCACTCAAAGATAATGTGAGTTGTCTCATTTTTATCCACATGTAACACATATTCTTTTGACCGGCAATGGAATCAGGCCACACCAATAAAATAACTTGATCTAGATGACCAGCCTCCAGGTAGAGCATGGAACCTAATATGAAATTAAAGCCCACCTCCAGTATAGTTTTGAACAAATAAGTTTTTAATGAAAAAACAACCAACTTACTCACAAATTTACCCAATAAAATGGCTCCTCCTCTCTCAAAAAAGCCAATAAAATGGGGACTATTCTCCAAAATTACCTATAAAATGGTGCCTCCTCACCGAAATTGCTTATAAATTGGTGCCTCCTCATTAAAAAGGGTATAAAAATTAACCCATTATATAGCCAGACTTCCAGCTTCAGTTGACCACTGATGTCATCTAGATCAAAACATTTTATTGGTTCAGCCTTAATAGCAAAATTTCAATCTAACTTCTGTATCACATTATACGACTTACAGCTTATGACTGAGCAGCAAACAATGATGTAGACCCGGCCTAATGGATGAATGAACTTGATGTCATAAGTATGTGAACTTATTTGTTTTATTTTGTTTTTTTTCACAGGATGGTAGCACTGCCCTAGAAATAGCTCTAGAGAACTCACAAAAAGAGATCGGAATACTCCTTTATGCAAAAGATCAATCAAACAAAGCCAGCTCGACGACTTCTATCAAAAAGAGAACTAGTCGAATTCCTTCCACATCTGGCCGAAGTGGTGGTAGTAAATCGTCTTCTTCATCTAGGTAATAACACTGATGATTTATGTACTAACTACTCATTATTTATGATACATATATGTATATACATGTATTTACATATATTTATGCATTATATTAAAGCTTTTCAATGCCAATAGAATGGTTTTGAAGAAGATTGGCAGTCCAGGCAAAGGGTGCTATAAAGCAAGATCTTGAAAGTGTTACTCAACACGGTTAACTTTGTGGACGGCAAAGATTTTGAGCCACAAACCACTATAAGGCATGAACTCATCAAGATTTATGTGATTACATTTGTAAGAGGTGTCAGATTGTAGTTAAATACTGAAGTTTCAGCAGTTTCTGCACAGTAATAAATGCATGCATGCTGTGTTTATTTATGTCTGAACACACATAACAGCCACATCATTTGGAAAGAAGCATCATTTCAAAATAAGGTTGGTGTGGTGATATTATTGTGATAATAATTTGGTGTGTTGCTGTGTTTGCTTGCAGGGTTGTGACAGTTACACGAAGACGATATTGATAACATTTTAACTACTTGGTTACGCATATGCACCATTATGACCTCTTATCGTAACCTTCTCTCTGTGATGGTTATTTTTATTGCCTTCCGCGCTCAGCTAAAATTCATAGTAATCGCATGTTGTTCGCAGTGATGAACCATTATTATTGTTTTTTTATAACTATGACATAATAATTTCTGACTTTATGTCATTATCAAATCTCTTTTTTCTACGCTAACAATTACTCCTAAGAGTACCGGATTCACTTACCATGTGTTGGTATAATAATTACAAGACGCAGACAAATCTCACTAATTTCACTACTAAAGAGCCGCTTACGTGTTAGAATAGGATGACATAACGTAGTATGTGTATGTATTGGTGATAATATTAACCGATAGCATGACCCACAGTCAATCACTGCCATCATAGATCTTAGCTAATGCAATGTTTTGTCAATATTCCACTAGTGAAACATGTTAATGAGATTTTTGTTACTTGTAAATGCTTATATTATATATTTTTAAAGTGCACACTCCTACCTTTTATTCAATGGAGTTACAATGTTGGGCTTGAGTTGGGAACATCCCATGTTGCTATTTTAGCTGATAATTTATTATTTTGACTTCAATCACAATTATGATATCTTTTTTAAGGCACTATAGTAAATCGCCTGTACTTTTTGCCGATCATGACAAAAATTCAAGGTTTTCTAATACTCAATTGTTCTAACGGCTCGTAGCAACTAATTATTGTTTGAAAGTTGTTAATGCAATGAAATGCATTTTAAGACAGTGGTAAATAGTTAATTATATGATATAGTATACAATAAAAATTTCAACTTAAAATTGTTATGATTGATATACTATGCACTATGCAGTCCCATTTGTAAAAGTATTCCATTGGCAAAAGGTAATTCTTTATGTGATATGTCAATATTCATTCTTGTTGCATCCAAATATGTATGCTCTAGAAAAATTCATCTCATCTTACACGCCTGTATATCCCAGAATTTTTTGACTCAATGTGCCTTTTTCGGCATTAAAATATTAATTAAAATGTAAGGTCGAGTGGAAGAAAATAATGGTTGACCTGCAATTTTTGACTTTTCACTGTCTCTTAGCTCAGGTGCCAGGCCAACAACTGCCGGCTTTGGTACAGTACCTGTAATTGGGCTATATGAGGTGAAGGTCGGCACAATGAACTTCCCCTTTTCGGGAAGTTCATTGGTCGGTATGTTGTCTCAAGCCTCAGATAAATAATTTTAGATATAAATGGTCATAAATGCTATTGAAATAAAATATTTAATGGTTCAAACAGTTGCACAAAATGTAAGGATATAAAAATGTCAAAGATTCCTCCCATAAATCAATTTGAGTATGAATTACTGGCTGTAAACAACGGCCATGTCAGGCATTGAAATCAGGAGCAGACAAATAGGCAAAACTGTGTGAGCATTGGGTTTTGTCCTTTTGCAGAAATCTCAGTGGTCAGAGATTAATTAAACTTCAATATGATACAGTTGTGATATTTGTAATTGCAGTAACTGGCGTTGTTAGTAAACTGAATCGAATGGTGCCAGCAGAGCAGTAAAGTTTGCAATATTTAGATAAAATACAATGGGGAAATAATTAGAGGTAGTATGCCTTTGTGAGCAGACCAGGCTTGCTGTGGTGCTCCCAGTTTACTTTCATGAAGATTGAAGATAGGGGTCTTGGTTTTGGCACAGATATCGAATGATTAAAGATGCTGGGTATTGTGCCTGAAGATTGAAGATTCCTTCCAAAAAGCATGAAGATTGAAGATTGGCATGCTAACTTTGAAGATCAACTCTTTTCACTGAAGAAATTGAAGATGCAGGGAGACCCTGCTGTGGCTGGATCTGTTTTACTTGATGTATTCAGTATTGACTCCTCTTACCTTGTCTACTGGCAAAGAATAAGACTGACCAATCAGGCTGTTCCTGGCAAAAACATACGGGCCATGCTGACATGCCCGGGGCAAGTCAGTACATCAGACTGAGCATGCAGTTGTTGGCAAAGAGCAAAGGCCAGGAAACACCTATCGATCAAGGAGTATAACTCCTTGTATCGATCCTCCGTTGCTTCCAAGTACACATCACATAGCATGCCAAAAATTTTCCTTCCAACAGTCCTTTTCAGGCCATGATGCGTTGACGCGTTTTGAGGTCAGAAATACAATACCCTGTAGCAGGATGGTGCTGTGGCTAGGGTTCGAGCTTTGCAATCGTAGGGTTGCGGGATCGAATCATCCTGATCACTTTACATACTGCTGGTGCAGGTGAGCTCTCCACACATAGCTTGCCCGGTCCTGTCTAATACGAGGCAGCGCAAAATAGATGTATATGCATTATATTCTGTACTGAGTGTCTGAGTGGCCCCTCCATCAGGTTCATCGATCGCAACAAAATTGTATATTATTATTGTCATTATATGTATATATATATATATATTATATATATATATATATATATATACCGGTATATATAACTTTTGAGGAAACAGCACCTCTCTATGGCCCCTCTCTATGCCTTTGTTTTCGAAGAAAACCCCCTGGGCATTCAATGAGATAAATATATTTATGATGACCACTCCATCCTTTCATCTCACCTCATCCCTGATCTCAGGCCATCTCATTTCTGGAGTTGCATGCCCACTGTTAGGATTGAAGAGACAACTACTAATCTGAATTTGAATTCTGTCCAATCAGCAACTCGGTAACATTTCAGGATTTCTAATGAGTAAAATTAATACAATTATCTTGAACTGTAAACTTTTTTTTCATCATTCTCCCATCATCTTCAGCAAATGCAGACTAACTCCTTGGTCTTGAAGGTATTTTTTCTGTCTATGGCACTCTGAAAACACATTTTATCCTACCAAACTTTTCCAATATTTGTGCCCTGGGGCTGAAATACACCAAATATGCTAGGGGACAAGCCCACATATTTCTCAAACCTTATTATTATTTATTATATATTATCAACACTGAATTCTACCATTCATGGAATAGAAATATTTTACCAAACAGCCCCGAATCATGGAAAGCTCTAACAAGATAATGCAAGCAATTTTTTGATGGATTATATTTATCCAGCGGACTTTTTCAGAGGGTCGCCTCCT
>ERZ1740059.1608-NODE-1608-length-11335-cov-4.244858_pt1 | contig 11335 bp, 12 predicted proteins | sample MGYA00581744_ERZ1740059 | MGnify/ENA primary metagenome ERZ1740059 (study PRJEB43018, sample SAMN04849738) | marine metagenome | isolation source: floating plastic debris | place: Pacific Ocean | collected 2008-08-28 | study: EMG produced TPA metagenomics... | reverse complement strand
ACAAAAAGCTAAGAAAAAACTAATTGCAGCGAATATCAGACTCGTAGTCTCGATTGCCAAGCAATATCAGAGACGAAACCTGGAACTTCTAGACTTAATACAAGAAGGAATTTTGGGTTTGAACAGAGGAGTTGAAAAATTTGACCCAACTCTAGGTTACAGATTTTCAACCTACGCTTACTGGTGGATTCGTCAGGGAATTATTCGAGCAATAGAGGTACAGGGACGTTTAATTCGCTTGCCAGTTAATATACATGAAAAATTAAACAAAATTAAATATATTCAGCGAGATTTATCACAAAAGCTTGGTCGTAATCCTAACAATGCCGAGATTGCGAATGCACTAGCATTAGAACCCAGTCAAATTCAGGAATATTTACTTGTAGCTCGTCAACCTCTTTCTCTAAATGTTCGAGTTGGAGCCGAAGAAGATATAGAATTTCAAGATTTAATCGAAGATATTGACTGTAATATACAGGAGCAAAAGTTACTTCATCAAGATATTCAAAATTCACTTTCAATACTATCTCCCCGCGAACAAGAAATATTAATTTTACATTTCGGTTTAGGAGGAAATAAACAACTTTCTCTATCAGAAATTGGTCAGCAAATAGGTCTTAGCAGAGAAAGAGTTCGGCAGATTGAGAAAAAAGCTTTATATTCTCTTAGACAAAAACTTGCAAGTTATAAAATTAGATAATATTAATAATTTATTGGTTTAATTTATATTAATATTAGAGGATTTTTTTATTTTAGGATTTTATATTTCAGATTGACATAGGATTATCACTTAAATGAAACATCAATGACACATACCTTGGTTACATTAATAATATCTCGCTCAAGGGATTCCTGAATATGTCTATTAACTCTGCTCTCAAAAAAACTTTAGGATATGTGACCGAAGCTGCACTCGAAGTATTTAGTCCCAATCACGATAACTATCCATCAGTTGGATTGCAACCTTTTTCTGGCGATTCTTGGAGACGACGTAAGTACCGCAGTCATCGCAACCGTTATTAATTTATCAATAGATATTTCCGATAATTAATTTAAAACCCTTGTAAAAAATGGGCTAAAACTTATTCGGAGATATTTATTTTATTCTGCGTAAACCCTAAAAACAAAGGTAACAATTCTATGTTTGTTAACAAAAAATATCCAGTTAATAGTGTTGGTGTTGAAGAAGCAAACTCTCAATTTCCACAATTACCTTCAGAGCAGTTTGAGGAAACAAGACAATACGGAATTGATTCGCAATCTTGGGTACAGTCGCTACACAGTCAGGATAACAGCAATAACACAGATATATTACTGCAAGACCAAGACAATCTCCCGGAAGAAGTTGATGACTGGGAAAACATTGATTCTGAAATACTTGAGCAATGTATCAAAGATATTGTTTGTCACTTGCAGACTAATCTAACTACGGAAATGCAATTGTGCCAAACATATAGATATTTAATCCAAGTAATAATTAACCCGAAAATAAGAAACACTTTACTTGATTTACTCAATTATGAAATTTCTCATCCTGAGAGATTTGTCAAGTCATTAAATTCTCCAGGTCAGTTAATGATGAATAAATTCTCGGATAATATTATTCCACAGGAAATAGATGAGACTAATTTTAATTCCAAGAATTCATACAAAAATAGTTGTACGCTAGAAATCGATGAGACTTTACATTGTAACTTTAGACCTGAGTTTAGTTGTTTTATTCATTCTACTGCTAGCAAATCTAAGTAGTTCTATATTACTGAATTAGAAGTAGAAAGTTCTATCGCGGTGTATTGCTACTGATAGAGACGCTATATAACGTCTCTATATTCTAACTCGCAGACGCGCAACACCTAAAAGCAATTGAGTTAATTTTTAGAGGAGGAGATTAGAAAGTTATATTTACTTACCCCAAGATTGTTCTTAAAAATGGTTGGTGCTTCATATCAGTAGCATTAGAGCCTAAAATGCTTGCAGTGTTGATGGTTTTTCTTTATTTTCAACCAAATTCATCTAGCTTAAAATCTCCAAATTACACAGAATTGACACAGGATTGACATAGCGTAGACACAAATGTTTTTTATAGTAGTAAACGAGCAAAGTAATGAAGTGAATAACCCGTACATTTAGCAATCAGATTAATATTTGTTTTGCTTAAACGGGTTTTATTAATTTATTTGGATGTTGAAACTAAAATTTCACAATCAATGAGGAGTTGAAATTATGGCTGTAACTAAAAGAAGACGTAAAAAGAATTCAATTGATTCTGTTTCTTCAAATAAATCAGTACCCTCAAATGTAATCAATTCTTTTGAACCAAGACCAATGCTATGTGTTGGCAGCGAAGGAGAAAAAGTTAAAAATTTGCAAAATTTTCTTAGTAACGAAGGTCTTTATGAAGGGATTATTGATGGTATATTCGGTTCTTTAACAGAGAAGGCTGTGAAATTATTTCAACGGCAGCATAAATTGGTTGTGAACGGTATTGTTGGGTCTACGATTGAAGAATTTATGAATAATGTGCAGTCAGCCTCATAATAGTAATTTAAAAGTTCAATTCAACACCACACAGAAACTAAAATAGGATAAATGAATGGAAAAGATATACGCTTCATTTGTCCTTTTTTTTGCAACCAATTTTGAGTATTTGAAAGGAGAGAGGTTATATCTATTAGATTCATCTCAATATTTTTATAGGGAGCATCCTAGTGTTGAAAAATAAAATTATCGAGAATCAATCTTTCGAGGAAATTCTGATAGAGAGCCAATTAAATTTTCGGACTTTGATAAATACCATGCCGCAATTAATATGGACAGCAAAACCTGATGGTTACGCTAATTACTTTAATCAAAGTTTGTGTAAATATATCGGAATAACTCTAGAAGAAAACCAAGGCTGGGGCTGGAGTAATTTTTTACACTCTGATGACCGACAAAGATGTTTGGATGCTTGGAATGAATCACTATCTACTGGTAAAGAATACAAAATTGAGTGCCGCTTTCGATGTTCTAGTGATGATAAATACCGCTGGTTCCTGAATAATGCTGAAGCGAAAAGGAATGATATGGGAAATATAGTTGAATGGATTGGTATCATTACCTACATTGATGACCAAAAGCGGACTATTGAAGGTTTGCAAGATTCCTTACAGCAAGCACAGTTAGCTCGAAAAGAAGCAGAAGCAGAAAATCGTCTCAAAGATGAGTTTCTCGCGGTGCTTTCTCATGAATTACGTATCTTGCTTAATCCTGTATTAGGTTGGATTCAAACGCTTCAAACTGAAGAATTGGACTCAATAACAACAGTTGAAGCTCTAGATGTAGTTGGGCGAAATGTCAAAAACCAGGTAAAACTGATAGAAGATTTGTTCGATATTTCCCGTATAATGCGAAGCAAGCTGATTTTAGATACTTCCTGGGTGGATCTAGAGTCAGTAATAATGGCAGCTTTAGATACCGTAAGTTTCACGGCACGGAGAAAAAAAATTGAGATTAAATGCTATATCTCCGAGCTTAACCATATAGGTTTTGTAATGGGTGATGCAGACCGCTTGCAACAAGTAGTTTGGAATATCATGAGCAACGCTATCAAGTTTACTCCTAAAGGTGGGCAAGTAAAAGTTAGTTTGGAATCTGTTGGTAGAACTGCTCGAATTACAGTCAGCGATACTGGTGAAGGAATCGATTCAGATTTTTTGCCACATATATTTAAATGCTTTTATCAAGAAGATGCTTCTGTTTCCAGAAATTTTGCTGGAATGGGTTTAGGATTGGCGATCGCCCGTAGCATAGTAGAAATACATGGGGGAACTATCAAAGCATCAAGCCCAGGTAAAGGACAAGGGTCAACCTTCACCGTATCACTACCATTAACTACTTCAGATAAGATTGTATTAGATGAAAGTGAGCCTGAAGAAATATCAAAGGATTTAAGCGGTATAAAAGTTTTGGTAGTAGATGATAACGCTGATTCGCGAGATTTTGTTACCTTTGATTTGCAACTGCATGGAGCAGAAGTTATCGCAGTATCATCAGCATCCGAAGCATTCCAAGTTCTAGCTTCTGCAAAACCAGATGTGTTAGTTAGTGATATTGGAATGCCTCAAATGTGTGGCTATGAAATGTTAATACAGTTAAGAGCTTCCAAATCAGAAAATGGTAGTGAAATTCCTGCAATTGCAGTTACTGCTTATGCTGGGGAAAGAGAACGACAAAAAGCACTAGCAGTTGGTTTTCAAATGCATTTATCTAAACCATTAGAAGCAGGTGCAATATCTACTGCTGTTGCTCAATTAATATCTCAAAATAGTTGATGGTTCATCTTCACCTACTTAAATAATAGTTGTAATTTGTTTTTATTGAAATTTAGATAGTCATTCAAAAGACAAGTTTTCAACATTACCTCAGCTTGTATGGAAAACTTTTCCGCTATCATTGCTGCTTCGACTTTTATTGGTGTAATTTTCATAATTATGTCGGAACAATTACACCTAACAGTTGCTGCTTTTTTAGGGGCATTGATTTTAGTATTTACTCATATCATGACCCTGCAAGAAGCTGTAGGTTATATCGGTCATAGCTTTTAATTGGAGCTTCATCCAATATTGTGGCTGCTGGAGTTGCAGAGCAACATGGTAGAAGAATCTCGTTTCACACTTTTCTTAAATATGGTTTACCTGTAATGGTAGTACAGCTAGTTTCAGCAGCTTTATTTATTCGACTTGCATTTTTTTAGTTGAGAAATCAGAATATTTTGTTCAAATTTAAATAGTGGCATAGGCTCACAACAGTAAAAATTTGTGATACTATGTGTGAGTATACATAGGAGAGAAATCTCTAATAACTTTTTTATCTCTAAAAAGGTGGTTCAGGGAAATGACTATAAGTTATTAGGCGAAAAAACTTTCTGCTACTTAGACAAAGAATACGATGCATATTAGCAGTAAGTTTGGCGGAAGCTTTAGCTAAGACTTTCTATAAGTTATAATTTATCGCGAAAGTCAATAGCAAAAGAAATTCTAATCAAACCCATAGTAATTGATGTAGAAGAAGTAATAATTATGGTTCTCTCAAGCAGGTAGAGCATCAAACTATTTGTTTTGATATTTTATCCTGATTATAAAATGTGAACTTAATTACTACTTGAATCGATTCAACATTATTACATAGTTATAATAGTTGGCTTTTTGCCACAGTTTTCGATTGAGTAAGGTACTAAAATTGGTTCTTCACCTTCCTTTCCCTCTACTTATTCCTAGAGAGAGAAAGCTTAGACATGAAAAGTTGAAGAAAATCTTTCTGAAGTACCTAATTATCGTATTTACTCAATTTCATTTGCGATTATTTTATTTAGCATTCGCTTCTCAACACAACACACTAATTTTTAATTGCTTTGAAGTTTCTAGTAGGAGATTCAAATGAAAAAGTTTATTCCTCTTCTCATCAGCGGTATTTTGGCAATAAGTGCAGTTGGTTGTGCTGAAAAAGCAGCCGAAACTGGCTCAGAAGAACCTAGTGCAACAAATGAAGCCTTACAATCTTCTGGAAGAGAAGTAAGCAGAGTCGAAGATTCAAATCAACCAGAAGTCGAAACTGCACCAACAGATCAAACAGATGCAAATAGCATAGAAAATCCGCAAGAAAGTGATTTATCAACAAAAGTTAGTGACAAGCTAGCAGAAAATTTACCAAATAATAACTTAGAAATAAAAGAACAAGAAGGAGTTGTTACTATTGGTGGCACAGTTGATTCTCAAGAAGAACTTCAACAAATCGAACCTTTGACTAAAGAAGTTGAAGGAGTTAAAAGTGTGAAAGTAGAAGCTAAGGTTGGAGATAATACTCCTGCTGACGATTCTAGTCCTGAGTAACTAAAATCAAGCTTTTAATTAATGCTATTGAGCCACATTATATTATCAACAGGACTTATAGTTGGTTAAGTCCTGTTTCTTTCTTTTTTGATTTATTTTCCAATATTTTCAATAGGAATAAGAATCAGTTAAATGTTGCCATAAAGTCATTAATCTACATAAAAATAATTGAATTAACTAATCTAATTATGGGCAATTCAAATACTCTAAATAATTCCATCATCAATCAAAAAAAAGAATATCAGCATTCAACTGATATGGTTAGGATTTATCTTCGCGAGATAGGACGTATACCTTTATTAACTGACGAGGAAGAAATTTATTACGGCAAACAAATTCAGCAAATGATGATTTTTCTGTCAGCTAAGAAAAAATTAGGGATTGAATTAAATCAAGAACCGAATATTTGGGAATGGGCTGATAGAGTACAGTTGAGCCAAGAATCACTATTAAAACAGCTAAATCAAGGACGAATAGCAAAGCGCAAAATGATTCAGGCTAATTTACGACTGGTGGTATCCATCGCAAAAAAATACCAGAAATGTAATTTGGAATTTCTGGACTTAATTCAGGAAGGTTCTTTGGGATTAGAACGAGCTGTAGAAAAATTTGACCCAATTCATGGATATAAATTTTCAACTTATGCTTATTGGTGGATTCGTCAGGGTATTACCAGAGCGATATCGGAAAAAGGACGTACCATTCGTTTACCGACTCACGTAACAGAAAAGCTAAATAAAATTAAGCGCGTTCAAAGAGAATTATTTCAAAAATTAGGTCGCAACCCAAATGTAACAGAGATAGCGCAAACATTATCTTTAGAGCCACAACAAATTAGAGAATATTTGCAACTTGCTCGCAAACCCGTATCTTTAGAAATGAAAATTGGCGAGGAAAAAGGCTGTGAGTTACTAGATATTTTGGAAGATAAAGGGCTTCCCGTGGAATCTTATACTGACCAAGAATTTATGTCTCAAGAAGTTAATCAACTGCTATCAAAGCTAACTCCTCAGCAAAGACAAGTTTTAATTCTACGGTTTGGTTTAATTGATGGAAAAGAACAAACTTTAGCACAGATAGGAAAAGTCATGGGAATAAGTCACGAACGGGTACGACAAGTAGAAAAACAAGCATTTAGTAAGCTGAAAAGACATAGAAATAAAATGTATAGCTATTTAGCTACTGATATCTAAATTATTAAAAGTTTGAAACAATTAGTTATGAAAAAAATAAGTAAGGGTTACATAATTCCTAGTGCAGCCTATACAGTAAAATCAAAGCTTTTTGCATAATTAGGATGTTCCCATATTCTACTAAGCTAATTGAGAAAAATATCCCAGCAATAGCTTAATAGATTAAGTTAAAACTTTTATTTGCTAAGGCAAGTTAACGTTACAGAGGAAGTTATTAAAAAAGCTTCTTATGTAACTATATTGTGCTATCGATTAGATATTTATATAGGGATTAAAAGAATAAATTAATTACTTCATTTATCAAATTTTAATCTCATACTTTAGAAAGAAAATTTATATATAAAACTATCATTTTTATTCTCTCTTTAGATAGGTTAAGTAGCTTTATAAAAAAAATAAACTAAAACAAGATTTTTATTCAACCTCACATGGAGGATGGAAAAATGGCTAAGAAGAAAGACAATAAAGGCAATAAAGACAAACGCGGATTCGCATCTATGGATGAAGAAACGCAACGCGAAATTGCTAGTAAAGGTGGAAAAGCTGCACACGAGAAAGGAACTGCACATGAGTTCTCTTCTGAAGAAGCTAAAGAAGCTGGCAAAAAAGGTGGAGAACATAGCCACTAAATTAGCCACGGTTAAAGAAGACGGTATAATTACTTAAATAACTGAAGTAATTGGCTGTTAAGTAAGTGAAAAAGGGCGCATCTATTTTAATTCCTAAAAATTAAGATGATAGCGCCTATTATAGTTGATTTACAATTAAACATAAATATGGAGTTATTTTTCAAACAAGTATTACTACTATTCGTATTACTCAACCCATTTTTTCTGAGTATTTATTTGATAGATATAATCCACGAACTAAAAAGCCAACATTTTTTTCAAGTTACTTTTAGAGCTTCTTTAATTAGTTCAGTAGTATTTATATTTTTTGCTATTTTCGGTGATTTCTTTTTTCGATATATTATCCAAGCTCGGTTTGCATCATTTCTCATTTTTGGAGGAATCGTATTTTTAATTATCGCATTAAAATTCGTTTCCTCCGGTGTGGAAGCAATGAGAGTTTTTCGCGGAAAACCTGAATATCTAGAAAGTTCAATTGCCATGCCGTTTATGATTGGACCTGGAACTGTTAGCGCTAGTATTGTGATTGGTAATAACTTAACTAAGTATAATGCTGTTTTTGCAATTTTGACTGCGATGGGATTAACAGTTTTTTGTTTGGGAATCTTTAAATTAATTTTCGACCATTTAAAAAAAAATAATGAAAGATTAATTGCGAGGTATTTAGATATCGTAGGAAGAAGTATGGCTTTAATTACTGGAACTATTGCGGTAGAGATGATAGTCAAAGGAATTGAAAAAATTTTTATTTCCACTCAGTAAGAGACTTCAAGGAAATATAAAAATATGCCTCGAATTAAAGTATAAACCAGGTGTTGCATAAATGCACTATTAATTAGTATTGAAACTCTTAATAGCTTGTTCTAGAAGAGCAAAGGTATCTTTAGATTTAGCAATACTAAACAATTTATAATATTAAAACAGCTATTGAATTCAAAACAAATTTAAGTAAAATCTACAGGTAGAAAAAATAAAAACGTAGTTCCTTTTCCTAATTGGCTTTCTACCTTCATTGCACCACCTTGAAGTTCTACTAAACGGCGTGAAATTGCCAAACCAAGTCCAGAACCCCGATAATTAAGAGTGCGAGCAGTTCCAGAACGCCAAAAACGCTCAAATATATGAGGTAAATCTTGAGGTGCAATTCCTGCTCCAGTATCAATTACTGCTATCCATAAGCGTTTTTCTTCAGTCCAAGCTTTCAGAGTAATTGAACCCTTTTCCGTGTAAGCGAGTGCATTACCTAGTAAATTAACCAATATTTGTTCTAGGCGATCGCCATCAGCGAGAACGATTGGAAGCTCGGTAGGACAGTCCAATCGGATTACAAGACTATCATCAATTAACTGTTCGGAAAATCTTTCTACTAAAGACGATAGTAAAGGCTGAACCGAAAGCGGAGCTAAATTAATTGGTAAATAACCAGCTTCGGCTTTTGATAGTTCTTGCATATCATTTATCAATCGCTGCAACCGCTTTGTTTCCCGTATCAATGAAAAGTAAAGTTGATTGCTTGGTTCAATTTGTCCTTCAGCAAGTCCCTCCAAATAACCGTTAATTACAGTTAGCGGTGTTCTTAATTCGTGAGTCAAATCCCCAATTAATTCCCTCCGTCTTTGTTCTACACCTTCTAAATTCTCAGCTAAATAGTTAAAACTCGTACAAAGCCGATTAAGTTCTGGAATTTCACTTGATGGTAGACGTTGCTTCAAATCTCCAATTGCAAACTTTTGCGTAACTCTTTCTATTTGCTTTAAAGGTTGAGTAATCCGTCGAGAAAGCCAATAATTTAATATTCCAGCAGTAGTTGCACCAATAATTACTGCCCAAAGTATACTGCGATTCCAGGCTGTATCAAATCCTGCCATTAAATCACCACGGATATCGGAAAAATCGGATTCTATAACTTCTAAACCTTCCAACTGCAAGAAAAAGAATAGAGAGGATGAAAGTATTCCTGTAATCACAAAAGTTATAATTGCGGCAAGCATTACTAGTAAATGAGACAAAAACAAGCGTGTTGCTAACGGTAACGAAACTTTCCGCCAATAATTACTCATAAGTAGTCAGAAAATAGAATGAAGGTTAAATACAAATAATCAAGAATTTTTGATTATTCAAGCTTTATTTATTATCTTCAAATTTATAGCCTATACCTTTGACAGTTTTCACAAAAGTAGGATTAGCCGGTAATGGTTCTATCTTCTTCCGTAACCTAGCAATATGAGTATCAATAACTCGTTCATCACCAAAAAAATTGTCTCCCCAAAGTTTATCTATTAACTGAATGCGGTTCCATACCCGTTGCGGTTGGCTAATAAATGCACATAGTAGATTAAATTCTATAGTAGTTAAGTCTAATACTTGTTCTGTACCAGAATCAGTTATTTTAATAGCTTGATGTTGGTTTATATTGACAATAAAATGTTGACTGCGATAAATCGAATTCTGCTCGCTATGTCGCAGAATACGACGTAACAAAGCGCGAACCCTAGCAACTAATTCTTTTGGGCTAAAAGGTTTCGTGAGATAATCATCTGCACCAGTAGATAAGCCAACAATACGGTCAATTTCCTCATTTTTTGCCGTTAGCATCAATATATAAGGGTCTTTGTCTCCAGGTTGACGGCGAATTCTTGCACAAACCTCTAAACCATCTAAACTCGGAATCATTAAGTCTAAAATAATTAAATCTGGTTGTTGTTCTCTAAATATTTCTAAAGCAGCTAAACCATCGCCACAATGATGAGTCGAAAATCCTTCTCTCTCCAAGGTTAGTTTAATTAATTCTGCGATTTCTGGCTCATCCTCAACTAATAGAATTTTTACTTTTGACATTGTTCATACTTTAGTACTCGCTTGCTCATCTTATTTACTTTACAAGGCTATAGCGTACAGGAATAACTCTAAATTTAACAAATTTTAGACAAAAAAAATTAAAATAAATATATTCAATAGCTCATACTGTATTATGCTTACTCATGCTTTTTTGTTTGCTTGAATGCTGATATGCTAGGAATATTATACTTTCAAGCTCTACTTTACAGATTCTTTTATTTGCAAAACTAATAGTTGAAATTCCAATTAAGTAAACATCTAGTTTTAAGATAGTCAAAGTTGCGGAATCCATATCCCAAAACTTTTGTAAGTTTTAATTTGTTGTTAATACCCTCAACGACACCACTAGTTTTATCATTATCAAAGTAAGCAGTAACTTTATTCAGCCGAAGATACTTCTTTAACTTGTGCAAGTTTAATTTTCCTGATATCTTGCACCATTGTCGTTAAGCCCAGATTCTCGCCTCGGAATTAATTCCGAGGCTCATATACAAAGTGCGTTAAAACGCACTAAAAGCCTTACTCAGTCTTCTTTAGAAGACTTTGTGTATTAGCCTGAGAATTTAATAATAGGTTGGTTGTTGAGAATGATGCAAGATGTAAGATTTTCTGAACTTCATTCAAGTCGGATTAATTTTTCAGTAAAGCATATTTATAGGTTTTTAGGGCTATTCAATTAAATTTAGTAGCCTTAAACCATGTAAATAAACCTCTTCCTACATTTCAGGAAGAGGTTAATAATGAAATTAGCATTGATTGATATTAGGCATTTCCTGCCAACATCTTCGACAAAATAAATACATTT
>ERZ1740059.1607-NODE-1607-length-11340-cov-2.912805_pt1 | contig 11340 bp, 6 predicted proteins | sample MGYA00581744_ERZ1740059 | MGnify/ENA primary metagenome ERZ1740059 (study PRJEB43018, sample SAMN04849738) | marine metagenome | isolation source: floating plastic debris | place: Pacific Ocean | collected 2008-08-28 | study: EMG produced TPA metagenomics... | reverse complement strand
GAGCGATGACGATCGGCGGACAGCACGCGGCGGGAACGGAGTTGAGCGTGTCTTCGAGCGCGGGAGGGCCGCCGGTCGACGATCCGATGACGATCAGGTTCACGGGTTTGCGCTCGAGTTCGAGCCGGCGAACGGTGTCGCGCACCGAGTCGGGCGGTCGTCGCATATGAGCCGCGCGGGGCGGCGTCTCGCCGTGGTCTCCCGCCGACGAGGGAGAACCGATCGGGGTGCGCGTGGCAGGGCCAGTTCGCGCCGCTGGATTCCGCCGCTTGCAGCCCCCGATCGCGTGGATCTTTGCGAGCAGTTCCTTGGCGAACCGGTCAGAGCCACCGCCCACCTCGGCCGGGTTCTTGCCGATGACGTCGGCCGCGCCCATCCGTAGCGCCTTCAGAGCGGCGTGGCTGCCATCCGACGTCAGCGACGAGCACATGAGGACAGCTGGCAACGGCGCCTGGCAGTCCACCGGCAGCCTCGACAGCGCCTGCAGCCCGTCCATCTCCGGCATCTCGATATCGAGCGTCAGCACCTGCGGCCGCACGCGGTTGACTTTGTCGATCGCGTCCTTGCCGTTGCGTCCGATACCCACGAGTTCCAGCGACGGATCGCTCTCGACAATGCGCGTGATCGCCCGACGCATGACGGCCGAGTCGTCCACTACCAGCACCCGTAACCGTTCCGTCTGCACGTACCAACCTCCCAGGCGCCGGCGAAAGACGCCCCGCCTCGGGATCTCTATCGAACAAACAGGGGTGGCACTCCAACCCCAAACGCCGACTGCTGTCTACTCATTTCGGGGACGGGTCCGACCCGGCGTCGTGAGCCTCGGAGCCGGCCTCGAAGCGGAGTTCACCGCTCGCTCGCTCAAGGTCATCGGCAACCGGCTCGGCGCGACCGCCGAGGTGCTCGGCCAAGAATCGCTCGACCAAGCCGAAGAATGCCAACCGGTTCGAGGGGCGCGAAAGCATGTGCCCTTCGTCCGGGAACACGACGTACGTCACCGGCAAGCCGCGCTTGACAAGGGCTTCGGCCATCGCGTCGGACTCGGCACGGGGCACGCGTGGATCGCGGTCGCCGTGAGCCAGCAGCAAGGGCGCCGTGATGCGATCGGCGAATGTCAAGGGCGACCGCGATTCCAGGAACGCGCGGCCTTCGGATGTCGAGATATCGCCCACGCGCGAACGCCACAGTTCGACCAGGGGCTGTTGATAGGGCGGAATCGACTGCAGTAGGGACACCAAGTTGCTCGGCCCCATCAGCGACACGCCCGCGGCGAACAGGCCGGGATCACGGGCGAGCCCCATGAGCGAGGCGTAGCCGCCGAACGAAGCGCCCACGATCGCGACGCGCTCGGGGTCGGCGATGCCCGATTCCACGGCCCAGTGGACCGCGTCCACCAGGTCGTCCTGCATGGCGCCCCCCCACTCGCGGTCGCCTGCGTTAACAAAACGCTTTCCGAAACCGGTCGAGCCACGGAAGTTGACGCTCAAGACGGCGTAGCCGCGATTCGCGAAGAGCTGGTGCAGCGGGCTGTAACCCCAGCGGTCGCGTGCCCAGGGCCCGCCGTGCACGAGGAGCACCAAGGGCGCGGATTCGGCGGTGCTGACGCTCGCGCCGCCGGCGAAGCCGAGCCCCTCGCCGATTGTCGCGCCGACGTGCGGCGGGAGCGTGAGATAACACACAAGCTCGAGCCCGTCCCGAGCACGGATCACGACCGGGTGCATGGGCGCGAGCGGCGCGTCTTCGAGTTCGGGCTGGTGGGAAAACAATGAGGTCGCTTCGCCGTCGGTTCGGTCGTAAAGCCAGTACCGCGCCGGGCCGTCGTCGTTGGGAGTGACAACGACCCACAGCCGATCGTCTTCGGTCCGGCTGACGACATGGAAACCTCCGTCGGCGAGGCGCTCGAGCGTGAACAGATCCGCTGTGATCGCCGGATCCACCGGGCGCCATCGTTCGCGGAGGCGCGATGTCGAAACGGCCTGCACGGCTCGCGTCGTTGGGTGCAGCAGCACGCGGCTGATGTCGCTCGACGCGTTCGACGCGATGACCCGCGACTCGAACGAGCGAGTATCCACGGCAACCAACGCGGCGGTGTCCCGCCCGCGACTGTCGACCATGATCAGCTCTTGCCCGTCGGGCACGAACGCGACGGGATGGGTTGTGATCAGGTCTTCCGCGGGCACATCGAAGACGGCGTTCCAGTTGTCCGAGCCCTCGCCCGGCGCGAGCCACTCGGCGCCGCCGCCGGGAGTGAGTCGGATGACGAACCGGGGCGCCCCACGCTCATCGACGACCCAGCCGGCGCCGCCGGGCGGGCAGGCGGCGATGAACTCGAGCGAGCCGTCCTGCACGTCAACCGCGTACAGGTCGTGCAGCCTCGGATCTCGGCGGTTGAGCCCGACGAGGACGCGTGTCGGATCATCACGGATCATGCCGACGACGCGCGCCTGCACGCCGTCGAACGGCGTGAGATCGATCGATCGGCCGGTGCGGACATCAGCGACGTGGAGCCGCCAGTTTTCGTCCCCGTCGGTGTCGAGCGGATAGACGATGTGCCTTCCGGTATGGGCCCAGAAATGCTCGCGCACTCCGCCGCCTCGGGCCTCGGTCACGGGCGTGGCCCTGGAAAGGTCATCGACCGGCGCCACCCAGAGATTCATGGTTCCGTCGCGCGGCGCCAGCCAGGAAAGAAAGGCGCCGTCGGGGCTGCCCCTGCCCTGCACCCGCTCGGGATCTCCGAACAGCACCTCACGCGGGATGAGCGGCGTGTGGGCCCACCGCTTGAGTTCGAGTTGGTCCACGGACGCGGGGTCGCTGGCCGCGGGTTCGTTCGCGACTGGGGCAATCGCAACTGGATCGAGCGTTTCGGCATTCTCTGCGACCGGAGCCTGAGCAAAGACCGAGGCCACCGAGACCGCGGCGACCACCAAGCATCGGACGAGTTGGGTGCGCATCGCCCTCGCATCTGATCGGTCGTGCGAAGCCAGCAGGGATCCGAACATTTCGGCATGAACTCGGCAATAGAGACCCCAAGCGGGGCTCGCGGACCAGATGCTGTGATCAAACATCGGTGGAAGGGGTGCGGGTCTGAACGGCGCTTTGAAGCCGTCCCTTGGCAAGTGTAACCAACAACGCTTGTACCCCCCCGGCAAGGGGTGCGTTGCACGGGCGTCGGGTTTGCTGGTGAGGAAGCGGAACGGCCGCCGTCGAGACCGGCGGCGTGGATAGGTCGGTTCAGAGGCCAGAGCGCCTGAGGAAGACCTTCGGCGATTCGGCCGAGTGGCCCGCCGATGGCGAGCCGAAATGCCCGGGAGAGGATTCGAACCTCCACCCTGTTTCCAGGACTACCACCTCAAGGTAGCGCGTCTGCCAATTCCGCCACCCGGGCAAGGTCGGTCGATCTCGCCGCGAGATCGACCTGGTGGGCGGGCAGTATAGCCCCCTACTCCGCGCCCTCGCCGCCGGCCGCTCGTTGAGTTGTCCGAACCCGACGTGAACCCGAGAAGAGGCGGGAATTCGCCCGGAGTGCCGCCGCAGACCGGCTCGGGCTTCTCTGCGGGGCGGCGGGCTGGCTATCGTCCACCGGAGGCCGGTCGAAGGCCTCTATCTGATCAGGTGTGATCAAAGATGGCCGTAGGAGTTCGACGATGCCCGACACCGCCGCTTCGATGCGATCGTTACTTGAATCTGTCCGAGGACGCGCCGAGGAAGCCGACGTCTTCGGGGAAGTCAGCGTCACCGAGGGCCGGCTGACCGCGCCCGCCCGGGACGCCGCGTCGCCCGCCGAGTACCGCCTTGCCGCCCTCGATGACGGGCTTTGGGTGTCGCTTGTCACGGCCGACCGCTGGCTCAGCGGCTCGATCGAGGCCGACCTGATGAACTCGAGCGACTCGCTCAGTGAACTGCTCGAAGAAGAGCTCGCCGACCTCGGATTCGACGGCGACGGGCCGGCGTACGAGCACTACCGCTCCGACGACATGCTGTTCACGTTCCGCTCGCGCGTGCCGGTGGACGCGAACGACCCGACCTCGCCGAAGTCGATCGACAACGCCTGCTTCTTTCTGCTGGGCTACGAGATCACGTTCCGGTCGCTGGGCGACATGACCGCCGAAGACGAGGACTGATCGACCATGCGGATCCTCATGCTCGGCTGGGAGTTCCCCCCGTTCATCGCCGGCGGCCTGGGCACGGCGTGCTACTGACTGTCCAAGGCGATGTCGCTCCTGGACCAGGACGTGGTGTTCGTGCTGCCCAATCGTGTGGTTACGTCGATGTCTTCGCACGTTCGGCTGCTCAGCCCGGCGACGCTTTCCGAGCCGCACCCGGCCGGGCAATGGGTCGAGCGGGTCGAGCAGGTGACGCGGGCCGCCAAGGCTGAATCGATCGATGCCGCCGCGGAGGCATCGGGCGAGCCGCCCGATCGGGATCCCAACGCCCCGATCGGCGGGTACGACCTGACGGGCGCTCGGCCCGGAGACCTACCGGCTCATCAGGGCGCGTATCCGGCGTTTCTGCCCTCGGGCGAGGCGCAGGCCGAGTTGGTGCACCGATTGGAAGAAGTCCTCAAGGAGGCGACCGATCGCGGTGTGGACGACGTGCAACTGCGGCTGATCCGCGCGATGGCCCACTCGGGCGTCACGGCGGATGAACTCAGCGCCGACTACTCGGCGGACATGATGACCGAGGCGAACAAGTACGCCGCGCTGGCACTGACGCTGGCCTCGCGTGAACGGTTCGACATCATCCATGCGCACGACTGGATGACGTACCCAGCGGCGCTCGCGCTCAAGCACGCGACGGGCAAGCCTTTGGTGTGCCACATCCACTCGACCGAGTTCGACCGCTCGGGCGAGGGCGTGAACCAGCCGCTGTACGACATCGAGCGGGCCGGGATGCACGGCGCCGACCGGGTCGTCGCGGTATCGATGCTGACCAAATCGATCGTAACCAGCCGCTACGGCGTGCCGGCGGAGAAGATCGACGTGGTATACAACGGCGTCGAGCAGGAATCCGCCCAGCCGGACGGGCAGGATCGGATCGAGGCGGGCGACCGGATCGTGCTCTTCCTGGGGCGCATCACGATGCAGAAGGGTCCGGAGTACTTCGTCGCGGCGGCCAAGCGCGTCTTGGAAAAAGAGCCCCGGACGAAGTTCATTGTCGCCGGGTCGGGCGATATGGCGCTGCGGATGATCGAGCTGGCCGCGCAGTACGGCATAGGGCACAAGGTGCTGTTCACCGGTTTCCTTCGCGGGAACGACGTGGAGCGGATCTTCCGGATGGCGGACTGCTACGTGATGCCGTCGGTGAGCGAGCCGTTCGGGATCGCGGCACTCGAGGCGATGCACAACGGCGTGCCGGTGATCATCAGCCGGACGAGCGGCGTGGCCGAGGTGCTGACGCACGCGCTCAAGGTCGACTTCTGGGACATCGACGACATGGCGAGCAAAATCGTCGCGGTCATCCGGCACGCACCGCTTCGGACGACGCTGAAAGAGCACGCTCCGATGGAGTTGCGGCGGTTGACCTGGGACGGCGCCGCCGAACGCTGCGTGCAGGTGTATGCCGATCTGCTTTCGTAGCAACGGCAGAGAGCAACGGGCCACGCGCTGGCCGCGTTCACCAAGCCCGCGGCCGCTCAGCCGACGTCGCGTTTCTGGAACAGCACGATGGCGATGGAGAGCATCGCGCCGATCTGCATGAACGCGTAGACCGTGACCATGCCCGCGTGGCTCATGGGGATGTAGCGGTTCTGACTGACCGCATCGAGGAGCCAGAAGAACTGCATGTTCGGCGTGCGCCCCCACAGCGCCTGCGGGATCGGGGGCGCCTTCGTGGGCTTTGTGAAGATGTAGTCATCGATGCGCGGCGGGCGCTCGACCGAGATCGGCGTCGTGCCGGTGATCTCGATGAAGAACTCCTGGCCGTCGTCGGTGGCGTGGGAGGCAACCACGACTCGGCCCGGCTCATCGGTTGCGTTGAGCGGGATGGTGTCTTCGACGTCGCCCTCGAAGGCCGGAAACGGCGGGACGAGCAGGCCCGTGCCGCTGGGGTACGGCCCGAAGTAGATGCTTGTGCCGGGCTGGAGCGTGACTTCAGTAGGAGGCCGCACGAGCGTGATGCGGTACTGATCCCCCGGCTCGCTGAACGACCAGATGCCCTCCACCCGGGGCTGGGAGGTTGCGACGGTGCCGATCCAGCTGTTTTCGTAAGCATGGCGGCCGAAGAAATGGTTGTTCAGCAGGCCGAAGACGAAGACGGCGGCACAGATGAAGATGGTCATGACCTGCCCGAGTCGTGTGGACACGGCGGTCGCGACGGCGGTCAATACAAGGATGGCCAGCGTGAGGCAATAACACGCGATAAGCACCTCGATGCGGACATCGGTGAGCGGGTGCTGCACTTGCCACTCGGCATTGGTGAAGGCGACGCCCACGAACGCGGCGAGGATCGAGGGCAGGAGCGTGAGGGTGGCGGTCTGGGCAAAGTGCCAGCCGTAGTAGAAGTTGCACCAGCCGCCCACGATCAGCGAAAGCCCTACGGCGATCCCGGAGAAGACGATGACCGGCTGATCGAGCGTGTCGGAGGCGTTGCTGAGGACGCCGTGACGCACGGCGAGCATCAGCATGGCCAGCATGATGACCACCGCGATCACGATGGCGACACTGACCCCGAGGTACTTGCCGAGGATCACTGCGGGCCGGCTGATCGGCTTGCTGACCACGGTGAGAACGGTCTTGTTCTCGATTTCGCGGCTGAGCACGGCCGTGGCGACGAAGGCGGCTAGCAGCATGCCGCAAACGAAGACCGTGCCGAGTCCCACGTCGAGCAGAAGCTTGTCGTCGCCGGTCATGCCCGCGGCGTCGGTGTACTCCATCGAGAAGTTCGTGCCCCACGCCGTGAAGACCATCAGCAGCCCGGCGAGCAGCAAGATGACGAAGTAGACCGGCTGGCGGATCGACTCGACGAACGTGTTGCGGGCGATCGTGAGCAGTTGAACCGGCATGCGTCTCCCCGTTGCGGCGAAACTACGCCGATGGGTCTATTGAATGGGGCCCGAGGCGAGCGGGCGACCCGGCTCCGATCGCGAACGCCGGGCGGGCTGTACCCGCGAAGGCCTCGGGCGTTTGCGTGGGGCTTCACGATAGCCCGGAGGGCTTACGGGTGTTCGGTTCGATCGTTCGGCGTCACCGATCCGCAGCGGAGGAATAATTCGTCTCAGTTTTTGCTTGAGCGCGAACGCGGGCGCCGCGCCGACGTAGGCAGCGCGGCGCGGGCTTGATCCGGACTGGTATCGCTGCGCCGGGAACGCGATCTGATTTGCCGGCGGGAGGCCCAAAGCGGACCGATCTGGGTGGTGCTCGGGACCTTTCAGAAAGGCGAGCGACTCGACAAGAGGGCGGAAGGTGGACAGAATCGCCGACTGGCCTCTTCTCCGGTCCGTTTTCGGGGGCCGGTTCCGGATGCTCGTCGGTGGAAGTTGGACTCTGGCCGGCTTGCAGAAGGATCCGCCGGCGGGTCTTGAACGAACGAGTCGCCAATCCGACGGCTCGGGACGATTGCCCCGGTGTGCGCTCTTGGACCGATCGGATCGGCGTTGCTGATATGCCGACTCGGTCTTGAACTTGGTCTTGCACGGGGTTGGGTACGGGATCGGGGCCTTTGACGGGATGATCAACGGAGCACCATGAAAGCCGACTACCTTGCCTACAAGCGTGCCGCGAATGTGAGCCTGATCGGGCTGCTGATCCAGGGCCTGCTCGCGCTGCTGCTGTTCGTCTACGCGTATTACGCCTCGGATCACGCCGCGATGACGGCGGCGCTGTTCGTCGGGCTCGGGCTGCCGGTGTGGCTGAGCCTCATGATCCTGTTCGATCAGCAGCGGCGGGAGCGCATCGAGGCGATCGAAGCCGAGGCGATGGCGGCTTCGGGCGTGGGCGTCTCTTCGGCGTTTGACGAGGCGGGCGAGGACGCCCGGCCGGCGGCGCAGCGCCTGCGGAATCTGACCAAGTTCGTGCTTCCCTCGATCGCCCTCACGCTGGCGGCGGCCCACGCGGGTAGCGGAATCTGGCGCCTCGGGGGCGCGGCCGACCTGCTCGAGCAGAGTGACCGGCTCGAGCCCCAGCACCGCGGTTGCGTGATCTCGATCGGCCTTGGATTGGCGTTCGTCGGGTTCGTCTTTGCTCGCTTTGTTTCAGGCATGGCGCGGCAGGATGTGTGGTCGAACCTGCGGGCGGGCGCGGCCTATTCGGTCGGCGCCGCGCTGCTCGGCTTGCTGCTCGTCGTCGCCCATTTCACCGATATCGCCGGCCCTTCGGTGCTCGTGCACTGGCTGCCGGCCGTGATGCCCTGGTTCTCGATCGTCATCGCGGCCGAGATCGTGCTGGTCTTCCTGTTTGACCTGTACCGCCCGCGTAAGAAAGGCGAAGTCCCGGCGTTGACGTTCGAGTCGCGTCTGCTCGGGCTGGTCGCCGCGTCGGATCGCGTGGTCGAGTCGATCGGCGAAGCACTCAACTACCAGTTCGGCGTCGATATCTCGTCCACGTGGTTCTACACGCTGGTGCGGCGCATCACGCCGATTCTGATCGTCGTCGTGATTCTGGTCGTGTGGGGGCTTTCGTGCTTCACGGTGCTGTACCCGCACCAGCGCGGGCTGTTGGTCCGCAACGGGACGCTGGTCCGCGAACTCGGCCCGGGCCTGCATGTGACTTTGCCTTGGCCATTCGATCGGGTGGATATCCCCGAGCACCGCGTGCCGGAGCCGAACGACGCGGACCGAATGATCGTGACGGAAACCGCCACGGGAGTGCGTTCGCTGGATCTGGCGGGTCCGCAGATTTCCGACAACATCCTCGCGGTGCTCTGGTCCGAGCAGCACGCGCCGGAGGAGTACTACTTCATCTGTCAGCCGACGCGTGTCGGCACGAGCGACGCAGCCGAGCGCAGTTCCGGAGCCGAGAGCCGAGGCGAGTTGGCGTTGGTCGCCGCACAGATCACGATGCACTACACGGTGTCGGACGTCGAGGTTTTCGATCGGCTGGCGCCTCCTGAGTTCCGCGACGACCTGCTCCGCTCGGTCGCGCAGCGGGCGATCACGAAGTATCTCGGTTCGCGGGCCTTGGATGACATCATCTCGGACGATCGGGCTGCGATCAGCGAAGAGCTCCAGACGAGGGTGATCGAGGCGTTGGATGCACTCAACCCCGACTCGGACGGCGTGCCCCAGGGCGCGGGCGTGGAAGTCCGGTTTGTCGGCATCGAGACGGCTCACCCGCCGCAGCAGGTCGCACCCGTGTTCGAGCGCGTGGTGCAGGCGGAGCAAGCCCGGCTGGCGTTGATTGCCGCCGCGGATGCGGACCGCATCGCGACGTTGAGCGAGGTGGTCGGCTCGGTGGAGTTGGCCGAGCGGAGCGCCGTGGAGTTGGAAGCGCTGTACTCGTTGCGAGACAGCGGCGGCTCGGATACCGAGGTCGCCGAGCAGGCGCTCGAGGTCGAGGCACTGCTCAGCGAAGCGGGCGGCGACGCCGATGCGATTATCCAGGCGGCCCGGGCCGACCGGTGGAACCGGCACATGGGCGAACGCGGGCGAGCGGCTCGGCATGTCGGCCGCGTCGCTGCGTATCGCGCCGCGCCGACGCTCTACCGGACCCAGGAGTATCTGGACATGCTGGCCGAAGTCATGAGAGACGCCCGGGTCTATCTGGTGCCGTCGGACATCCCCTTGCTTCCCGACATCGACCTGAAAGACAACGACACGCAGGCCGAGATCTTTGCGCCTGATTCTGACGAGGATTTCTGATCCCACGGCTTCATTGCCGAGCCTGATCCTGCATCACCTGCCCGAATCCCTCTCGAGGACCGATCCGTGAAGAGACTCATCACACTAGTACTCAGCCTTCTGTTCTTGGTTGCGCTGCTCTCGTTCACTGTGACGTACACCGTCCGGTTCACCGAGTCAGCCGTGCTGACCACGTTCGGACGCGCCGACGACGGCTCGATCACGACCGAACCCGGGCTGAAGTTCAAGTGGCCTTACCCGATCCAGAGCGTGACGAAGTACGACACGCGGGTCCGGTTCCACGAGGCGCTGCTCGAGACTCAACAGACCGCCGATGATCGCCAGATCGTGGTGCGGGCGTTCTGCCTGTGGCGGGTCAGCGACCCGGCCGCGTTCTTCCGCAACTTCTCCGACGCGGGCGACCGAGCCGAAGAGCAGTACCGCAAGGCCGAGAGCATCATCGGCGCCAACCTTCGGTCCGCGCTGGCCGAGACCTCCGCGTACCGGCTCGATGAACTGTTCACCAGCGATGCGTCCGAGTCGAAGCTCCCCGAGCTCGAGAACCGCATCCTGCAGGCGTTGACCCGGGCGGAGACCGATATCGGCGCGCTTTCGGAGGCCGGGCTCGAAGTCGTCGAGCTGGGGATCAACAGCATCCGGCTGCCGGAAGCAACGACCCGCAATGTGTTCGACCGCATGAGCGCGGACCGCGACCGCCTCGCCCAGACGCTCCGCTCGGAAGGCCAAGCTCGCGCTTCGGCGATCCGTGATACCGCGACGCAGAACGCCAACGCGATCCGCGACTTCGCCGAAGCCCGCGCCGATGAGATCCGTGCGTTGGGTGATATCGAATCGGTACCGTTCCTTCAGCAGATGGCCGAAGAAGAGGGCCTCGCGGTTCTGCAGCGGGAGCTCGAGTTCCTGCGGAACAACGCGAGCAAGAAGTCAACGCTGGTGCTGCCTTTCAGCACGTCGGGTCTTGAGTTGTTCGACCCCGCGACGATTCAGTCGTGGGACGCGACGTCGCAGGTGCTGCCGGGGAGGGCCGGGCAGCGCTCGGCGCCCGCGCAGTCGTCCGACGCGGGCGCGGCGGAGTCTGAACCCACGGCGGCAGGCCCGACCCAGACGCCGAGCGAGAGCACGGTCCAGAACTCGGTCCAGAACTCGACCCAGACGGCGGCCGATACCGACCGGGACGGGGAGTAAGCCCCATGGCCGACCCCAACACACCCATCAGCCCGATCGGCGATCGGGAGCGTCCGCGCGACGCCTCGGTGCAGCTCAACCAGAGCGGCCCGGACGCATCGTCTGCGGTGCTGATGGACCCGGCAAACCAGTCGCTGGCCGACGCACTGAAGATCACGTTTCGGATTCTTCAACTCGGCATGATCGTGCTGATCGTGCTCTTCTTGCTGTCGGGGTTCCAGTCGATCCGCGAGGGTCAGTCGGGCATCCGTCTGCTGTTCGGCAAGGCGGACTCCGAGGTGCTCGAGCCCGGGTTCCGCTTCAGCTTCCCGTTCCCGCTGGGCGAACTGGTCAAGGTGCAAACCGGCGCAGTGCGCCTGGTC
>ERZ1740059.1606-NODE-1606-length-11347-cov-3.766915_pt1 | contig 11347 bp, 7 predicted proteins | sample MGYA00581744_ERZ1740059 | MGnify/ENA primary metagenome ERZ1740059 (study PRJEB43018, sample SAMN04849738) | marine metagenome | isolation source: floating plastic debris | place: Pacific Ocean | collected 2008-08-28 | study: EMG produced TPA metagenomics... | reverse complement strand
ATTAATGGCTCGATTGCTGGGCTGGTAGCTATTACTGCCTGTTGTAATGTTGTGACTACTCCTTTGGCTGCAATTATCGGTGCGACGGGTGCGGTGGTGGCGCAGTTGGTTTCTCAAAGTTTGAAACGATGGGGTATTGATGACGCGGTGGATGCGGTGGCTATTCATGGTGGGGCGGGAATTTGGGGAACTCTTTGTGTAGCTTTATTTGGTCAATTGGAAGCGATTGACTCGTGCTATATTAGTCAGCTTGGAGTACAGTTAATTGGCATTGCTGTAGTGTGCCTTTGGGCATTGGGAGTCGCTTGGCTGTTGCTCAAACTACTTAATTTCTGGTTTTCCTTACGAGTATCTCCTGAAGCAGAAGAAGTGGGTTTGAATGTATCCGAACATCAGGCAAAAACCGATACTTACGAATTGTTTCAAGTAATGGATCTTCAAGCTAGAACTCAAGATCTTAGTTTGCGAGTTCCTGTAGAATCCTTTACCGAGAACGGACATATCGCTACCCGATATAATCAGATGATGGATGCGTTGGAAAAAAATCATCGCCAGTCTGCCGAGTCTTTAGAAGAACTATATGCCGTTACTGCCACAGTTGTCGCCGCAGTAGAGAATAGTAAGTTTTCTCCTGCTGATATTGACAGCTACGCCTCACGTTCTGATGAATTGGGCATCTTGGCAAGATTTTTGCAGCAAATTGCCGAGATTATTAATAGTCAACAGCAAGATATAGAAATGGTTGAAACGAAGCTCAAAACTTCATCTGTTAAGCAGCAGAAGATAATTATTGAAGTTTTAAGCGATCGCTTTGTCGAACTTCCTAATAATATTATCGATCGCATCAAATCTACTCACGATCTAGACGAGTTAAATCAATTATTACAAAAAGCGATCGCGATCGATAGTTTGGATAATTTCAACAATTAGCAATTTTTATAGATGCTTAATTTATGATTTATTACAAATTTCTTGTAAAGATTTGTAATAAATTTCTGTGAAAATACGTATTTTTCCTTTTATAAAAGCAAGTAATTTATGAAGAAAACCAATTAGATGAAGAAATTATAAGGGTCATAGCTAGTCAACATTAGCAATAATTACATGTCACTTTTATTTTATTCTTCTTCAGAATCTTTAATCAAACAAAAGCAGAGAAACCCTTTTTCAGATATTAATCAAATGAGTCAAGGATTTATAAATAACTGTAAAATTAATATAAAAAGACTATCAATAGTCAAAACTTTGGAAAACATTATTTTGGTAGTTATTGCTACTGCTAGGCTATACAGAAACCAGCAGAGTATCATTAAAGTTTCTAAGAAAGAAAAGCTACTTTTAATAGAAATTGATAGTCATAAAGGAACTTCCAAAGACTCCAAAGATGTAAAAAATTATTTTCATTTTTTCTTTGACTTAGTATTACCTCTTTATTATTTAATTAAAAACACTGATGATGATGTAGTTTTTATAGTCAAACTAAATAATCATTTGGATAAAATAAAAACATTATTTCCCAAGCGCGTCATAACTATTAAAAATGATGTAAATGATAATACTAGAGATATTCAAAATGCTTATTGTGTGAAAATGCTAGGCATGAATCCAAAAGTAGTTTGTTTGAGTACAAGATTTTTGGAAAGCTTTAAAAAAGATATTTTTCGTCAACTTCATATTAAAACTAAAAATGATTGTCCGAAAATACTGTTGATTGAGCGTTCTAAACTCAGTCCAAATTTAATTAACCAACCCCTTGACAAGGAAACCCTTGACAAACATACTTACTACAACATAGTTTTCTCTAGGGTAATTATTAATCATGATGAATTAAAATCAAAAATCGAATCCATAGTTGGTTACTATCCTGAATTCCACAATCTACGCCTAGAAACCTTATCAATTCAGGAACAAATGGAATATTTTGATACTGCTACTATTGTAATTGCTCAACATGGAGCTGGATTAACCAATTGTCTTTGGATGAGAGCTAATACAATTTTAATTGAGCTAAATAATGATGATTCTTATTATTTTAGACATTTTCGCTATCTGAGTCGTTGGAAGAAAATTAAATATTTTAATTACAAAACCTCTGATTTACATGCAAATATAGATGTCAATCATTTCTCAACTTGGTTATTGTCACTACCAGAAATAAAATCACAATTAGCAAATGAATGAAATTAATTCTGCCGAAGTCTAACAATATATAAACTATATACTGCTATATCTTTTTTGATATAGCAATACGTATTAATGGTTATTTGGAGCAAAGTTACTAATGCCACAAGCGATCGCTTTTAAAGGGGGGGGGGAGTGAACGGTTACACTTTGATGAATCGAATTTAGTATAAGATGCCCTTGCCCTAGATTGCATTTCTTTGTTTGACTTTTAAATCAAGTTGATTTTATAATCATCTTGCATCCAGTGAAAGTAGGATAATTATCATGAAAGATTTGCTAAATGCGATCGCAAACAGTAGCGTTATGCAACAGATATCTCTTTTACCCCAAGCCTTAGAATATGGGGAATTGGGTATTGATTTTTTGATTGAATGTCTTGATGATGATGAGCTTGAAATAAGAGCAGCAGCCTATAATCTTTTACAAGATGTCGATCTAGAAAAAGCCAAAAATGCGATCGCGCCAGGACTTTTATTCAATCCAGGCGATAAAATTTACTATCTTTATGAAAGTACAATGTGGTTTACTGACAGCCACTATGTTTTTTATCAATTTACTAATGAAGATTTAGTCAGCCATTTATCCACCTATGGAGATTACCAAAATCGTGGTTATAAGATAGTTAGGTTTGACAAAGAAGCTTATATAATTTCTTATGCTCCTCACTACATAGATTATCAACAAGCAAAAGCATCTGCCACATCCTTACAAAACAAAAGAATATTAGAACATAGTATTGCAAGCTTTTATATGGATGAAGATTATGACACAGTTAGATGCTGGTGTGATAAACATAAAATACATAAGAAGGTGAGAAACAACAGCGGGAACAAAATAAGAAAAATGGTTTAGACAAGTTATTTGAATCTGATGATTTTGATGATATGTATTGGTTCACAGTAGAGCAATACTTAAAATCAATCCAAAATCTAGATTTATTAAATCAACTATGGATAGAATTAGTTGGAAATTTAACTGCTGTTCGTGAGGTTTGCTTTCATAAAAGAACTTATCTAACCATCGATCCTTACTACAGTCAAATTTTTGAGCTACAAAAAAGATATATATTTGACGGTGGAGAAGATGTAGATACATATGATAAATTTACATCGAAGGAAACAGAAACAAGCTTTTTACTTGAAGCACTTAACAGTTCTAAATTAGAAACTAGAAATATTGCTTACCAATTATTACGAGGTATCAAATCTGAAAAAGCACAAGAGGCTATTTATTCAAGCATAAAACTAAATCCAGGCGACAAGATATATAGTGTTTATCAAGCAGGGATATATTATACAGATGAGATTCTTTTTGTTCTTCAAGATTATGTAAACGACCTAGAACAACTCTACCTTCTTTTAGAAAATAATCAAGAAAATCTTTATCCAGAGTATAGCCAACGCATATATTGTTATACAAATAAACAACAGGCAGAAGCAACAGCAGAAGCTTTACATCGAAAAACAATTCAAAAAACAGATATTAGCTTTGAATGGCGCAAGGAAAATCCAAATTTTGACCTAAAGCAATGGTGTCTCGACAATAACTTTTCCTATAAAAGTGAATGGGATAGTTGGGATGATTATCAAATAGTGTGGGCAATAAAAGATATTATTTGGATGGATGATGAATTATCAGATAATTTCAGAAGAAGTAGATATATTTATCATCCCAAACATATTGATACTTGGTGTAATGATAATTCCGTTGAGTACGATCGCAATTTAGATAACTGGGATAACTATCGCCGACTTATGGATTATCTTCATCTTCCCAAGAATATTGAATTACTAAGTAAATTTTGGAAAGATGGTACGGGTAACTTTGCCTTTGTTAAAGAAGAAGTTGTGCTGCATAAAGTATACATGGAAATTGGCAAGGAACTAAATAAACAATCTGAAGCTAGTAAATTAATAGCAGTAGCAGAAGAAAATAAAGAAGCTGCTTATAAGTTACTCCTAGAAACATTAGAAAAAAAGCAAATAGATAAACAGTCAAAATCTCGCGCGAGAGAAATTTTACAAAAAGCTGATTGGCAAGAGATTCCTTTTTAAAACTTATCTTATAAATTCTATTGTCAATGAACTGAAAATAATTCTAATTATGGATGAATTACTCAAGGCGATCGCTCTTGCTAATCTCGAACAAAAAGTACTTTTATTACCTCAATTCTTAGAATATGAGAAAAAGGGAATTGAATTTTTGATTGGCTGTTTATGCGATCGCGAATTAGCTATTAGAGAAAAAGCTTATCAACTGCTAAAAGATATTAAAGATGAAAAAGCACAAAAGGCGACCGCGCTAGGGCTTTTATTAAATCCAGGGGATAAAATTTACAGCGTATATGAAGCAGGAATATGGTTTACAGATGAATCGTATTTACTCTTTGATGGTGTTGATTATCTTATAGAAATTTATATTCAAGTATATGGCGATCGCAATTTTGATGAAGGAGATGAGATGTGTCAAAGCAAACGAAAATATTGCTATATAAATAAAACTAAAGCCGAACAAAAAGCAGAAACTATACATCGCAACTCCCTTGCTAAACATAGCATTGGTGATATATGTGGTTTTTACTGGGAAAGGAAAAATCCAGACTTAGATCTTAAGAGTTGGTGTTTAGAAAATAATCTTTTATCTAATCAAGAGTGGAATGATTTACCCAGTCATCAAAGAGAGTGGCGCATTGAAAAACTTATTGGAGAATATCAAGATAAAACTTTAATAGATAGATATAAAAGAAGCAAATATATTTATCATCTAGATTTTGTTGATGAATGGCTTAGAGAAAACCAAGTTAATTACAATTACGACTATGAAGATTGGGATAACTTATTCAAACTTTTAGAGTATTTGGAATTACCAGAAAATATTGAATTACTCAGTAAGTTTTGGAAAGATGGTGTGGGAGATTTTGCTTTTGTGAGGGAAGAAATTGTCCAGCAGGAATCCTATGTAACAATTGAAGAGAAGTTGAGCCATTACTTATTAAAAGATCGAGCTAATAACAAATTGATTGCTAAACCAGAAAACTATGCAGAACAAGCTATCAATTATTTAATTGAGATTTTAGAGAATTGCCATTCAAAACCCAAGCACAAATTAAAAGCCTATCAACTTTTATATGATTTTGATACAGATGCGGCAAAACAATTCATAGCAAAAGGAATTGAAGGAATTTCTGTAGAGTCTATGTTTGAATTAGGAGAAGAGATCGATCTTAATTCGATTAGATTAAGTTGGGATGGAAATCCCAGTTAAATTAATTCTTAATTTAACTACTAAATATTATTAGAATTGAGTTTCCATGAAAGGATTGAGTATAACTGCCATCGGTTTAAGAAGTTTAACTGAATGTTTGGATATTTATCAGACTCTTAAATCGCCTTTAAAATTAGATTATTTAGAATTAGCCATTGGTAGTAAATGCGAAATTAATTCCGACTATCAAAGCATTCCCTTAATTTTGCATGACTCCTGTTTATGCCATCGCCATATGCGCCATAGACTAGATCCACTCCAGCCTAGAACATGGAAAGTCTACAGTGATTTTATTTCTAGTAATAATGTTTTGGCATTATCTCTTCATCCACCATTAAAAAGCTACTGCGCTCAAAAAGAATTGGAAATAGCTATGAAGCAGATGCAGCAGTCATTACAAGTCCCAGTTTATCTCGAAGTTATGCCCAATCCAGAATATTGGTGTTCTAGCAAGCAAGACTTAATTGATTTTCCCTTATTGCTCGATGTATCTCATATAAACATCTGGCATCAGGGAAACGAAACAGCTACCCAGGAAAATTGTCTAACTTTACTTGATTCTTTTACAGTCGGCGCAATACACCTTAGTCACAATCAAGGACAAGCCGATACTCACGATCTTATTCCTAATAATGTTTGGTTTAATAATTATGTAACAGAATGGAGCGATCGCTATTTTCTCACTTACGAAAGTTTGCCCCATGACTACGCTGCTTACGAAAGGCTTGATAAATGTCGTAAGTTTATACCAAACAAATCATAGACTAAAATTCTCAATTAAAGCGATCGCCATAGACAGTTTAGGCAATTTTCTATAGTAATATTTTGTTCTTTAATACTCTCCCTGTTGCTGAATTAGTTTAGCGATTAATCCCGTCCAGCCTGTTTGATGAGATGCGCCGATTCCTGCACCGTTATCGCCATGAAAGTATTCGTGAAATAGAATAAGATCTTTCCAATGAGGATCGTTTTGAAATTGCCCTATATTCCCATATACAGGACGTTTAGCAGATTCATCAGGTAAAAATATTTGGGTTAATCGCCGAGAAATTTCACTGGCGACTTGCCATAAATTTAGCCAGTTATCCGAACCTGTGGGACATTCTACCTTAAAGTCATCTCCCAAATAATAATGAAACTTTTGTAGCGACTCAATTAAAAGATAATTTACAGGAAACCAAATTGGTCCCCGCCAGTTAGAATTACCGCCAAATAAGCCACTGGAGGATTCGGCTGGCTCGTAGCTGACAGTGTGCCCTTCCCCATCTACATAAAAAGTATAGGGATGTTCGTCGTGATATTTAGATAAGGCACGAATCCCATAGTCGCTGAGAAATTCGTTTTCGTCTAAAAGCTTGATTAGAATTTGTCTCAGCTTATCTTGAGACTCAACCCGATCTATAGTTGCATAACAAAGTGCTAACATACGTCTGGCACCTACCCCTGACATTTCCATACAGGCTACATTGCGTTTGAGTTGGGGGCGATTATTAATAAACCATTCCAGCCTCTGCTTAAAATTAGGCAAACGTTCGAGTAAATCTGGTTCGAGAATAGTAACGGCAAAAAGAGGAATCAAACCCACTATCGATCGCACTTTTAATCTAACTCTACTGTCGTCGGGCAGATGTAGCACATCATAAAAGAAACCATCCTCTTTATCCCATAGTTGCGTTGCCTCATCGCCAATATGAGTCATGGCATCGGCAATATAAATAAAATGCTCGAAAAACTTGGTTGCCATGTCTTCATAGACAGAATTTTCTTTAGCCAATTCTAAAGCAATAGTTAGCATATTGAGAGAATACATTGCCATCCAGCTAGTACCATCAGCCTGTTCGATATAGCCGCCTGTAGGTAAAGGCGCGCTGCGATCAAATACCCCAATATTATCTAGACCAAGAAAACCTCCTTCAAAGACATTGTTTCCTTCCGCATCTTTGCGATTTACCCACCAAGTGAAATTAAGCAGCAGCTTTTGGAATACTCTTTCTAAAAAAACGCGATCGCCTTTCCCCGTCTGCTTTTCTTCAATTTTATATACTCGCCAAGTTGCCCAAGCATGAACGGGAGGATTTACATCTCCAAACGCCCATTCATAAGCAGGTAATTGTCCGTTGGGGTGCATATACCACTCACGAGTCATGATATCTAATTGTTCTTTAGCAAACTCAGAATCAACCAACGCCAGAGGTAAAGCATGAAAGGCTGAATCCCAAGCGGCATACCAAGGATATTCCCACTTGTCGGGCATAGAAATAATTTCTGCATTATCTAAATGCTTCCACTGATGGTTTCTGCCCTTTTTTCGCGCTGCTGGAGGAGTGGGATTATTTGGATCTCCTTTGAGCCATTCTTCAACACAGTAATAATAATATTGCTTACTCCAAAGCATTCCTGCAAATGCCTGTCGTTGAATATTCTTTTCTTCTTTGCCCAGGGAAAAAGGCGTTATTTCCTGATAAAATTCATCAGCTTCTTGTTTTCTAGTTTGCAAAATATCGTCATATTTTTTGCCGAAAGGTTGAATTAGATCTTTAACGTCACTCAGACGCAATTTGATTACCCTGGTTTCTCCCCCAGGAATGGTGAAGGCGTAATGAGGCGAAAACTTAGTACCTAATTGTTGAGAATCAATTGCCTCTTGATCTCCATGCACCACATAGTTATTGATGCCGTCTTTAACGTAAGCCGAAGGATTTTTAGTATCAAATAAACGATCGTAGTTAGTTTCATTTTCCGTAAACAATAAAGACGTGCCACCATGCCCTTCTACATCGGCACAATATAGCCATCGATCGCCTATATCTTCATGAGTTGCTTGAATTACACTAAATTTTTGATTGCTGTCATAAACCTTTAAATGAGGCTTGACTGCATCTTTTTGCCAAGACCAAGTATTGCGAAACCAAAGGGTAGGTAATATATGTAGAGGTTTGGTTTCTGTCCCCCGATTATGCACCGTAATCTGAATTGCCATATCTTCGGGAGTATTTTTAGCATATTCAACGAATACATCAAAATAACCATTGCGATCGAAAATACCAGTATCCAATAACTCATACTCCAAATCATGGCGCGATCGCTTTTGATTTTCAACTACCAAATCTGCATAAGGATATGCAGCCTGGGGATACTTATACAGACACTTCATGTAAGAGTGAGTGGGAGTACTATCGAGATAGAAATAGTATTCCTTGACATCTTCCCCGTGATTGCCCTGATTACCCGTCAAACCAAACAACCTTTCCTTTATAATAGGGTCTTGTTCGTTCCACAAAGCGATCGCAAAACACAACCGTTGCTGAGAATCACTAATTCCTGCTATGCCATCTTCTCCCCAGCGATAAGCGCGCGATCGCGCATGATCGTGAGGAAAAAAGTCCCAAGCTTCTCCATACTCGCTATAATCCTCTCTAACTGTCCCCCACTGTCTCTCACTTAGATATGGCCCCCAATTTTTCCATTCTTGGTTTTGTAAACGTTTTGATTCTTTAGACATATTTTTGTAAATTATAGGGCTACGCTGTTTATTAGCTGGTTTGTGGCTAATGGCTAATGGCTAATGGCTAATGGCTGATTGCTAAGAGTTAGTTATTGTTTTTGTTGCCAATTGAATTTAGATAAGCATTTAGTTTTGGTGATAACCCGTCAACAATTGGCTGTAGTTTATTTATCTGTTCTGTAGTTAATAAATTTCTTGAATAAGCTCTTCTTAACCAGTGTCTAGTTTCATTTAACGAACCTCTCGCAATTTTGATAAAACGTCTATTGTCTTGATAGTTGTATCTTCCTTCTCCTTCCGCAATATTTGCCCCAAGGCAGAACGTACAATTTGTTTCCCTACGGTATCTTTAGCAAAAAAATCCCAATCCTGTACAACATTCCATATTTCATCTGCCAACTTTTCCGACAGTTGATAAACCTGTAAGTTTTGAAAATTGGGACGACTCATTTGATTCACTTTTATTAACAAAATCAAATCCTAACTTTTCTGTCAACCATTAACTATTAGCTATTAACTATTAGCCATTAACTATTAGCTATTAACTATTAGCCATCCTCTTAATACCTCTGCCACCGTCCAAGCTTGAGCAAACGCCCCTCTAGAAACAAAAGGCGCATCTCCATCAAAAATTTCACTCAAGTTGCCGACACAACCACCTGTAAGATGGTTTGACATTGGTTCGAGAAAAGATTTGCATATTTCTGGATCTTGATTTATCTTGAGCTGAGCTTTTTCAAACTGACCGATTTACCAGCCCCAGTCAGTACCCTGACGATATTCGCCGTCGCGCTGTAGAGGATTACCGCCATAAACAGGAACATAATTTGGATCTTGAGGAGAAAGCGATCGCAATCCATGAGAAGTTAATAAATAACGCGAGACAGTATCTACCACTTGTTTTTGTTGTCGAGGGTTTAATAGGGGTAAATGTTCTAAATTGGTAACTGGCAAGGACACTGCAAAAATTTGATTTGGACGTAAAGAATCATCATCGCCATCAGGAGTATCCAATACGTCATAACAGTAGCTTAAATCCTCATTCCAAAAACGCTGGAAGCCTATTCTTGTCTTGCTAGCCATCTCCAAATACTCCTTCCCCGACTTACCCAACAAGCTAGCAAACTCTGACATAATAATCAGGGCATTGTACCAGAGGGCATTAATTTCTACGGGTTTACCAATACGAGGCGTAACTACCCAATCTCCCACTTTGGCATCCATCCAGGTTAGCTGTACTCTGGCCTCCCCTGCATAAATCAAACCATCGGAGTCGAGGTGAATATTGTATCTCGTTCCTCGGCGATGCCAATCAATAATATCGGCTAAAGCAGGAAATAGTTCTATTAATAGTTGTTTATCTTGAGTATGAGCATAATAATCGCTGATTGCTTCAAAATACCACAAGCTAGCATCAACAGTATTATATTCTGGAGTTTCACCGCGATCTGGAAACACATTTGGTAGCATTCCTCGATCAATATATTTAGCAAAGGTTTGCAGAATAACTTTTGCAACCTCAAAACGCCCTGTAGTCAGGGTTAATCCTGGTAAGCTAATCATTGTGTCCCTACCCCAGTCACTAAACCAAGGATAGCCAGCTATAATCGTTTTGCCTTCGGCAACATCTGCGATGGAGCGGTTTACAATAAATTGATCTGCTGCTAATACTAACTGTTCGATCCAGTTAGGAATAATTTCGATTTTGCTATTTTTTGAGAAAACATCAATTAACTTTTGCTCTTTTTCTGGCTGATTTTTCCAGTTTGCTGATTTTTCCTCATCTTCAGTACTAGCAACAACAGTTATCGACTCTCCTGCATTGAGAACAACCTTGCAAGTTCCCGCGTACAAATGATCTTCAATACTATTTAAACCTCGATACTCTTCTATAGCTAAAGCAAAATCTTTATACCATTTATTATTGGTTTCCCAAATAGCCCTGTCTTGGTTTTTAAATCCCGATAAAAATAATTTAGCAGCACTGGGAAATGCTTGTACTTCAATTCCTTGTTTTTGATTAACAATTTGATAGTCAAGATCTGTGCTTTGAGTTGTAGAATGGCGATCGCGATAATTAACTAAAGCCTTAAGAGAAAGGGTCACAGGCAAACTACCCCGCAGCATTTTATATTGAATATAAGTCGTGTTTTTTCCCTGGTGCATCCATACTCGCTTTTCAATCGAAGCATCGGCGCAAGCATAAACCCAGACTGGTGTTGTGCCATCTAAGGAGAAACTTTCTATATTCTTATAGCCATGGGGTGCAACAGCACCATCCGCCCAACGATTAGTATGTAGAGGATAAGAGACATCGTTATAGATAACAGTCTCATCGAGCTTGGTTAACATTAAAGTTATATCAACAGGTGGTTGTAAAGTTGCCAACAACAA
>ERZ1740059.1605-NODE-1605-length-11348-cov-10.161162_pt1 | contig 11348 bp, 8 predicted proteins | sample MGYA00581744_ERZ1740059 | MGnify/ENA primary metagenome ERZ1740059 (study PRJEB43018, sample SAMN04849738) | marine metagenome | isolation source: floating plastic debris | place: Pacific Ocean | collected 2008-08-28 | study: EMG produced TPA metagenomics... | reverse complement strand
ATGTGATATTTTATAGAATTATGGTTAATGCGTTATGAAATTTATGACAAACAATGTGACTGTCATATTACACATAATGACAGGGCAGGCCATTTATTCTGACCAGGATACATTCTGACAATAGTGGTGGCTGTCAAGCATGCCAACGTAAAAATCCTAAAATCAGACAAATGGAGCTTACATAAATGCTTGTTTGCATGACTATTCCAACAAATATGTGGTTTAGAATGTCTGTAGACCACTGCATGTCAACTCTGACAATCTTACAGGATTATAGCATCCTGTTTTATTCTTATTCCCTGGAGTTGTTCAAACATTCCCTATATGTGAGTGTGGTAATGGCTGTGGTTAAAATATAATGATTGTCACACCCTTAGTTGTCCGTTTCATAATTACTATGTTTACTTTATTAATATCAACACTGATATCACAGTTATGACATTAATAATTGTTTCCTTATTACAATAAACTCATCAACAGTGACTTGGGGCAGGCGATGAAATTTTAAAAAAAACGTGATAGCAGAACTAGAAAAAACTTTTGATAAATATGCGATGTATACAGCTGTTTGCATTTCCTGAGCCGGGCAATTTGTGTTAAATCATGCTATTCGCATGTATATAAGCGTTCTCCTTATCTACTTGGCATCATTCAAGACTTATAACAGTTTCATATTTGTTACTGTCTCTGTAATGTACCAAAAAAAACAACATACAAACATGTATTTATTATATTTTAGGATACATATTGAGACTCTGGTACATGGAAACTTTACAGTGAAATCAGCTTTATCCCTTGTTGAGACTGTTGAAAACACTCTTATCTCCAATATGAAGAGCAAACCTTTACCTCATGGTCTTCAAACCAGAGCAAGACGAGAAGGAACACTTCCAGATGGTTAGTTGTAAAACATCATTGCTGTAAATGGCATCAAAGGTTCTAATGAAAAATTGCTATTCTGGCTAGGCTTGTACCTGTCTAAAACTTCAAAACTTCAGGGTAAAGGTCATCAAAATTCAGGCCCCCAAGCGCCGTCGTGAAGTTTCAGTTGTGTCAGGCTGTCTGTTGCTGATAAAACCCATAATGAAGTTTTTAGGGGTTTGAAGTTGTGGACAGGTGAAGATTGCAATGTGAAAATTGCAAGGGTAAAGGTCATCAAAATTTCGTCATTTTTCACTGAAGATATTGACATTTTCAGTCATAATTCAGTTAAAAATACATTCATCACAAAAATTATTATTGCTGGCCAATAACCATAGACAAAAAAGTTGCAATTGCAACCTATTGGTTGTGAATCGAATTCCTGTTTTTTTGCCAACAGTCTTCCGAGTTGCATCTCTTGAAAATTCCTTTTTAAGTCTATTTCTTCTATGTGGATCTTATCTAGTTGCTCTGAGGTAGTGATGGCAATCAAACTAATATCTCTTAATACCACTATTTGAATAGGAATGTTTTACCACTAACACCGATAATCCTAAGTTTATTATAAATGTAACAATTGGTTATGGAATATTGACTTTGATATCCGGTTATGATATCGGCCGATATCAACCATTATCAAGTGTTGAATTGATAAAACACGAACTGTTTGGGACTTGATAGTGCTCAAAATATATGTTCAATGAGGAAACCAAGAAAACAATAAATATTGGTATCAAAGATTTTTTGCATATATCGTATCGAACTGCTTTTGCACATAATACTATACTGTTGCATATAATACTATATTGTTGCACATAATACTATACTGTTGCACATAATACTGTTTTCAGATTGCAGTTTTCTGTATTCAAGCAATAATGACGTACATGCATCGTCATGTGTATACAACTATTACCAGCTCGGAATGGAGAACACAGAGAATAATATGCTCCTGGAGTTATTACATCAAATTATCAAAGACCCGTGTTTCAACCAGCTTAGGTATTCAGACTTTTGTGATCTGTGCTCTCATGCGAATCTTTGCTACAGCGTAAATCTCAGATACCCCGATCCTTCATGCATGTTTTAGTATGCAATATGGACCAACACAGTTCTGACGAATATATGTACTCCACTGTAATATACCTTTAAACCTTGTAGTGAATTGTTATTGCATTGAGGATATGAATATCATATTATGTGTATGCTACAGTACAATACGCTTTAATTTTTGACAGAACTAAGGAGCAGTTAGGGTACATAGTACACGCTCACATACGACGAGGAGGGGGTATACAGGGGCTGCAGGTGGTCGTACAGAGCGGCAAACACCCTACATATGTCAATCACAGGATAGAAGCCTTCCTCTCCACGGTCAAAGTAAGTTATGCTGATGACCATGGCAGGCTATAGAGTAGTTTAAGTGCACCACTACCGTCACATGCAAGTCAGTTTGAGCACTTAAACTCACAATGGAATGTTTACTTAATGGTTCATGCTAGTCAAGTGCTCAAACTGTCTTGCGTTTGGCCGCATTGGCGCCTGCTAGCAACCACCGCATACAACACACAAATGACAATGGAGCAACTATGGATACTGCCGAGTTGGGGGAACTCAGCAGTTAGAGTCGTCCTCTATTGAAATAAATTTCAACTGCATGAGCATGGTCAAACAAAAACTTGTAAAAGGGTTTGCAGGTATGCTGAAACCAAATCTGGCCTTTTATGTGAACCAACTCTATTGTTTAAGGGTGTTGGCCACATTCTGGCCAAAACTCGTCATGATAATCTTTAAATGCAGGAATTTTTTCTGGTAAAGCAAAGCAGTCAGATTTTCCCCTGTTCTGAATGGGCAATTCTGGATAACAATTAAGGATGATTTTGATCAAATAAATAGCGGTAATATTTGCATGAACAATAATGTTGTTGTCTGAAGCCCCGAACACTCTGTTAGGATTTAACCAGAGCAATGCCATAACAATCACAACCAGCTAGGGGTGATTTATCCTGGTAATTTGGATACAACTGGTTTTTTCCAAGATGCCAGATATCTGATATGCCATACTTTCGACGCTTGACATTCATTGGGTCACGTATTCCCACCATATGATGTTTTATTTGCATCATTTGGCATCATAACTGTTGTGGTTGTTGCCGGTTTCATAAGTCGTTCTGGGGTGTTGTATGGAAATAGTGATCTCTTATCGCCAGGGGTGGATTCTTGAGGGGGGGTCATTCATTGGTTTTCAGTAAACTGTACTGCCAATTTTGTTGAGAAAAGTGTTACAAAAGGTTACAATTTAAAATCACATTACGTTGCGATTTGCAAGATTCTCCCATGAGCCAAAGTTAGGTTTATCACAACATTTTTAAACACGAACCGTCTTATGGATTAAGTCACCTGCACAGGCGCTTGGGGGCAAACAGCACCAAATTTCATGTGGAGATACTTTCCATAAATTGTACTTACTAACATGATGATATATTGATGACTTTTTTACACAGGGTTTAGGGTTTAGGGTTCGGAGGATGGGTTTCGGATTATTAGTTGTAAGTAGGTACAATTTATGATGCTTATGATCCTTATCATGCTATTTTTACTGACAAATATGTGAAATTTTGTGCTTTTTGCCCGCTTGCTGCACAGACATAGGTCAGTCCCCATGCCGGCATGACAAGCAAGTTTAACACATCCAATGCTGGACATCTACACTCTCAAATGGCTAGCTTTGACATGATTGACGCTGGATTCACCTGATGTGAGTTGGCACTTTTTAAACAAAATAATCATTGGAGATCATACGGTCCAGGGTGCAATGAACAGATCATTGTGCAGGTTGTGAGATATTACGACGTCATTGTCAGATTCTGATCACTGATCAACAATGACATGCATTCAGTGGTCAGGTAGTTGGAAAAATGTGTTTAACTCTCCGCAAGTCGGTTTTAGCATATACACATGTAGGTGAAATGAGACCAGTTTCATATTGCGTGGAAGTGCCCAAAAATTCATAATTCATTGAAACCTATGGTAATTTCAAGTGTACCCCAAACCTGCACATCTCAGCGTCTCACCTGATCTCATTCCCTCAAACCCCCCCCTCCTTCAACTCCCCCAAGCAGTGATTCATGTGGTGTTTAGCACAGATGGGAGTAGGGACACAGCTAGGTAACAAACCTTGGTGTCAAAGAAATTTTAAAAAAATGAAAAAGAATTTCTGGCACTAAAGCTATTCCAATTGCACTGCTTCGTCTTGTTGTAAATTGGGCTGACCCATCATATGTGTCATGCACTGGTCTGTATACACGGTACATAGATGAGAAAAATGCATCTTCAGTGCTATGTTATGGTGGCCCTCGCAGGAGATGCTGACCAGGGAGATTTGTGAAATTGGGCAATTATTTCTGATGATTTATTAACGGCCAATCACACAAGGCAAAATCCAATCAGTCACATGGTAAAGTGAAACTTATTGCTGTATCCTGTTGCAGAGCATTATTGATTGGAGAATTGAATAAAACATTGGCCCGCCCCTTTCTGTGAAACTTCACACAGTAAACTGAGGGACCCTAAACAGTATGATGTGAATGTTTGATCATGATCAGACAATAGCCACAGAGTTATAAACAAAAGCTTTGGCGTAGAAGAATGCTGGTATTACATTAATTATAATTGAGCTGTTATTTATTGAAAATAATTCTTCATCTATATCAAGTGACAACGCAATAAAAAAATTGCATCAAACACGTACAAATCCGGCTTTCAATGTCAAGCGGACATTTTAGAAACAGGCAAAATCAGTTGTCCCGGCCTGTATGAAGACATAGTCCTGGACAAAGACAGACATAATTTGGCATTTCCTTATTGTCCTTAGATAGCGACGCTGATTGACCAGGGATGTAGTATTGAACACTCCTCTGGTCATTCATCAGTGGGGTCGTCCACTCTGAATTGCTGTTTAATTGAGTGGTTAATGGAAGTGACCAGTCAATAAAGGGTCTTTTTTTACTCCAGCATGTGCTTATACTTCCTGCTGTTGGTGGATATGTTTGTATTTCACCAAATGAATGATGAGAGGCATTGGGCTCTTCATGAAAATAAAAATGCAAATAAAATCATAAATCATATCAATTCTCAGAAAGGAGAAGCAAAAAAAAGATAGAACAGGAGTCGGTGATATTCTAGCTCAAAACCGCAACAGAATCTTCTGTGATTCTACTGTGGCTCTTTTGCTGCCGATTATTGTTACGTTGTTTTATAAATAGAGCATTCCATTTACGCTATATAACACCTGGTTGCTGCATGTCTACCCAATACCCACCCTTGTCTAGTACAGGCCGCCCTGCATTTTGGGTAATTTTTTGCAATGTGACAGGAATTTAGAAAGGTAGAAAGGTGCAAATGGGAATTTCCTATTTATGAACCGCGATGTTGGGCTTCACTCAGCTTTGTTTAATCATTCTCTCTTGCTAGTCAAATTTTGTTGTTTAATTTACCTCAGTTGTCATCCTGCCTGTAGGATAATCTTTTGGACTTCATTATCTCTGCATCGTAGCAGGAGTGGCGGTGCAGGTACAAAAAGAGGAAAACTCTCAAAGGTCAAGGCTAGCAGATGCAAACAGCCGGTGATCCTAAAATGATATTTGTGGGGAGGTCAAATTTCAATCATTTAAGGACTTAGCCGTGCCGAATTTATTCAGTCTCTACCATGCAATGACAACCAGGGCCTGAATGGCTGACATGATTTTCTGACTGTTTATTTCAAGCACACTGGTTCCACAATTGTAAGAGAATAAAGTATTCATTCTTACACATAAAGCTTTCATTCTGACACAGCCCTGAAAATTGGTGTATGTATGGTTAGACCCTTTGGCCAAAAATGGCGTCTGCTGCTTATACTACCATAAAACATAATAACATTAATGAAGTAATATGCGATTCTGCCTATCCCCAACGGCAAAAACTGGTCTTGACTCAATCCCCCAAACTCATACCCAAATCATAGCAGATGGTTAGCGGAATAACTCATAATCAAGACAAGGATTGTTGCTATGAAGGAAAACCAGCCATCGACTGGTACCGCTGAAAGGGATTTGCACAATGCACTCTAGAAGATTTAAGTTTTAACGATTTAGCGCACACAGCTCGGACAAATAATATACCAATAACCATTCACTCACATTGCTACATTATCTTTGCACCCAAAGATGTTATTAACCCCACAGAAAACAGTTTTCCGGGAGGTAATAGATGATCGTCGCTTACCCATTCGAGAGCAAATCTGGGCTTTCAAATTTACTCTTTCACACAAGATTTCTGTGGTTAATCATAGTAGAATACTTAGATATACTATTGCATTAAAATGGGCCAAATTCTGGGACACCTTGCTCTCACTACCAGACAGACACTTCACTGGCTACCCACTTACAGATATGCGAATTTTCAAGTCAGTGCAATCTCAAAAACTGGAGGTTGTGTAGGCGTGCTGCTTTAGCACAACTTCAGATTTTCAATCAACAAGAGTGGTATAATTGTTGCATAACTGACACTCAATTTTCTCACGGGTACTTGAGGGTGCCTCACATTTCTCTGGCATTGCACTCCCTGTTAATTTGGCCAATACTTGTACGCACATGTCCTTCATTTTTCACCTGATAACAGGGGTGTATTTATTGCAAATGAGTACCCTACTCCTACAAAAACCGTCTGTCAAAGAACCGAAGGGTGTAGCGCAAAACTATCTTGAGTAGGTTACACGATGCTGAATCTGTCTCTTTTAGGGAAGAGCCCCGGAAGAACAAGCAAAACTTATGGCACCACATTCCAATGCTTCGATTCTTCAACACCCGACTGTAGAGAGCTACGTGTAGGGAGTAGGGAATAGGGATATACTAAGTACCCCCATGTCTGATATTATAATATTACATAAAATTCTGAGTTGTCATACTAGAAACTAAAAATTGCAATATTTTTATTAACAAGGACAGATGAATAAATGAATAGTAACACATAAGATAATATGGTCTACAGAACAGCTCCAATGTGTTTCCATTTTCATTCTGATTTTGTAAGATGCCATCAGGCATGTTGTAGAACTGCTAATTTGCCATTTAAGTAGGAATCTTATCTTCTTGTAGGAATATTTGGAAAATCTTACCGACAAAGATTACAAGAAGCATGTTGCTGGTCTGGTCTCAGCCCGATTGACAAAACCAAAGAAGCTAAAGGCTCGACACAGCAGCTACTGGTCCGAGATTGTAGGGGAGTATTATCAGTTTGACCGCGATGATGCCGAGACAGACTTTGTACAAACTGTCTCTCAACAACAGCTCATCGACTTCTTTCAGGTATGAAATTTAATTTTGGTGCAATTTAAAATCATTGCTGTTATGATACTTTGTAGCTCATCCACATTTTTACTAATTCTGTATTCATTCCCTATTGCCGCAATGTGCACTATGCTTGCTGAGAGTTAACGTGGATTTTGCATATTCATGACGTAAGTTCTCATCAGATTCAACTACCATCTGTGACACGGGTAGAGTACTGTTAATAGTTTGTAGCCACAGGTAGAAAAAGTTCATCTTAAAAATAAATCTATCACCATTAATAAAATGGTGATAGATTTATTTTTAAGATGCGCAGAACCTTTTTAGATGCAGGCAGATAAAAAATGCTTGTCTATTATCTTCCTTATTTGCTTGTTTTAGTGGTGCTGTGGTCACATGACCTTGTGATGTCATAGCTGTTTCCCACTTATTGGATATGAATGTTTAACTCATATTTTCAATTATAACTGTGCAGACAGAACATTTGGCATGAAGGACATCATAAATCGATGGCTAATTTAAAGTCCGTTGCCTATGTGCACAAGCGACACCGGTCTAATTATAGTACGCATATGTATATTACCACTTAAATTTTTTAAAAGAAAACATTGATTGCCATTTATATGAAATATTTTTATAAGAACAGGTAGTGCACAAAACATTATCCGAGCCACTTAACAATGTACTATATATCACGCGGCCTCTTTTGCAGAAAAACATCGCTAGTGAGGCAAAACAAAGACACAAGCTCAGTGTTCAGATTGTCTCAAAACTCCATAGGGAAGATTTCACCCCAGCAGAGGATGAGGTAGAGAACTATAAAGAGCCGTTACCCAAGGTATTGATGATTTTCCACATGCGGTTTATCTTAGTTTATCTAGTTACTATATTTGACGGAGGATGTTAGGTAGGCATTGCTGCAAAACCTCTCAAACACACATATGGTGTGCAATGCAAACTGCGGATTGATGGAACAAGGTGTAGGAGCATAGATATTGAGGTCTATGTGTAGGAGTGAGTTGGAGTTAGTTGGGGGTTGGTCAGATAATTACTCACGAGGATTTGTGCTGCACTGGATGCTGGTCTTCACTTCTAAATTAACAAAAAAAATTGCAAAATAAATTTTGGTTGATAGTAGGGATAAACAAAGAACAGTTTACTGGTCTATTATAATAATGCATTTTTAGTTCCATGTTTGGAGTTGATATTCAGCTCTGACCACCTATTGACTGCGTTCTGGCTAGAACTTTGTTGCGACTTGTTTTGAATAGACAAAATGCTACTGATACATGTACTTGTAATTTTCTCATATCATCAAATACTAAAATATATATTTATTCCAGGTTGCTGAAGTTATTAAGAGTCATATAGATTTCAAACGAGGCTTGCCATTTTTCCCTCTACCAAAGCCTGCGATGGAGATTCCACAGATCACCATGTCAAAGTTATGAAAAGGTGAGAAGTCATTTAAAAATTAGTGTACCAAATCAAGGCTGTGAAACCATACAGGCACACTCCAGTCCTTGCAACAACTGAATTAATTAATCAACAAATGTTGTGGGGGGCAATATGACGTGTTTATTGTTATGAGAGATGAGTTCTAACCCCTTGGATTAGCATATTGGTTTATTGGGATGATGATATATATGGCTCAACTCCAGAAAAAAAAGCGCAGTAAATACACAGGTAGATTGTTATGGATTTTATCATTGTCAGGGGCATAACTTTAGCGGCCTGAATATTCTTATCTGTAGCTAGAACCTGACTCTCGTTGGAGTTAAAGACACTCAGCATCACTGATCCGATGTTCTCAGGAGTTGGATACTGGTAGACGGCAAAACTGGCTATTATTAAGTATACATTTCAAATTTGGCTCAACACTTTTTCAATTGCGGGCTAGAGTGTAAGTAATTTTTTATCCAATGGCATTATTATTGATATTTCTAAGCTCTCGTCGCTTAGAATCAAACTGGAGGTAGGAATAGGAAGTCTGTTCATGCCATAGCTCAGGCTATATCTCAGCGGTTGTTGTCATCTGTTACTCAACAGCGCCGCGGTGCCATCGTTACTTTACTAATTTATTGGCCTAATGTATCCATGTTCTATAGGTTTTTTCCAGCTATTTCGTATTTTTTTCTTTTTTTATTCTCATTGAGTCATTTTATTAACATATTTGCAATGAGACGAAATCTCTACCTCTTCCATTCGTCAAGCATAGTATTTGGACAGTCAAAAAATTATTTTTTTACTGTAGAGATAAACTAGGAACGGAATTTTTGCTGTAGTTGAGAAAGACTTTGTTTTGATTTTTCATGGGTCCAACATTTATGCGGTTTACTGTAATACAAATTTGCTTTTTTGAAATACTTCAAATTTTATTATATTTGTGTCACTGAGGTTTTAGCTATTGGAAAGCTCAACACAGTGAACAATGATCTTGATGTAAGATTGGGTGGGTGTGGTATAATTTGGTGGAAAACGGTAAAGCCATTGTCATGCAGTTAATACTACTTACGACTTCAACAACTATTTTTTTGTTCTGAGCGTTTTAATCCGAATATTTGGCATCTATTTCAGACATTTAAAAGTATGCCTATAACATACAATCCCTGGGGCATCAAACCTTGTAACCTACATGTAATCCCGAGAGTGACGCCTGGTGTGGTTAGCTATCATCAATTGCTATGTGTCGTGGTGGCATAATCCACCATGATATAACATTATAAATATTTGCAACTCAAGAACAATAATAGTAAAATATAAAAGCAGATCTTATACAATGATACTTCAAATGACAATCGAACATGACGCACATGTACATCATGAGGGTCTTTGGTACTTTTGGCGCTTCAGTTTTATAAAAGAGAAATTTTTAGTTTGTGCTTTAGAGTTTGAGTTGATCACCACTATAATATTTATAGGCATGCAAATTTATCACCTTCATCAAGTAAATATATGTGGGCCTACATGTATCAGATATGTGTATTCATGGAGATTTATTTTTAGTAAGAGTGTAATTTATTCACTTAAACGTGGATTTGGTATAAGCCAGAGTTTGTTTAAGCTACCTGAAAATTTCTCAATGTCGAAGTTACCGAAATGAAGATTTTCCTCCCACTAATAATATATTCATCAAGTCAATAATGTAGCCTTGTAACGCGGGCCCACAACAAAAAGGGGGCGCGGGTCAAGGGAATCACATATGTAAAATTGAAATCAATTGGGAGGGTTTTGTAAGGGCCGCGTGACAAGGCTATCACTTATGTACTTTTGAATACATTTGTCATGTATTAGTAATCAAAATTTATTACAGTTATCTCTACGTGAAATCAAGTAGTGTTGTTTGTCCCCAAGCTAGAGGATTTGGCTTTCATAGCAACACCTTGATGAGTGGGTTAGTTGATCAGGATATGCAATGATGTGATCCTGTTTGACAGAAACTTCCCCTCGTCAAAGAACGTAGGAATGAAAGTTTTTCTTAGGCTTTGTTCTTGCCTGATTAGTAAGAGTACACGCAAACTCTGCTATAGCACGCTCATAGGGTGTTGGCTAATTAATCATGTTGACTATTTTGGAATCGGATTACTCCATGACACACCCATACTCATCAATCCTGTATGATTATCTGCTAAAACTATCATTTCCACTTCCTGATATTATTCACAGCCCTATACTTCTGCATTATGTTTTTGTTCTTTTCTACTTTGGAGGGCTAGTGCGAAATATGGCCTGTATACAGACTACATCCTCGTTGGCTGGACATTTTGTTGTTGATATCATCTTTGCCAGCAGAGAAAATCGTTGGTAAGGAAATCTGTGGATATTAGGATTTTACTGATTGATTTTTGATAAAAGCCCAGACAAGACTGTCTTAGTTTGATCCGGCGGACCCAGAACAATGTATAAAACAAGATATTTTTTTGTGAACTTTGTATCATCCTCCGCATTGAGATCCTTTTCTGACAAGTCGGAACTTCAATATGCCTCAGCAAGCGGCCACCAAAATGCCTAACACAAATTATACTCTGGGAAATAGTTGCCTGAAGAAAAAAATTCGACACAATTGCTACAAGTACCTAGCTATCCATGTACTTGAAC
>ERZ1740059.1604-NODE-1604-length-11348-cov-10.195608_pt1 | contig 11348 bp, 4 predicted proteins | sample MGYA00581744_ERZ1740059 | MGnify/ENA primary metagenome ERZ1740059 (study PRJEB43018, sample SAMN04849738) | marine metagenome | isolation source: floating plastic debris | place: Pacific Ocean | collected 2008-08-28 | study: EMG produced TPA metagenomics... | reverse complement strand
TGGTTGAATTAATGAATCTCCACCATTGGTTGGTAGCCTTTCCACCCCCTTTCAGGACCAACCAGGGGCCATTCTTCTAGAAATCAGCCAAAGGGTGGGCGTAATTCCCTCAACGTTACATTTTGACACGCTTTTCTGACATTTTTTCTCAGTTTATACTCAAAAAGAGTCCAGAAGCCTCTTCAAAGGACTTAAACTGCTGTATTTTGTACAAAACTCCGCTCAACTCGTTGCGTTAGACTGGTTTAGAGACATAAAATAACAAAAAATTCCAGTTGTTCAGGTCAAAGGGTGGTCTCGCGACCACTGCGACCACTAGCTAGAATGGCCCCTGCAAGCAACAATGTAATGTACACTTTTTTATGAAAACTATATTCATTGATGTAAATATTTGGCTATGCCATGCTGTTTCCCACCTTTAATGTTGTTTTGACTGAAGAAGGCTAAGTGAATAGAGGGAGGTATTGGGATCTTGTCTGATTTATTAACATACCTGTCTGATATATATATATATATATATATATTGGTCCATTAGCTAAAAGTCTGATGGTCTCCCCCGGGGCTGGGTGGTGGTAGGCTGACTCCCAGACCATCCAGGACAGACAGAGTCGTCATGCTAGGGCTGTGACCCTACTATCAGTCTAGTATGTAAGTACAATATTAGTTACTTTACACCGACATACTGTATATTTTACGCTGTGTGTTGCTTACTGTAGTCTTGGCCCAGTCAATTAGTGAAAGGACTTCTAACTATGCAATCACAGCAAATTACAGTACCACCACGTAATGGGGCTACTGCAACTGCAATAGAAGTGATTTTGGATGTATTTTCATGCCACCATCATCTATTTACACTTTTCTCTTTTGAGAAGAGAGGAGTGAATGAATACTGAGGAATGGCAATAAACCCCAGCCAAAGTTACTTCATTTGCATTTGAAGCAGACCCATGGTCCAGTTAAAACATAGGAGTGAACCTCCTAGGTCAAACAATACTGCGGCCCTACTGTGCCATCATCAACCATGCATACTTAAATCCTAGTCTCGTTAACCAGGCCCAAAGCGTGGTAGTTGGTGTTTTGAGCAAACCAGGTTGCTATCATTCTTATCAGCCTTTTTGCAATCAGACTAGGAAATCTTGAGGAAGTTTAAGGTTGCTGTCTTGGAGATTTGTCTCTTGGCCACTCCTTGAGTCTTAGACCAAAGTATGCAGTGCCATGTGGTTTGTTATTGTGCAACTACCCTACATGGAAATACATGTATACGCTTAAGTTAATTTAGAGACCTGGCTCAGATTGCTCAAATTTACGGAATTAAATACTAGTGTAAGAGAAAGTTGGTTTTTGAATTTCAATTGCATGTACATGCATATAAGCTATCTTTGAGAGATTTCTCAAAATAAAATAATAAGCGGGATTTAAATTTTGCGAATTTACCATTAGCGAAAGAGCGAAATTTAAATTTCAATTTAAGTTTTCTTCCTGTAGCGTATGCTATCCTAAATATCAAAAATCTTAATTATCCTGCACTACTCCTCATACAAAAATCAGCTTGATAAAATAACGACCAACCCAAATCAAATTAAGTGGCGTGGCTCAACACAATCACATTCACATGTTGTACTAATAAAGAAATGAACACCAATGATTTCGTCCCCATTATCATTTTGTCATTCGTCCCCATAAGAGCATGATTCTAGACCTCAACCCCAAGACCCAAAACCCGCTAGACCTGAACCTAAGCCAAAGACACTAACCCCAGTACCAAAAAGCCCGTACCCCAAAACCCCAAACACAATAATTAACCCAAAACTCCTGGAGCGAAACAAAATGGGATGTATTTCCAAGAAAAAGCCTTGTTTCCTTCATTTTGTCTGCTTAAGGTTATTGACAGGTGCTAAGGCATGTGTAAACATTGCTGTAAACTTGCTATCCATTTTCCCAAAACATTGCCATGCAAATACTATACATCTGGAAACAAAGACGACAACTTTTTTATTCACATACCAAAAAAGGCCAAGTGACGAAATCTGGAAAAGCAGGCAGAAGCAAAAAGTAGGCCTAGACTGCGTAAGACTGCAAGAATGATTATATAACGTTGTGTGGCAAAATATAAGGATCCCATCAAGTTGACACATTCCCAAAATGTTTATGTCGACTCGCTTTGCCAGTTAGGGCTGTATTTTTTATATTCGCTGTTGGTATGCCTGGCGTGACATGAAATACAATCTTCAACTTCATTCAATTGTGAGTTGTCTCCTTTTGCTGAGATCTCAAGACGGCTGATCATGTGATTTTTAGTGCCCGACTTTTGGTTGGTTGTACGTTTCTCAGTGCTTTCAAACTGCATGGTTGCTTCTTTGCATGATGTGAAAGATATACTTTCATGTATGGCTGCTCAACATCCATATATATTTGTCATTTGGGGTTTGGAGGTTTATTTTACAGACATGTAAGCTGTCACCACACACCTGCATTGATTGTGTTAAGATGATAATATTGTTCCCTCTTGGTAGTGGAGGATAGAATGAATTTATGTATGTACAGGTATTTTGACAGATGAATCATAGCCATCAGCTATGTACACATGCTTGATATTGCATTGCTGATTTGAATAGAGGATGTCTATTCCGTATGAAGGAACTACAACTCACAACTCTCACAGTTATTAACAGAAACCAAGATTTCAGCCTTGGTCATTTTTTATTCCTCAGTATGTTGCATTCTTTCTAGTATTCACAATTTTCTTTACTTTTTCAATGTTGAAAGCATAAACTTCGAGACAAACACTGTGAAAATAAAAACCAGAGAGGTGGCAATAAAATATCAGTAAAGGGTTTCTAAATTTTCATGTGCTGCTTTTCAGTAGCCCTATTTAGAAAACTCACCCAGCAAGCAATAATTATAAATGTGTCTTTCTGTAATTTGATTGCTGGGGGCCCAGTTCAGATCTCACAAGGTATGTCCGTGGCAACCCATACTGCAAAGAGTTAAATCCTTATATACAGATTAATGTTTCATTGCAAATGGTAGCTTATTGCATTTTGGAAGGAGAAGACAACTTCAGCAGATGAACGAAAGTGCCAATGAGATATTTGTCGCATCGATTACACACAATCAAACTCCATTATTTCTTTCAGTACATATTTTTTGCACTATGCATGGCTAAAAAAACTCTATGCCATTTGGTGAACTGCATGAATACCTCTCAACTTCATATGTGGCACAAGTTTTCTAAGCTGGTGTGATTGCATTTGCATATACATACCTACCACTTTATAGGTTATACGGATCCTCCTCATCCCACCAGTTGCACTTGAATCTATGAATATTGTTTGCGACTCCAAAGATTCAATGCTCTGGTACGTATGGCATTGACAAGACAACAATTATTTCTTCAAATTCCGTTGTCGATGACTACAGGAAAACACTGCTGTACCATATAACTAGCTTTCCACTCTATGTGGCACCTGAATATTGTGCATAGCTTGGTTCACTCATTTATCATTCGTCTTTATGTGGCGAAGGAGTGTCAATGAATTGTAAAGCACAGTAGGTTAGAATCCAGAGATCTAATCTGATTCAATCACTGGTGTGGACTGGAAATTCCTTGTGATAAATCATAGTGCTTTTGGATTTGGTGCTCTTTTGTTTGGTGAAAACATTGAAAAGAAGATCTCAAATGGAAGCATTCGGCATAGCTTCAATTATCCATGGCTTTAATTTCAATGATATTTGTGATATTTTCAAAGCCTTTTCATTCTCGAATTCAGGTGTTTGCTTTTCTGCCTAATACAAGACCAGGTGTTGGCTTTGTCAATTTCAGAGAGCAGAAATCCTTCTCAATTCTAGTGTAGTTGCTGCCTGTTCTGATCGATGATTGAGGTTGTATTAATACAGGCTCTTTATACCTTCCTGATGCAAAGCTATGAATGCGTTTGTTTTTTTTTGTTTCTAGATAAGTATTTTGTTAGGAAATTACATGGGCGATTCTGGGGGAGGGTTTCAATGAGAACATCACAAAAAACGATACCAAAAAACAGAGAATACCTCCAGAAGGGTTGTTTGCGAAATTTGCTCCATGACGGTACTTCATAGAATAAAAGCAATGGATTTGGGGGAAATTGCTAGTGATGTGATTGTGAGAATAGGCCTGAAGTTCCTTGCACAACCCCATCTTCTATGGAATTTTAATTTAACAGAGTGATAATTCAATCTCATTATATTTTATGGAAAATGGTACAGAAGAATGCACAATAAACATGTATTTTGGGATTCAAATGAGGCCATGGTCAGCGATGCGGGGGCCCTTTCTGCAAAGCGAGCAAATCATTCAGTGGAAATTTAGAATTTCTCAATTGTAGTTGGTAGGTACAATGGCAGAATTGGGATAGCTGTTGATTGAAATATTTTTCTGGCGTGCGTCAGCCATACCAAAGGATTATTATTTTGATCGGAGATGGAGGATTGTAAGCTTGTTTGGCATATGGCTGGTTTCATGATTGCCATTAGAAGTTAGTGCACTAGCTATGTTCAGATAAAATAGGTATTGGCTGTCTGCAGCATACATACACATATTGTAGCTTTACCAAACTGTATCTGCCCTATCTAAGTTCAGGTGATTGAATCTGTTGCACCTTTAGAATGAAAACATTCCCATCTGTTCATCATGAAGTCTTATGTATTTAGTTTTCGTCAGCCACTGCAAAAAAACAGGAATCGTTTATACTTGGGAGTAACCATCAGATTGTAATAATGTCCCTCATGGATCTTAGTCTATGCACTATTGTAATTTAGGTGTAGTTGCTGCCTGTTCTGATCGATGATTGAAGTTGTCCCTCTTGGATCTTAGTCTATGCACTATTGTAATTTGCTTCATTGTTCTATGCTATTATAATGTACATGCTTGGTGAAAAAGGAAAGAATATTGCAATAAAATGGGACGAGGATCCTACTTCTTTATTTGGTCACAGTTTTCTGTAACACAGCAAAAAAGGAATTAAATGAGTTCTGGCTGTCAAAAATACATTGGCTCCGCTTCTTGGATCATTTTTTTCTAAATTGCAGAAAAAAACCAAATACATATATATATGTGAACCATATTTTATTGGTAGGCAGGAACATAAATAATATTGCACCTCGAGATAATGATTGGCTGGTTGTTCGGGTCAGAGTGTGTGTATAAGGGATTCACGTGGATTATTGTGCGGGCTTTTATCAATGAACTTCATTGCTTTAATCCCACCTCATGATTGTCAAACACAGAGCAGGCGTGTTCGAAGGTATTTTTTGCCCTACCAGTATGTATGCTCGCCATCGAAACGGGTGGATGTGGGATATATATACCTGAAAAATCTGGTAAAATTTTTAGCCATAGATTTATTCAACAGTCAAAGCAGAGATTGTGAGCATGCTGAGCCCAAATCAACATCTTATTTTTGTGCCCGCGGCATTTTTCACCTGCATGAATCAACACTAGGTACCGTCTTTTATGATAGAGATTTTGTCACTTGTCGGGATCAAATCAGACCCTACACATCTTATTTTCCAGACTTACTCTACTTGAATCCTACCTGAATCGTCACACTTGGACCCACACTTGTGTTATATCTGCGTCAGATTCCTAAGGTGTCAGATTTTTTATGTCGGATCATCATAATTGTGTTAGTAGTTGTTAGGTGCCCTCGTACAGAGTTGATACTATGTCGGATTCTGTAACGGTGTTTTAAAGTAGCATTGTTGTAAGTCAAGGATTAACCTGACCCAGATATGTTATTGCGCTGATGGTAAGGTCAGCCTAAATCACAAAACCTTGCCCCTGTCAATGCCAGAGCTGTTAGGTTGACATCATCTGTCAAGCTGAATTGATAATGGTTGCATGTTCAGTCCAAATCATGTTCGCTGAAAACATTGGAATGAGGTATAATAAATCCCATTAGATGACTGCAGTTTTGGCTTTACCATCTGGTGCTAATACCACATCTTCTCAGTGTGTATAGTATAGTGTATGTCTACTTTGAATGAAAATTGATTTCATTAGACTCTCTGGCTGGTGAAATTAGCACTGCTGAGATTGGGAAGCTTATGAAAACTGGCATTTTACCAAAGGGCACCTGATTTAATGAAACACAGAACTTGAGAGGTCCCATAAAAAGAAATCTTAATAGGTCGACTGATTCTCAAATGACGTTGAATGTTATAGATGTGAAGTAGCTGCAATTCCTTTGGTATGTCGCCTAATATGCCATCGTCAAGTTTTAAAGGTGTACTCGGTGTTACAAAACAGATGTTAGTGCAGCTCATAAAAAATAAGTCTGCTGCTAATACAGTGCAATTTTTGTATTCTGAGAAAGAAACCTGGCCTATGTTGGTAATTAATACCTGGTTGTGCAAAGCTGTTTCATGCTGCACTCTGCCTCATGTAAAGTGTAACCTAACATCTCTGGGTATAATTAGATTATATGCATGGTTAAATGATAGGATCTCAAGCGGTCAAAATTCCGATAAAATCCTTGCTGGCATAGGGTAAAACGAAGAAACTTCGAGGAAGTCTGCAGCAAGTTTACTGATTTTTTGTGTCAAATTATACTTCAAATACTACTACTGTAATGCATATTGCATGCTGAGCTTAACGTGTGTAACATCTTCCCGAATTTTTATCATTTTTTTCCTTTTCAATGGAAAGACTTTTCTTGCCTGCAGAGTTCGGTATCTTCGCAGGTGACCATTGATTTTTTGAGGAGAGTTGTCATGTTTGTAAAAATATAAGAGGGGTTACTCTGGTGTGCTTGGTACTACTTCAAGGAAACAATCCTTATCTTCATCTTAGAGAATTGCTGGCTGCAATTATAATTAATTGTGTCATCAAAGGTCTATAATATTCACCAATATTGAAAACATTCTCAACATGTCCGATACTGTTGTATGAATCACATACTGGTGCTTGTTTTTATCACCATCAGCTTGAAAGGTTGCTCTCTTACATGATAATTTCTCCGAATGCGTCAATGGATTAAGTGGTATGCTTTCCTTTTGTTGGCAGCTAATGAAAGAAAAATGTTGCTGAATCCTAAGTGGATAGGCATTGATGGTGAAGCGAAATGGCAGTGTAAATTTGGTTAACCTAGTTTATTCCTCATCTCAACATCGTTGCTCATTGAGGTTGATTGGCTCCTCATCTGAGGTATATTTATTTGAACTCCCTTGTTATTGGCCAAGTGCATCTATTGGCCAAAATTGTTCACTTATAGAAACCACAATAGAATCTGTAAGTAAATTGCTATAAGCCTTCTCTGTTGATGCAGGGACCACTTTCTTTTATTGATTCTGTTTAGGAGGCGTGTTTATCGAATAATAAACTATTTCACCGCCTGTGGTGTACAGCTGTCTCTAAATTTGATAAGAGGGGCTGCAGATTTTGTGCATCCATGGGAACTGACTGGTAGTGGTGAGCAAAGATTTACCACATTAAGAAACTTTGGTAATCGCTGCCAGGTTTTACATCCAGAAGAGGATCGCGCGGAGCATGACAGGTTTGTCAGCTTAGATTATCAATGCTGCCATTTTGTCTATGGGTTATGTGTTCAAGAAATTATAATTTAATGTCTTGACCGTTGATGAAGGTTCCTGTACAAATCTTAGTTTTTTGTTTGATTTCATATGTTTCCATGGCAACTAGTATATGAAGGTAAGGCGTGTTTATTTCAGCGCATGGTGCTGGTAGCGAAAACCAAGGTCTGGCAGTGACAGCCAGGTGTTGCCATTATAACGGTAATTGTCGCTAGCAAAACGATGCTGGCTAGAAACTGTTTAGTATCAATTTAACTACAATTAGATTTTACCATGCTTTTACAGCCTCATTGATGGTAATGGGCTCGGATTTTAAATACCTGTTTCAGGGTGCAAAGCTTGCTGATAATCGCCAGTCATTGTTATCATCTGCCAATTTATGACCCACTTGGCTGGTTATGGCGGAAAATTGTCAGTATATCTGTGAAGTGGTTGCAGTCCCTGTTGCTCGTGGTGAATATTAGCATACAATAATACTGCTCAACCCGGAGCTTTTGTTTCAATGGTCTAACTTATCTGCAATCTGACTTTCGATATGAAAAACACTCTCATCATGTTCTAGACTCAGGGGAATGTGGGTGTATGTTTGCTGTACAATGGTGAGGATTCTGCTTCACAAAGTACTATGTGTTTTGAAGCTTTGATTAACATAGCAATGTTTTATAGAAAGGATAGGAAGCTTTCGGCATGAACGTTGGCATTCATTTGGTTCTTTATTAATTCATCAGAACAAAAGAAATTTCATTACCTTGCGTTATTGTTTGCCTGGTGCATTTGGGATCTATTTTCATGACATTCAGTTTAGACAGCCAAGGATTATTAGAACGCCACTCACATTACCCAGCCAATTATCTACCGCTTCAAAAAAATGCCTGAACCCTTAATTAGACCACTATCCTAGCCTCTAAGGCTCAAAACAGATAATCAACATCATCTTTGTGCCAATGAAGTAGATGGAAAATGGGCGGATTGACCCAGGAAATCAATAGCATGTCGCTGAGTTATCATAAGTGGTAAAATCCTTCACAGACTGGCAGCATCGCCATCAGTGAAATTCTAGCAGCAGCGGCAACCCGAGGAGAACCTGATGATTATCATTAGATCAGCGGTGATATCTACTGAACCTATTTATCTCTTGCTATATTGTGTCCGCTGGGAGAAAGAATTCTGAATTGCGCTGTAATTATCCATTTTCTGGTGATTATTATATCCTAGATATCTGAGTACAGGATGATGATTGTTCATACCATGTGGTAAGTTTGTTCAGCACTTCATAGATGATGAAACACTGGGGAGGAAGTTGGCTACACAGGCGATGCTGCCAACATGGCTGAGGCCGTGTTGTCGTATTATTGATCGCCAAGATTTTCCATGTAATTCTAGCCAGAATTCTTAATTGGGTTTTGTGCCGTGGTGTCAGCAGATTACCATACAGGGGCTGTTGTTTTCCATGTCTGGCTGGGACCCCAAGTTTTTAAAACACACATGCTATTTGCCATGAGCCCCAGCTTTTTTCTTGTGTTCTTTTCCTATTTTTTGTTAGCGTATCGTGAGGCAAATTGTACCAACTCAGATAAGCTGCAAAATTTTGCTCCAAGGTTGCATGTCACGTTCTTTTGCTTCAATAAAGACAAGTTTACATTAATGTTTTTACAAAACGGACCATCCATTGACAGTTGTCCCGTAGTCCAGAAATACACTGTAGTTAGGCTTAGTCCTTGGCTATTTCTAGTTAGCAAAGGCGGTCATCCAGCTGGTTAAGTTGAAGGTTTGTTTGTGTGAAGACTTGCTGCTGGACAGAACCAACAGACCGACAGAATTAAACCAGTGACTGCAGCATAAGATTTGATTTATTCTTATGTTCTTTTAGAGTTGATATGGTGTGCCATATGCTGAAATCTTTATGGATGTATTTATTTAGCGGTAGCCTTGGTGGTATACATTATTTCTTGGCAGAGGATGTCACTTGTAAGGAATACTAGTCAGTTATATTGAACACACATTTTGCCTTGTTTTTCTATTTAACTGGCTTGTCATCTGGTGTAATTTTATGATGAAAAAAACCGTGTTGGAAAATAGGACAATCAGATCTGGTGTGTATGGAGTATGACTCTGTCTTATCACGGTTTGATGATTTGAAAAGGATATCGTGTCACTTGAGTCATCAGAAAGGGACTAATTGTGTTTACGAGCTTGTTATAAAGTACTAAGGGCTTATATTGATGTCTTCTTACATCTGCAGCACATGGTTTGATTGATCTATGCCCTAACCTTACCAATGTTTTCGTCATGTACTCCACATTACTGGTAATGGTTTCAAGTCTTCACTATTAATACATAATCAATATGGTTATACCAAAGAATTAGGGCGTACATCTGTGTCTGTGTGCTTCTTTCAGTGGTGATCGCTCAGATTCTGGTAATTATCTAACAGGATCTGGGTCATTCCAAGTACCAGTTTCGCCGTAATATTTAGATCGAAATTCCATCACACCAAGGATAACAAGTTGGAGAATTTTTTCTTCTGTGATAGTTGTCTCGCTGATAAACTGCTTGCCTTTAGTATGAAACGCGATATTCTGCAATCTTGGTTTTATTAAAAAACAACATTGCACCAAATTTGAGCGTGCATGGTTTTTCAGTGTGGTGTTAATTGTCTGCGCCGTTTTATTGCACTCTTAATTTGCTCATGGGGTTTTGTTTGGTTTATTTACTCTGCAGCTGTGATTCAAATCTTTCAGCGCTGAGCGTAAGGTTTTCTTTCCTTTGTCTACACCACCGTTTCAATGGTCCTGCCACAGGCTTATTAACCAAGCTATAGAATTACTTATTAGGTTTGGCTAAATCAACCAATTTAAATTGAGTTTGGTAAACAATGCTAGCTGAGCTTAACTTTTAGTGGTTTGGTGTTTGGTGTGACTTGAATAGGATAGGCATCTGGTGGAAATGTATGGTTAGTGAGATTGTTCATGAGTACCAAGGGAGTCCTGTTAATTAGCTGTAATGGCATGAAATGTAATCTGTTGTCATGATCCTGGAGTCCCGCAATTAGAAGATTGCTAGAGTTTTTGAGACAGACACTGAACTCGAAGTGCTGACAATTTTAGTCTGGGCCATGGCGTAAGGTACAATTCCTATCATGACATAGACGGATCGCTGTGTATATAACGTAATTAGTTGCTTACCAGCTGGTCACCTTGATTCAGGATTGCCAAACATTAAAAAACATGTCTTTAGCATCTGGATTCGATTTAGGTGTAATTATTAGTGGCTGGTTGCTGCTTGTGAGAAATTATGATGCCGTATCATTTCACCATGAGCGAGATCAGCAGACCATAGACTACACAAAAATCTTTGTGTAAATCATTTCTTTGATTTGATTGAAGTGGATTATGTTACAATTGTGTGAACTATTGGTTGACATCTGGAGATAACAAACTGCAGTATTAAGTTCACAGAGTTGATGATTTTGTATATAATTGCAAGAGTGTATACCAAATACCAAACACCAAGTATGCAGCTGTTACTGGGCTGCCTCATTTGCATACCATGCCAAGAATATATCCTGAACGACTGAACCTAGGTTTCTGCTAATTGGTCAATAACAATGCCAGGCAGCCTGGCACCAATCAACCCAGCAGAGGCATGATAGGGTTAGAGAGGTTGTAATTAGGGCAGTTTGATTCTGTAGACTGCGCAATGCTGCCTGTTCTCAACACATCAGCTTGTTTGCTGCCGGAACCTCAGCTCAGCATTAGTGGTAGGCATCAATCAAAAATTAT
>ERZ1740059.1603-NODE-1603-length-11349-cov-8.918806_pt1 | contig 11349 bp, 10 predicted proteins | sample MGYA00581744_ERZ1740059 | MGnify/ENA primary metagenome ERZ1740059 (study PRJEB43018, sample SAMN04849738) | marine metagenome | isolation source: floating plastic debris | place: Pacific Ocean | collected 2008-08-28 | study: EMG produced TPA metagenomics... | reverse complement strand
TTTCCTAATGCATCTGCGGCACTCCTACGAACATAGGAATCTTGATCATTTAAAGCATTAATAAGAGGCTCAACTGCACAATCTGAACCAGTAATGCCTAATAATTCAGTTTCTAGTAACTTAGATAATTTTTGATTTAAAAATTCTTTATTTAAAATAAGATTTACTGTCAGTTGCTGAAACTCCGATTTCACCTCTCCTGCTAACCGCGCACCCAATATCAAATCCACATCTAATGCTGACTGCACTAACTGCTCTGCTTGTGTTTTATTTTCAACTAATGCCAGCATTACCGCTAAAGGTTCAGTCCATTTCAACAAGTTTAAATAATCGTGTTTTAATTCCTCATCACTCAAATTCGGTAACAACCGCAGTAAATATTCAGCCGCATAATATTCTTGTAATAACTGGTGGCGAAACTCGATTTGGTTACCACTCCCCACCTGAATTAAATGATGCTTGAGTAAGTCTTCTAACCAACACTTTGCATTATCGCGGGGTTTATCTAATTTCTCAGCATCAAGATATTGAGTAAAAATCTCTTCTACTTCCCACTTGGGAATCGCAACGCGAAATTCCGTTACAGGTTTCCCCTGCATCATTTTAAACGCCAGATGTTCCAGTAAAGACTTCCACCAACGTCTCGATTCTGTTGCAACATCTCCTCGCCAGTTGCTTTCATAACTTTGGGTAAAAAAACGAAATACCATCCCCAAATTTGGCGGAATATTCCCCGTTTGCTGAAATAACCCGCATAACATCCACAGCAACAACGGCGTTTTACCAAACTCCTGCAATCTATCCTTCAAACATTGCAACAATTCCTCACCCTGCTGCGGTAGATACCTCATAACAAAATCGCGCATCTGATTTTCATTTAGGGGTTGCATTTCCAACTTTTTCTCAATTCCCAAATCACCACCGACACTTAAATCCCTCGTGGTGAAAATCATTGGTGTCTGTGAAAAATCTTTACGAAATGCTACAACTTGTCGCCGCGCTTCTTCTGATGGAAGTTCGTTTACACCGTCAATGAGCAGCAAAAATCTACCTTGACGCAGTAGATTCTTTAAAGTTAATTCATCAAAGTTTAGACTTGCATCGTGCTGTAGTAAAAATGCTTCGATGCGTTCAAAAATTGAACTTTGCCAATAGCGTAATTCTACAAGTACAGGAACACTCCACCCCTCCCCCGTTTTATCTAAAGCCAAAACTCCCCTCTCCGTTGACGGGGAGGGGCTGGGGGTGGGGTGATTTGCTTCTTCAAACAATAACCGTTTTAAAGCCGTCGATTTACCCGAGCCTGGCTTACCCACCAACAACACATGATTTTTAGCGTATTTACGAATACCTGATAATACAGGTAAACGTTCTTGTTTTGACTCTACGCTTTGCACCATCAAACCAAAATCAAAAGGCGATGAAAACTGTTTTTGCCTTTTTTTATCTTCCGCATCTGTCAAAGTGTAGAGATTCCACCAGCATTTGTAATTTTCATCTTCGCTGATTGATTTGAGATAGGTTTCAAACTGTAGATGATTAGTTATTGTCACTTGCAGATGCGATTGCTTGAACTTCTCATTTTTATTTTTCCACTATAAATATAGCGGTTTTCACTTGTATAGAATATTTGACCTCACCCCGCCCTCCGGGCACCCCTCTCCTTACTAAGGAGAGGGGATGGGGGTGAGGTTTTGAGTGTATTGGAGAAAAGTTGTAATACGATCGCAATATTCAGTTGGTGCCGTACACTCACCGTCTTATTACTAGGATGAGAATCAGTCAGTGTACAAGCACCCTAATATACCTTTTGACTAAGTTCTAACTATTCAGGACTTACGCAATTGTCACAAGATCCTGGTTGGTGCGTGACACGAAAACCTTATTATTGTGTTAAAAACGAAGCATAATGTCACAGCACCCTACAAAGAAAATGTGCCAGTTGCGTAAGTTCTAACTATTATTAAGTTTCTCTTCAAAGACGTTTGCAACATGTTCCAAACTAAACTGACGCAAGTCAATATAACCAGTTGTTTTATTTATTCCGGGAATCTCAGTATCATCAACTCTTAATGGAAGAATATATACTGAATTTTCTGCAAAAGCTCTTGCTTGCATCTGCTTTAGTTCATGGTTAGTCCATACCTTTTGACTATAAGCTTCGGATAAAAATACTATGCAATACCTAGCTTTATCTCTGAAAATTGATTGAAAATGTTGATAAAGGTCTTTTCCCCAAAGATTTGCTTGCTCATATTCATCGTAAAAGACTTTTAAACCTTTTTTTGTTAGTATTTCAGCAAGTTTTCCCGCACTAACACGGTCTTCACTTGCAAAAGAAATTGCCACATGATAGTCAAAGTTACTTGGAATTGCCTCTTCTGTAATAATATCTGTTTGAGATTTTTCAGGGACTTCAATTGTTGGGGAATTATTCGTTTCCCTGACTCCGAAAAAGTTAAAAAGTCTTGGTACTAAATCGGAGTCATTTTGTTCTAAATAATCAATTAGTTGTGGTATTTTTTCTCTTGTGACTAAGTGCTCTGCTAAATCATTTGCTTTATTTATTCCTTGACCGGCCAAAGCATAATATCTAATATTTAAATCCTGACAAAGATTCTTGAGTTTATCCTCATCATAAAAATACTCTTGTAACCATTGACGTAATTTTCCAGGATTTTGATTAATTTTTGTGATTAAATTGTTTTGTATATCCATTTTTCAAATATTTCTATACTAAGAAATAATGTTACTCAATACTTACGTAAGTGTGACGCACTAACAGGATTGCTTGTGGCGATCGCCTAAGTCCGTCCTGATTTAATTTAAGATATTAATACCAGAGTTCCTGTTATACCTCTCGCACCTGCCCATCAGAAAGGTCATCATGGCGAAATCAAAGAAAACTGCCAATCCGAAGAAGTTATCTCACCCGAAATATTATCTCAACCGAGAGTTAAGCTGGCTAGAATTTAATAATAGGGTATTGCATGAAGCAATGGATCCCCGAACGCCCCTATTAGAACGTCTCAAATTTTTGGCAATTTTCTGTAATAATCTTGATGAATTCTTCATGGTGCGAGTTGCAGGCTTAAGACAACAAGTCGAAGCTAAAGTTAGCAGCACAAGTTTCGATGGCCGCACTCCGCAACAACAATTAGAAGAAATAAGCTTTTTTTTACGCCCTTTAGTAGTTCAACAGCACCAGCATTTTGAAAAGAAACTACGCCCTGAGTTAACATCTCACGGTATTCATATTCTTGATTACATCGATTTAACCCAGAAACAGCGCAAACATTTAGACAATTGCTTTAAGGAACAAGTTTTTCCGGTTATTACCCCACTTGCTGTAGATCCTTCCCATCCTTTTCCCTATATTTCTAATCTCAGCTTGAATTTAGCAGTTGTAGTCAAAAATCCCGAAACAGAAGAAGAGTTTTTTGCCAGAATCAAAGTTCCGAAAGTGCTACCGCGATTTTTAGCTTTACCACCAGAGTTAGGAGTTGAACAAAATGGTAAATCTTCAATTTGGACTGGCGTACCCATCGAACAAGCCATCGCTCATAACTTAGAGTCTTTATTCCCAGGAATGAATATCCAGGAATATTACACTTTCCGCATTACTCGCGATGCTGACTTGGCTTTGGAAGAAGATGAAGCAGATGATTTGTTATTAGCAATCGAACAAGAACTGCGAAAACGACGCGCTGGAGGAAATCCAGTTAGAATCGAACTGCAATCCACAACACCAAGTGAAGTCCGCTCAAGGCTTTTGGAAGTTCTGTATTTATCAGAAAATGATGTATACGAAATAGATGGCCTTGTGGGATTAGGTGACTTAATGTACTTTTTGTCACTACCAGTTCCCGAACTAAAAGATCCACCCTGGAAACCTGTAGTACCTCCTAGTCTGCAACGGATAAAAGAGTCAACTGTCGATGGAAATATGCAGCCTATAGAGGAAGGAAAAGATTTTTTCAGCGCGATGGCAGAAGGGGATTTGTTCGTACACCATCCTTATGAATCTTTTTCATCATCAGTAGTACGCTTTATTACCCATTCTGCTCACGATCCAGATGTATTGGCAATTAAAATGACTCTTTATCGGACTTCTGGGGATTCGCCAATCATAAATGCTTTGATAAGTGCTGCTGAAAACGGTAAGCAGGTGTCCGTACTTGTGGAACTAAAAGCACGCTTTGATGAAGAGAACAATATTTACTGGGCTAGGCGTTTAGAAAGTGTAGGCGTTCATGTGGTATACGGACTTGTAGGTCTAAAAACTCACAGCAAAATTGTTATGGTTGTACGTCGGGAACAAGAGCACATCCGCCGTTACGTGCATATTGGCACCGGAAACTATAACCCGAAAACAGCAAGAATTTATACAGATGTGGGATTATTCAGTTGTCGAGAAGAATTGGGGGCTGATGTTACCGATGTATTCAATTTTTTGACTGGCTATTCTCGGCAAAAAGCTTACAGACAATTGTTAGTCGCACCGGTGAATATGCGAGAACGTTTTATGATGCTGATTAATCGGGAAAAAGAAAACGTTCAAAACGGTCATTCTGGGCGCATCGTAGCTAAAATGAACTCCTTAGTAGATCCTCAAATAATTGAAGCCTTATACGAAGCTTCTCGTGGGGGAGTACAAATTGACCTAATTGTACGAGGAATTTGCTGTTTGCGTCCAGGACTCAAAGAAGTAAGTGAAAATATTCGTGTAATTAGTATAGTCGGCCGCTTCTTGGAACACTCTCGAATTTTTTACTTCTACAATAACGGGGAGGAGGAGATTTTCATTGGCAGTGCAGACTGGATGCCCCGTAATTTAGATCGGAGGTTAGAAGTGATAACCCCGATACAAGACAGTGATATTTCTAAAGATATACAAGAGATATTAGGAATTATGCTTGCTGATAACCGTCAAGCTTGGGAACTACAGCCAGACGGTAGTTATATCCAGAGGAAACCCCACGAAGATTCTCCGGAAGCTGGATCGCAAAAAACATTAATGCAAATTGCTGCAAATAAAAGTACAAATATCTCAAATTTGATCGGCTCTAAAAGGAATTCTTTGTATCTTGTTGACTTGACTTAACTTAATGTTTATATACTTTTTATAGTTTTTGGGCAGAATGAGTGAGAATTGTCATTCATGCATAGCACTTATTCAACCATAGGATAGAGTTAGTTGCCCTACCTTATCCCATAAACTATAAAGGTTAATGTACGTTCTTTTGTTTTATATAGATGTTAATGTTGTCCTGTGAGCCTTCTACCTTAAGGGTTCTTGTAGTTGACGACCACGAGCTGACTCGTTTAAGCCTCCAACTAGCTTTTTCTTCTCAGGAAAATATTCAAGTAGTTGGTACGGCTAGTAACGGTAAAGAAGCTGTAGATATGGTCAAAAGCTGCTATCCCGATGTGATTGTGCTAGATTTACAAATGCCAGTAATGGATGGTTGGAGTGCTTCGTGCAAGATTAAAGATATATCTCCTAGAACTCAAATAATTGCTTATTCTTCTGTAGATGAAAACTATTTTCAGGATACAAGAGCAACTAGCAGGGTAGATGCTTTCTGTCGGAAAGATGCACCTACTAACGAATTAGTTGGTTTGATTAAAAAGTTAGGAGAATGTGGCAATGAACCTTAGTTTATATAACCCGATGTCTGTTAATTAAGCTTTAAGTAAATGAAAGTTCAAATCAGCATCAAAGAAGCGTCAAGGGTTCCCATAGAAATTTTTTCTTATAAAAAAAATTCTATGGGAACACGTCAGTAAAAAGCCTCGGAGGGCTTGATACTGACGCATACCGGTTTTATATTTAAGTTTTTCGATTTTAAATTAAATTGTTGATTTTCATTTACGGGAAGGTTCGCTTGTATTCATCAAGCAATTCATCCATTTCTTCTAAAGCCTGATTTACATCGATTCTCAGAGTTCCTAAGTTTGGCTGTTGCAACAAATTAAGCAGATATTCGCGTTTGCTTTCAACCGCTTCGATTCTTTCTTTTACAGTCTGTATATCCATTGTTTGTAACAAAGTGTAACTAATAATACTTATAACTTAATAGCGTCTCGAAATTTCGGAAAACCTTTATTAAGCTCTATGGTGTAAGTTTTGCATAATTCGGGTGTAAATTTCCGCTTGAGACAAGATACCCAATAATCAATTTACCCGTAAGGTTTTTTCAGAATTGAAGTCAAGATAAGTTGCTATAGATATCTTTATTATCTTACTTCCAAAAAAGATATTTTTGACAAATCTCGGAACAAACCATCGAAAACCCGATCGATCGCCTCAATACTCAGGCATCTAAAACTTCGGATCGATTTGATTTTTTTCAAACTATTACCTATTGTCGGCGATAATAAAGCAATTGTTACAGTCAAATTTTAAATACGCTCGTACAGTATGCTAGGTAAATTTTCTTTGGGAACTCTGGGGTTAACAGTCGGTGGAATTTTAACCATAATCGGCTTTGTAGCTTATGCTGCCGATAATGCTACGCTTAATCTTGTGGGCTTTTTTTACGGTATCCCCGTGCTGCTCGGAGGGCTGGCACTTAAAGCAAACGAACTAAAACCCGTACCATTTATTCCCGCTACATCAGAATCTGTTTTATCCCTGCGAAAGCAACAAGCAACCGAGACTCAAAATCAAGTTCGTCAAGATATCACTCGATATCGCTATGGTTTAGATGCTCACTTAGATAAAGCTTTAACTCATCTTGGTTTGGAACAACCTGGAGAAGATTTTCCGGAGGTTATAGCATTGCGGGAAATGGAAATTGATGGCAATTATGCTTTAATTTTAGATTTTGATTCACCACAAGCACCCCTAGATGCTTGGCAGGAAAAACAGCAAAAAATGACTGGTTTTTTCGGTCCTGGGGTAGATGTCAAAATCACTCAACCAGAGGATGAGAAAATTGAGTTAGCGTTGATTGCGACTCCAAAAACAGAAAATAGCTAATCAAACAGAAGTTACTTTTCAAGACGCACTGCATACCATTGTAAATATTGTCCCGGAGCAATATCCAATTCACAGCTAGTGTCAAGCAAGTATTGTGCTTGAGCTTGGAGGGAATCAATTTTTTTTAAATCGTGGGGTAATTCTTCTTCTTCGAGTTGTTGCAAAGTCTGTTTCAGCTTTTCCAACAACTCTGAGGAAGTAAGAAATGTTTCTGGTTGGTTAGTTTCCAAGACGACATAATCATCTTGTTGATACATTAATGAATCTGGCATTGTGGCTCTAATTTATATCAAAAATTAACAAAATTTTCTTCTTAAGCTATCCATTGATTATATACAAAAGTCCGAGTCTTTCTGAATTCGGGATATGCAATGGTTATTAATTCTATTTTACTTTTATTTCTGAGGATGAAAGATATTAAATCATCTATTTGTATTAGTTATGTTAATTACAATATCTTTCAATATTAAGAAAATCACTAAAAGAAATAATAAAAATTGCTGAAACTGTAAAACTGGGTCTAATCGCCAGCCTTGAAAAAGTAAAATGAAACCTGACAATACTAGAAAAGCTGGTAAAACAAATAATTGAATAATATAAAATGTTTTAACCGAGCTACTAAGCCTGTTCCCCATTCGTATTAATTGAAAAATTACGAATATCAAGTAAAATAAACCGAAGATTATCTGAAGTAATCCCAGTAAAGAAGCAATATTTGTACCGATATTCACTTGCGCTAAATGAAACATTTGTCAACACTTTTTATTGGTTTAAAGTCGGTGAACCAAAAGAAATGTAAAATACACGCTTCTAGAAAAAAATCAACTGTTAAAAGCATATCTTAATAATAGGTTTACCGTCTAAAAATGAACCGATTCAAATAGTTTAGAATCATGCCTCCTACTTTTTTTTGATATTTTTGAGAGGATAACCGCGTTGCGGTGGTTGTGATTCTGGATAAAGCTGCTGTCTACCGTTACGAATAATCTGTAATGATTCGGTAAGCTCTTGTTCGATATTTTCCAAAACATTGTCAGCGTATTCATCTGCACCTTGGGCAATTTGTTCGGCTTGCTCCATGGCTTGACGACGCATTTCCTCGATTTCTTGCTGACAAGCACGCCGCTTACGCTCGATTTCATCAAGAGTTTCTTGCATCATTTGTTCGCACTCTTGCTGTACTTGTCGGCGTAATTGTTCGGCTTGTTGTTCGGCTTGTCTAATGATATCGCTTTCGTTGAGCACTTGCGCTCTTTTCGCTTGTGCTACTTCTACCATTTGCTGTCCATAAGCTTCCGCTTCTAAAAGAATTTCTTCCTTTTGTTGAATAATTAATACAGCTTCTTGGAAAGCCTCGGGTAAAGATAAGCGGATAAAATCAAGCTGTTCGAGTAACTTTTCTTCATCTACCAGCGTGCGTCGCGTCAAAGGGATGCGAAAACTGGTGAGAAGTATCTCTTCTAAACGGTTTAACTCCTGTTGAATGTCTACGCTTCCCGATTGTTGGGGAGGCTTTTGAGAGGGGGGGCTACTTCCGTTTTGATTGGGTTCGATACCGTTTGGTTGTGGGTGAAGCATTTATATGTATCCAGAGCAACGTGAGGGGGAACAAGATGATCGATAGAACCACCAAACCTTGCAATCTCTTTTACCACACTACTACTTAAAAAACTATACTCATTTGAGGTTGCTAAAAAAACAGTTTCTATTTCGGTGGAAAGAGTTTTATTGGTGTGTGCCATTTGCAGTTCAACTTCAAAGTCGGAAATTGCCCGTAAACCCCTTAGCAACACTTGTGCTTTTTGCATTCGGGCATATTCGACTGTTAAACCTTCAAAAGCATCTACTTTTACATTATTTAGATGTGTGGTAGATTGACTTATTTGTTCTAAACGTTGTTGCACGCTGAACAATGGAGTCTTGGTGGGATTACGCAATACAGCAACAATAATCACAGAAAATAGCCGACTGCCACGTTCAATAATATCGAGATGCCCTAGGGTTATAGGGTCAAAACTTCCGGGATAAATAGCAATCATCACAATCAATCATTCCAAAATTCAGTAACTATATTGAAGTATTTTGTGGAGCAGATAATGTGCTGAAAATTACAAATCAAATTGTAAAATTTCAAATGTAATTTATTTATCTATTATCCCTGAATTCGCATCTAAATATACTATTTCCATCCATAAGTAGGTGGGCATTGAAAATAGTAATTAGAAGTAGTGAATAGTGAGTAGTGAATAGCGATCTTCGGAGCGTGTCCGTTGGGACATAAAATGCTCACTTGGGGAGCCATTGCTGCGCCAGGGAACACGCATCGTTGTAGTAAATGGCGTGTCTCCCGAAGGGGAGGAACTTTTCACTCTTGGTGAGATTGAACAAGGCTTTCAACTAAATTTACATTCTGTAATACCGCTTGGTTTATTTGTGCCGACTTACTTAACTCATATTCAATTATTAATCTCGCTGTTACGATATTTTTATTTTCAAATCTGAACTAATAGTTTTCAATCGTTATGAAAATGCCTATTTTATGGAATAAAAGACAAATCCCCGATACCAAAAAATTAGTCCCAGATTGGTATGTAATTTTGGGGGAGATAGATGCTAGCAATTATGATGTTACTTACAGCGTTGAAAATTTTTTTGTAATCAAAACTCAAGCTGTCAAAAGTTACAATAGGCGTTTTATTGTAGTTGGAAATGTTTGGTTAAGCAACCGCTGTAGATTGCTGGAATTATTACATTTAAAGGAAAAATATACTGATAAAGAAATAATAGCGCATCTTTGGGAAACTAAAGGTGAAGAATGCCTCAATTTATTGGAGGGAATGTTCTCGCTATGTATTTGGGATAACCGTGAAAGGCAACTATATTTAGTACGAGATGGCGTTGGTTGCCGTACTCTTTATTACACTAGTTCCGGTAAAATTTGCGTTATTGCGCCTCGATTGGCGACGCTTTTACCTTTTCATTCACAACAATTAGATTTAGTGGCGTTGCGGGATTATCTTTGCTGTGCTTTCGTACCTGGAGAGCAAACGCTTTGGGAAAATCTGTACGAATTGTCTGCGGGGATGGTTTTGCAAATGGAATCATCCACCGGAAGGATAAATTACGTTAATCAAAAGCTATTTTGGGAAGCACGAGAGGATATTCAGAATACAGAAGAAAGCTTAACTTGGCATGGTTTGCAACTCAGACAGCTTTTAAATGAAGTTGTGCGAGAATATTTACCCGTGGATGAATCCGTGGGGGTTTATTTATCTGGGGGTTTGGATTCTAGCTGTATTACCGCACTTGCTGCCCAAATTCACAACCATCCGGTACACACTTATTCAATTCATTTTGGCGAAAATTGTCCCAATGAGTTGGAATTTTCCAGTTTAGTGGCGCAGCATTGTAAAACTCACCATCATATCCTAGAAATTACTCCTGATGATATGTGGGAAAAGTTACCCTTAGTTATGTCTTGCTTGGACGATCCCATTGGCGATCCTTTGACGGTACCTAACTATTTATTAGGAAAGATAGCACGAGTAAATAGCAGGGTAATCTTGAATGGAGAAGGTGGCGATCCCTGTTTTGGTGGACCTAAAAATCAGCCAATGTTGTTAAATCGGCTTTACGATACAGTTAATAATACGGAAGAAAATTTAGTCACAAATTATGTCAATTCATTTAAAAAATGTTCCTCTTATTTACCCCAACTTCTCCAACCAGAGGTTTTGACAACGGTAAAAGACAAACCCTTTGTATTTGCCGATTATTTATATCGAGAAGAAAGCTATTTAAATCGGTTAATGACAATCAATATTAAGTTTAAAGGAGCAGACCATATTTTAACAAAAGTTAACAATATGACAGTAGTGAATGATTTGCAAGGGCTCTCGCCATTATTTGATAAAAGAGTAGTAGAGATGGCGATGGAAATACCACCGCAGTATAAATTAGCAGGAGCGCAAGAAAAAGCGGTGTTGAAGCAAGCAGTTTTAGATATATTGCCAAGAGCTATAATAGAGCGTCCGAAAAGTGGGATGATGGTACCGGTACAGTATTGGTTTAAAAATGTTTGGCAGCGTCGCGCGAAAAGTTTGTTGTTGAATAAAAATGCAGAAATTGCACCTTATTTAAATCAAGATTTAATTCGGCAGTGGTTAAATTATCGCGGCGATGCTTGGCGGCGTTACGGCGTGAAATTATGGTTATTGGTGAGTTTAGAAATTTGGTTGCAGGTACAGAAGAGATAGGAGATGGGGAGATGGGGGGATGGGGAGATGGGGGGATGGGGAGATGGGGAGTTTAAGTTTGGAAGAATTGAAAGATATATGTTAGTGAGTGTTAATAGAGCTAAAAAT